>Ga0208248_1000194_pt1 | contig 20565 bp, 9 predicted proteins | sample CryBogmetaGMA5M_FD_184545 | JGI IMG/M metagenome (GOLD analysis project Ga0208248, IMG submission 184545) | Freshwater microbial communities from Crystal Bog, Wisconsin, USA - MA5M (SPAdes) | ecosystem: Environmental > Aquatic > Freshwater > Lake | place: Crystal Bog, Wisconsin, USA | collected...
GCACCTGCCCTTCGAGACGGCCCTCACCCGCTGGGTGCCGGAGAAGGAGGCCTTCTACAACCTGGGCGCCCATTTTCTCTGGATCGGAGAGCGCACCCGGCAGCTGGATGGCGCCCACCTGGAATACATCCGCGGCCTGGCCAACCCCATCGGCCTGAAGGTCGGGGCCTCCATGCAGCCCGGGGACCTGAAGACCGTGCTGGCCAAGCTGGATCCCCAGCGGCAGCCGGGCCGGCTCACCCTCATCACCCGCTTCGGGGCGGGCAAGGCCGAGGCCGTGCTGCCGGGCCTCATCGAAGCCGCCCGGGCCGAGGGCCATCCCGTGCTCTGGAGCAGCGACCCCATGCACGGCAACGGCACCCAGACCCCCAGTGGCCTGAAGACCCGCGCCTTTGGCGACATCCTCCAGGAGCTGCAGGAGGTGGCTGAGATCCACCGCCGCCTGGGCTCCCGCCTGGGTGCCGTCCACTTCGAGCTGACCGGTGAGCCCGTCACCGAGTGCACGGGCGGCGTCGAAGGGCTGGAAGAGGCCGACCTCTGGCGCGCCTACCGCAGCGGCTGCGACCCCCGCCTCAACCGCAGCCAGAGCCTGGAGATGGCCTTTCTGCTGGCCAAGGTGATTCGAGAGGGGTGAGCAGGGCGGCCCCGGGTTTCATACGGACTCAGTAAAAAAATCTAGCCAAAAAGGAGCGCGTTCCTCCTCCCTGGCGGGGCTTTGCCCTGCCAAATGGGACGTCTTGCCGGGGAGGTGGGCCGCCTGTGGGCGTGGGGATTTGCACAAAAACGATCTATAGGTTGGTTTTTATCGTTCCGAAGTAAGTTTATACAAATAAGATTCTTTGATTGTTTTTTCCTTAGATCAGGTTGTCTGGGATTAGTCTATTGGAAGACTCAAAACCCAGGGGTTAGTCATGATTCACGGGATGCGCAACGTTTTTAGGCTTGCACTTGCTGGACTGATGGTTGGAGTCCTGGGCCTCTCGGGCTGCGGCGGAGGAGGGGGCTCTTCCAGCACTGGCGGGACCCTGCCCCAGACGAGCATTGCGCCGACAGCCACGCTGGACGGCTGGACGCCCAATGACTCCACCCTGCTCCAGTACAAGACCTACACCTTTGCGGCCAGCGCCACCGACCCCAACATTGGTGGGTCCATCACCGAGTTCCGCTGGGACTTCGGGGACGGCACCACCAGGACCACCCCGGTCGTCCTTTCTGGTGGCAAGGCCACCACCACGGCGACCTATTCCTACGTCGCCAGCGGCACTCCTACCCTGAGTGTTGTGGCCAAGAATGCCGCAGGGCTGCTGTCCACCGCCGCAACCAAGTCCCTGACCGTCGGGACCTCGCCCTCGCCCCTCACGGTGAGCTTTACCTCACCCACGGCGGCCACGCTCATCAATGCTGTCCTGGGCAACTCGGTCACCCTCACATACAAGGTGAACGTCGTCTACACCGGGTTCGGAACGGTCAGTGCCAGTGGTGTGACCCTGGACCCGGGCGAAGCAACCGCCACCAAGGCCACTCCCGTGGATGCGGGTGGCGGGAACTACACCATCGCCGTCACCTACGCTGCGGCCACGGCCATGGGCTCACGAACGGTCACGCCGTCCGTAAAGGTGGTGGACTCCAATGGCGTGAGCAGCACCACGGTCCTGGGACCTGCCATTACCATCAAGACCGTCTCCGCCACGAACACGGCGCCGATCATCAGCCTGACGGCCGCTTCAACCCCTGCCGCTGGGACCAATGCGACCTGGCAGAATGTGGATGTGGTGTTCACGGCCATCGCCTCGGATCCCGACGAGGATCCCCTGAGCTACACCTGGGATCTCGGTGATGGAACGGTGATTACCGGAACCACCGAGCTGACCCAGACCCACAAGTACTCCAGGCCGGGCCTCTACTCTGTCAAGGTGACCGCAAATGACGGCCGCACCGGCGGCACCAAGACCGCCGACCTGACCCTGAATGTGCTCGTGAACCGAGCGCCCACGGTCGTGGTCACCAAGGCCCTGCCCACCGGGAACCCGACCAAGTATCAGCGTGTCACCCTGAACGCAGCGGTGACGGACCTGGACAGCGACCTCCCGACCGTGACCTGGAACTTCGGGGACGGCACCCCTCCCGAGACCGGAACGCCGGTGGTGCACCAGTTCAAGGCCGCAGGGGTATCGACCATCGTGGCCACTGTCGATGACGGCAAGGGTGGCTCGGGATCGTCCACCTTGCTATTGACCGTCGTCGAGAACAATCCCCCGGTGGCGGCGGTGACGACGGCCTCGGCGGAGCTCTTCCAGAACAAGGTCTACACCTTCACTGCGACCGCCTCAGACATCGACACGGCCGATACCATCGCCAGCTACGAGTGGGACTTCGGCAATGGCGTGGTGGTGGCTGGTGGTGCCAGCCAGACGCACGTGTTCCCGGTGACGGTGACGGGTGCAGTAGCAGTCCGAGCTCGTGCCATCGACAGCCGTGGCGCCGTGGGCGACTGGAGTCCGGCGGTGAACTTCACGGTGGTGGCAACCAAGCTGCCCATCGTGACCTTCACGATCGGCGACAAGGTCTCCTTCAACGCAACTTCGGCAGATCAGGTGATCGCTGAGTTCCTGGTGAGCGTGACGAACCCGAATGGGGCTGCGGGGACTTTCCTTCCTGTCAGTGCCCTGACAGTTGTGGCAGGCGATGCCGCCGGCACCGTGCAGACGATCATCAACCACCAGGATGGGACCTATACGATTCCCGTGAAGTACCTAGCGGCAGGAGCTGTGGGCGCGCGCAGCGTGTTCCCGGCCCTGGTGGCCCTGGACGACTTGGGCATCGCTTCGAATGCTGTTGCAGCCACAGCCACGGTGAACACCGTGGCGGCGGTCAATGTGACCCCGGTGGCGACGCTGGTTTCGGCCCCCAAATTCGCGGCTGCGATCAATGCGACCTGGATGGGCGTGGACGTGGTGTTCACAGCGACGGGTTCGGACCCGGACGGTGACCTGCTGGTCTATACCTGGGACTTCGGTGACGGAACGGTGCTGAGCGGCATGCTCGGTAGCGCGGCACTGATCCAGACGCACAAGTACGCAGCTGCTGGGAATTACTCCGTGAAGCTGACGGCCGACGACGGCCGAGCCAGGGGCACCAAGATCGCTGACCTGACCCTGAGCGTTCTCGCGAATGCGGCGCCGACGGTGGTGGTGACCAAGACCTCCCCCGGTGGAGACCCAACGAAGTATCAGCGGGTGACGCTGCTCGCAACGGTGACTGACACAGACGCCACGACACTGACCTGGAACTTCGGGGATGGGTCTGCGCCCGTGCTTGGCACGGCAACCATGGTTCACCAGTTCCAGGCGGCGGGCCTGACCAACATTACGGCGACTGCCGATGACGGCAAGGGCGGCGTGACCTCTGGAGCGCTGCAGCTGAACATTGTGGAGAACAATCCCCCGGTGGCCGCGATGACCACGACGGCCGCCAGCCTGGGGAACCTCCTCCAGAACAAGTCCTATACCTTTACCGCCACCGCCTCGGATCCCGACGGCGATGCCATTGCCAGCTACGAGTGGGACTTCGGCAATGACGCAGTGGTGGCGGGTGGCGCCAGCCAGACGCACGTGTTCCCGGTGACGGTGACGGGTGCAGTAGCAGTCCGAGCCCGTGCCATCGACAGCCGCGGCGCGGTGGGTGATTGGAGCCCTGCGGTGAGCTTCACCGTGGTGGCGACGCAGTTCCCGGTGGTGACGGTGGTGAGCCCGGCGTCTGCAGTGAGCCTGAACACGGAAGTGGGGGCGGCGGTTGCGAAGCAGCGCCTGGTGACCTTTGTGGTGCGGGTGACGAACCCGAATGGGGCAGCGGGAGTGTATCTGCCGCTGGCCTCCGTGGCATTCAGCGCGAATGACGCACTGGCGACGGTGGTCTCGAGCACGAATAACCTCGATGGGACGTACTCGTACGTGGTGAGGTATGCCCCGGCTGCAGCGAAGGACGACCCTGCGGGTCGGACCTCGTCGGCCAGCGTGGCGGGCGTGACGGACGGCGTGGGCGTGACGGGCCAGGGCGTGAGTGCGCCCGTGGTGACGATCGTGACCCAGGCATCGAACCAGACGCCGGTGGCGACCCTGGTGAGTGCGCCAGCGATCAAGGTGGGCGGATCGGATGTGACAACGTATCAAGGCGTGGTCGTCACCTTCACGGGGACAGCAACGGATGCGGACAGCGATCAACTGACCTACACATGGGACTTTGGTGACGGGACGCCTGTGGTGACTGGTACGGCAGCCTCGCTGCTGGTTCAGACACACACGTTTGCTTCTGCGGGGACGTATGGCGTGAAGTTAACGGTGGACGACAGCCGGACGAATGGGACCAAGGAAGCTGACCTGACGATGAATGTGCTGGTGAACCGGGCCCCGACGCTGTCGGTGGTCAAGACCACGCCAGTGGGGACCCCAACGAAGTATCAGCGGGTGACGTTCACGGCGACGGTGGGAGACCTGGATGGGGACGTGCCGAGCCTGAGCTGGGATTTCGGTGATGCGACGGCAATCGTGACCTCGACGGCGACGGTCCAGGTGCATCAGTTCCTGGCCGCCGGCATTTCGACCGTGAAAGTGACGGCGGACGACGGCAAGGGTGGTGTGACGGTGGTGACGGTGCCGGTGACGGTGCTGGAGAACAATCCGCCGGTGACGCTGGTGTCGGGGACGGTGTCTCCGGCGGATGCGCCGCTGTATCAGACGAAGACCTATACCTTTACGGCAAGCGCAACGGATCCAGACGCAACAGACACCATTGCCAGCTACGAGTGGGACTTCGGCAACGGCGCAGTGGTGGCGGGTGGCGCCAGCCAGACGCACGTGTTCCCGGTGACGGTGACGGGTGCAGTGGCAGTCCGAGCCCGTGCCATCGACAGCCGCGGCGCGGTGGGGGCGTGGAGCCCGGCGGTGAGCTTCACCGTGGTGGCGACGCAGTTCCCGGTGGTGACGGTGGTGAGCCCGGCGTCTGCCGTGAGCCTGAACACGGAAGTGGGAGCGCTCGCAGCGAAGCAGCGCCTGGTGACCTTTGTGGTGCGGGTGACGAACCCGAATGGAGCAGCGGGAGTGTATCTGCCGCTGGCCTCCGTGGCATTCAGCGCGAATGACGCACTGGCGACGGTGGTCTCGAGCACGAATAACCTCGATGGGACCTACTCGTACGTGGTGAGGTATGCCCCGGCCGCAGCGCAGGACGACCCTGCGGGTCGGACCTCGTCGGCCAGCGTGGCGGGCGTGACAGACGGCGTGGGCGTGACGGGCCAGGGCGTGAGTGCGCCCATGGTGACGATCGTGACCCAGGCATCGAACCAGACGCCAGTGGCAACCCTGGTGAGTGCGCCAGCGGTGGCCGCGGGAACAAACGCTACCTGGCAAAACGTGAACGTGGTGTTTACGGGAACGGCGACGGATGCAGACAGTGATCCTCTGACCTACACGTGGGACTTCGGAGATGGGACGGTATTGACGAACCTGACAGGAGCTTCGGCGCTGGTGCAGACGCACAAGTTCACGAGCGCAGGGAACTACTCCGTGAAACTCACGGTGGATGACAGCCGAACCAGTGGCACCAAAATCGCCGACCTGACGATGAACGTGCTGGTGAACCGTGCCCCGCAGGTGGTGGTGACCAAGACGCTCCCCAGCGGGAACCCAACCAAGTATCAGCGTGTGACGCTGAATGCGGCGGTGACGGACCTGGACGGAGACGTGCCGACACTGACCTGGAACTTCGGGGATGGCTCCGTGCCCGTGATTGGCACGGCGACGATGGTCCACCAGTTCCTGGCTGCCGGCCTGACAAACGTTACCGTGACTGCTGACGATGCCAAGGGCGGCGTGACCGTGGGGACCCTTCAGTTGACGGTGGTGGAGAACAACCCCCCGGTGGCTGCGGTGACCACGGTGACGGCCAGCTTGTATCAGAACAAGTCCTATACCTTTACCGCCACCGCCTCGGATCCCGACGGCGATGCCATTGCCAGCTACGAGTGGGACTTCGGCAATGGCGCAGTGGTGGCGGGTGGCGCCAGCCAGACGCACGTGTTCCCGGCGACGGTGACGGGTGCAGTCGCAGTCCGAGCCCGTGCCATCGATGGCCGGGGCGCCGTGGGCGACTGGAGCCCGGCGGTGAGTTTCACCGTGGTGGCGACGCCGCTGCCAGCGGTGAGTTTCACGAGCCCCCTGACGCCGCCAGTGCTGAATGTTGACCTTAGCGGCACAGTGACCCAGGCCTTCACCCTCTCGGTCACCAACCCCAGGGCTGGCGCTTCCGGAGTGACGGACCCCATTCCGGTGGGCAACATTACCTTCCTGACCAATGACACCCTGGCCTCCGTGCTTACAGCGGTCAGCAATGGTGGCGGTAGCTACACCTTCACGGTCCAGTACACGGGAGAGGCCTCGGCTCACACCCGGACCTCCACACCCACCGCCTATGCCACAGACTCGCTGGGCATCCAGGGACCGTCCAACAGCGGGCCCCTTGTGACGGTGAATACCCTGGGCGTGAACCATGCGCCCACCATCACCCTGACCACTCCGGCCACGGATGGCACTGTTGCATACACCAGCAGGCCCCTCACGTTGGGCTTCACCCTGACGGATGCTGACAACGATGCGGTGACCTACACCGTGGACTGGGGCGATGGAACGGCCACTGTCTCGGGAACCCCCACGGGGAATTTTGTTACGGGTGTCCCTGTAACCCTCACCCATACCTATGCGGACGCCTTCACAGCCTCCACCCAGTCGGTGAGTGTTACGGTGACCGCCACAGACCATCGGTCCGCCAGTGCCACGGCCACACCTCGCACCCGCCTGGTAACGGTCACCCACAACGCCCTGCCCACGGCCACCATTACCTCGCCCCAGAACAGTGGCAGCGCCCCCACCGGGCTGTCTGGAAGCATCACCCCTCCCTACGTGGTGGTGCCCCTCAACGGCCGGTTGTCCTTCGCGGGAACTCCCACCAAGCCCGGGAGCCAGGACTCCGTTGTCACCGCCTGGACCTTCCCTGGCGGTGTCCCCACCACGGGCGCCGGGGACACCCCCGGAGATGTGGTCTTTGCCGGCACGGCGGGGGCCATCACCCCCCTGACCGTGACCTACACTGTCACCGACGCTCTGGGACGGAGCGCCACCGCCACCAAACTGGTTCTGGTGGATGGCATCAACACCCAGTCCTTCACGCTGTCCCTCATGTATCGCCAGAAGAGCGACGACAATGGGACCTCCACCGTGACCGCGGCAACCACGGCCGCCAATGGGCTGGGCATCCCGGTCCAGATCTTCCAGGATGGTCTGTCCAATACGTATGCCGTCCAGAACCAGGCGGACCTCGCGGGCGCCCAGGCCACCGTGAGCATCCCTGTGCGCTCCGATCTGCCCTTCTGGATTACGATCCCCAACTGGGCTGACTCTGATGCACGTACCTATTTCATGCGTATTCCCAATGCACCGACCGGCGCCTATGCCGACACGACCTTGGGGGGCACCCTGGATGCCACCACCTCCAGCTTTGGATTCGCCAATGTGACTGCCCCCTGGAACCCCACCCTCCAGGTGGTCACAGCCCAGGGGTTTGCACCTGAGGTGGACACAGCTGCGCGCCGCAAGCTGCAGGGCCTCTACAGCTTGACCTTGCCTGCACTAAAGACCACCTCAGACACCTTCTGGCTGAACCGGATGTCCGCCCCCTTCTCAGAGGGCGTCATAACCAGTCTTTCGGGGAATGCAGGGTTCAGCGGCATCTCTGCCTATCAGAGCTTCGCGGAATGGCCCCTCGTCCTTGAGGCGAAGCCCACGGGTGCCACCGCCAGCCTGAGCTCCACGGCAGGCTCCCCAGACTTGGCCTTTAACCTGAATTATGGGACGTACGTACTCGACGGCACGTCCAGCGCTTCCTATGGGGTCACGGCCATGCAGGCTTTCCGGGCTCCCAAGGGTTCTACCGATCCCTATGACCTGTCCGTGGCCGGTTGGAACAGTTCCAGTGCAAGTACCACCCTCACGTCCACCGCTGCCGGTGGTGGGGTTGGCACCTTCTTCAGCCAAATGATCACGGCGTCCGTGGGCACCACCCGCCTTGCGGGGGGCCTGACTGGTCTCAGCATTCCCTACGATGCCAATGATCCGGACCGGGGTGTTATCGCCGCCTCCACGCGCAATCTGGTCGGGATCCGCAGTGTGTTCAGCTATGCGGAGTACCTCTGGACCAAGGTCTGGGCCTGGCCGCTGGTGCTGAACAGTGCCCAGCTCAAGTACGATGCCAGCCTGAGCGGATCAACTGCCTTCTACCGGTACAGCGTGCCGGGCACGGATTGGCCAAGCTACCTCACGCCCATCACGCCCGATGGTAGTCGGTTTGATCTGAACGTGACCGGCGGTGCCACCTTTGCGCCTCAGACTTCTTCGCCGGTGAACCTCAGCGGGACGCCCGGCACCTTCGGGGTCGGACGCTTCTTCTGGACGATCTACACGCCCTGGTACAACGCGGTTCCGGGTGCCACCATCGCTCGCACCTGGCTGGCGGATCCTTCTGGACAACCACCCACCACTCAGTCCGGAAGCGCCACGGGGGATGCGACAGCTGCCCTGGGTTTCGTGCCACCGCAAGACACGACGGTGGATAAGCGGGGCCGCAACGCCGATGGTTCCCTCAGCGGGGCTGGCCTGGGCGGGTATCGGGTGACTTGGTTCAATGCAACCAAGGATGAGGGCAACAACCCTGTCCCGCCGGACTTCTGGGTGGTGGAACTGGTTACCAGGGACGCGAGTGGCGGGGTCCTCGAAACCCGACACTTCATGCTCCCCGGAAGCTTCCCTGCCAGTTACCCGACCTATTCGCCCAGTGGACTCCCCAACCCCGAGGCTATTGCCATCCTCACGGATGCCCGGGTCGCCATGACCCGGCAGTCCGACAGCAAGCAGATCGTGGCCCCCGGGTACTGCTGGTTTGATGTGCCCACCGAGCTGCGACCCCTCCCCAGCGGGAACGCCACGCTGACGGTCTTTGCACTTAAGTCCATCCTGAAGAACAATGCCCCGGCCGGTGCGAGGGTCCTCAATCGGCCCGAGTGGATCGATGCCATCAAGACGGCCGCCGCCAACATGGTGGTCAAGGGCAGCGACGGTACCTTCCTGACGGACATCTACAAGATCCCCTTCAACTACTACTGGGATATCGTCATCACCAATGGGCCCGCGACGCCGGTGGCGCCCTGAGCTGCATCTTCATGTTTGAAACTGTCTGACACTGCAGTCCTGGGGCTTCTGGCTCCAGGGCTGGACTTCAACAAGACCCCCTGGTTCCCGGAGGACCCGTGAAATCCCTTAGCATTCTGATGGCCATACTCGTGGCGGGTGCGCTGAGTGCCCAGGAGTCTGCAAACAACCTGAATGCGAGGATCATCATCTTCGGCGAGTCCATCCAGACTCGGGGCGTCCAGCTTGGCCCGGGGGTGGAGGACCAGGCGGACCGGCAGACGGGGCCTGGCCTGCGCTTGATGGGCCGCTTCGCCGACGACTCCCGCTGGAACTGGGAGCTGGCTGGACGCTTTCAGAGTGCGGCCCGCATGGTCACCAACCGGGACATCGCTGCGGTGCCTCCTGCCAACATCCTGAACGCCACCCGGGTCAAGGTTGACTACAGCTACTGGAGCGTGGGGGCGGGCTATCTCCTTCCCCTGGGGAATGCGGTGGACTTCGGGATGCACCTGGAGGGTCGGGCTGAGACCATCAACCCCAAGGGCTCCTACTCCACCACCAATGGCGGCACGGGCTACATCGATGCCATGGCTGTGTATTTCCGCCCCTGGGTCCGCGTCAGCCTGGATGTCAAGCTGCGGACCGGGTCTTTCTACACGGTGGTCGGTGCGGATGCTGGCTTCGCTGGCTTCAAGGCCAACCAGCGGGTGATTCCACCCATGTCGCAGATGGACGACCAGACCATGCGCTCCATGGCCCCTACCTGGTCCGGGTCACTCTATGCCGGGGTCCAGTTCTAGGGCTGGTTCCGAGCGGGCCTACTGCCCCACGCTCCAGGCCATCTGGGCCTGGTAGTCGGTGACGAAGGCCTTCTTCTCGGCGGAGTAGTTGCAGCCGCCGCCGGTGCTGTCGGGGCCGATGGCCACCAGGCCGAGGTCGACCCTGGGCGGGAAGGCCGCAAGGGTGCGGTCCACGGCCTGCTGGGCGGAGAGGCCCTTCTCCAGGAGGTCATAGGCGGCCTTGGCCACCAGGTGCTTGATGATGTCCTCGCCGTTCCCGGTACAGGCCACGGCGCCCTTGGGGCCGGCGTAGATGCCCGCGCCATACATGGGCACATCCCCCACCCGGCCGTAGAAGGTGATGGTGGTGCCGCCCGTGCTGATGGCGGCGGCGAACCTTCCCTTGGCGTCGCGGGTGACGCAGCCCACGGTGTCCGAGGGCCCCAGGGCTTCCTTCAGGGGTGTGGGGAAGTTCCAGGCCGCCTTCCAGTCGTAGCGCTTCCAGGCCTCGATCTGGCGGGGATCGCTGCCCTTCAGGATGGCCTGCACCCGCTGGAAGCGCGCCTTGTTCTCGGCGCAGGTGGGATCGTAGTCCGGGAAGCCCAGGGCCCGGGCGAAGCGCGTGGCCCCCTCGCCCACGATGAGCAGGTGGGGTGTGGCCATGACCTTCCGGGCCACCAGCACGGGGTTCTTCACCCGCTCGATGGCCGCGACTGCCCCGAAGCCCCCGGTCTCGCCGTCCATGCAGGCGGCATCCATCTGGATGGTCTTGCCATCGAGGCGGATGTTGGCGCCGGTGCCGGCGTTGAAGCGGGGGTCGTCCTCCAATGCCACCACGCCCGCCAGGGCCGCCTCCAGGGCTGGGGCACCCCCCTTGAGGCCAGCCAGGGCCTTCGCTGCGGCCTTGTCCGTGCCATCCATGCGAATCCGGGGGCTGCCGGCACCGCCGTGGACGACGGCCGCGGGAGGGGCCGCTGTGAGCAGGGCGCTCAGGGTGGTGAGGAGGAGCAGGGTGCGCATGACGACATCATCCCCCGATGCGGGACATCTCGACCTTGGGGAGGCCGGGGGTCTGCTCCCGGCGCTGCTCGGAGTAGCGGTCGCCCCGGCGGGTCCAGCGGGCGGCGACCAGGGCGGCGAGTCCCGCATCATCGTGCCCGGCGCGGAGGAAGGCCTTCAGGTCCATGCCATCCGAGGCGAAGAGGCAGGTGTAGAGGTGGCCGTCCGCCGAGAGGCGGGCCCGGTCGCAGCCCCCGCAGAAGGGGGCGGTGACGGAGGCGATGAGGCCCACCTCGCCCTTGCCGTCCAGGTAGCGCCACTCCCGGGCCACGGCTCCCTCGGGGTGGGGCAGGGCCTCCAGGGGCCAGCGCCTGGCCAGGAGCGCCTGGACCTCCCCGGCGGGGACCACAGCGTCCAGGCGCCAGCCGTTGGTGGTGCCCACGTCCATGAACTCGATGAAGCGCAGGGTGTGCCCCCCTTCCCGGGCAAAGGTGGCGAGGTCCAGGATCTCGTCCTCGTTGACCCCGCGCTGCAGCACGCAGTTCAGCTTGACGGGACCGAAGCCGGCCGCCCGGGCGGCTTCCAGGCCCGCCAGCACCCGGCTGAGGGGCAGGTCCGTGTCGGAGAGGACCTGGAAGCGGTCCTGGCGGAGGGTGTCCAGGCTCACGGTCAGCCGGCGGAGGCCGGCGGCGCGGAGGTCAGAGGCCAGCTCCGGCAGCAGGACGCCATTGGTGGTGAGGGCCAGGTCGGCCAGGCCCGGCAGGCCGGTGAGCATCCGGACCAGGGTTGGGAGCTCCTTCCGGAGGAGAGGCTCGCCGCCGGTGAGCCGGACCTTGGCGACCCCGAGCCCGGTGAAGATCCGGGCCAGCCGGGTGATCTCCTCGAAGCTCAGGAGGGCCTCGCGGTCCAGGAAGGCATGGTCCGGGCCGAAGGCGTCCCGGGGCATGCAGTAGGTGCAGCGAAAGTTGCACCGGTCGGTGACGGAGATGCGCAGGGCCTGGAGGGGGCGACCCAGGGTGTCGGTGGGCTTCATATCTCCCCAGCATAAATCACCGGAAGCAGTCACAATGTTTTGTTTGGATGGACCTGCACATATGGGCTTTTTCGACCGATTCCTGTCCCGCGCCGAGGAGGCGCCCCTGCCAGGCCTGGAAGGCCTCCTGGAGGCCCGGGGTGTGCCGGGCGACCTGCCGGGGCTGGGACCCCTGCTCCCGAGCTTTGAGGCCCACCGCAAGCCCCAGGAGCGGGAAGCCTGGGCGGACGCCGTGGCTGAGCTCCACGCCCTGGGTCTGGGTCTGCCCGAGCCCTGGAGCGATGCCCAGGACCACCTCCTCCCCGAGCTGGTCCCGGCCTGGGTGGCCGAGCGCGAGACGCCGTGGAGTCAGGGCTTCATCGACGGCCTGAGCCAGCGCATCTGCATCGCCGGGGTGCCCATTCCCGGTGCCTGGATCCGCCTCTGGGACCAGCCCGAGGACGACGTCCTGGACCTGGCCCTGGACCACCTCCGTCAGCGCAGTGAAGGCACCTTCGAGCGCCTCCCCTCGGGGATCTACCGCGGCCCCTGGCGGGATGGCCACGACGCCGCCCGCCTGCTGCTCCCCGAGGTCTGGCAGGGGCTGTTCAAGGATCAGCACCCCTTCCTGGCCATTCCCTCTGCGGACACCCTGCTGGCCTCCCCCCAGATCCTCCTGCCCAAGCTCATGGAGGAGGTGGGCAAGAGCATCCAGGCCTCCGCCAAGCCCCTGCAGCTGGCCCTCCTGGAGCGCATCGAGGACCGTCTGGTGACGGCCCGCCTGCAGGAGCCTCACCCCATGTCCTCCCCCCAGCGGGAGCTCAAGCAGATGGACCTCCTGGAGGCCCTCCGCCAGCAGGAGGCGGACCTGGAGCCCAGCCTGGGCCGGCCCGCCACCGTGGCCATGCTCAAGACCCCGCAGGGCAAGCCCATGACCCTGGCCGTCTGGGCCGAGGGGGCTCCGGTGCTGCTGCCGGAGACCGATCTCGTCGGCTTCACGAGCGCCGGCGGGGTCTCCCTGGGCCTCTACACCCGCCAGACCCTCCCCCGCATCAACGAGATCCGAGGTGAGGCGGTGGCCATCTGGGGGCCACGCCGCATCCGCTATGCCGCCTTCCCCACCGCCGAGCAGATCAGCCGCCTGGAGTGCTTTGCCACGGCCGAGCAGATGAAGGCCCTCCTGGCCCCCGGTGGCAACCGCCCAGCGGCGCCAAGGCCCCCGGGTCAGCCGGGGTCGGCCCTCGGCCAGGGCGCACCGCCCCTGCCGCGCCACCTGCAGGGTGCGGGACTGGGCGTCCAGGACGCCGAGTAGGTCTCCTCAGGGCCGCACCAGGGTCCTGGCAAAATCAAACGGCGGCCCCCGGTGAGGGGCCGCCGTTTGATTTGGGTCTTGCCGGGAAGTTGCCCCGGGTCGCTGCCGCTCAGACGCCGCCGACGGCCTTCATGCCCAGACGCTCGCGGATGAGGCCCTCGACCTCGTCGGCCAGCTCCGGGTTGTCGATGAAGAGCTTCTTCACGTTCTCGGCGCCCTGGCCCAGGCGGCTGTCCTTGTAGCTGTACCAGGAGCCGCTCTTCTGGATGATCTCCAGCTGGGTGCCCAGCTCCACCAGCTCGCCGGTGCGGCTGATGCCCTCGCCGTACATGATGTCGAAGGTGGCGACCTTCAGGGGCGGAGCCACCTTGTTCTTCACGACCTTGACCTTGGTCTTCTTGCCGATGACGGAGGAGTCCTCGTCCTTGGTGGCCACCAGGGGGTCGTTGGTGTTGCCCTTGATGCTCTGGATGCTGCGCACGTCGAGCCGCACGGAGGCGTAGAACTTCAGGGCGTTGCCGCCGGTGGTGGTCTCGGGGCTGCCGAACATCACGCCGATCTTCATGCGGATCTGGTTGATGAAGACCACGCAGGTGTGGGTCTTGCTGATGGTGCCGGTCATCTTGCGCAGGGCCTGGCTCATGAGGCGGGCCTGGAGGCCCACATGGCTGTCGCCCATCTCGCCGTCGATCTCGGCCTTGGGCACCAGGGCCGCCACGGAGTCGACGACGATGATGTCCAGGGCGCCGCTGCGCACCAGCTGATCGCAGATCTCCAGCGCCTGCTCGCCGCTGTCCGGCTGGCTGATGAAGAGGTTCTCGATGTCCACGCCGAGCTTCTTGGCGTACTCGGGGTCGAGGGCGTGCTCGGCATCGATGAAGGCGGCCAGGCCACCCTTCTTCTGGGCCTGGGCCACCATGTGGAGGGCCAGGGTGGTCTTGCCGCTGGCTTCAGGGCCGTAGACCTCGACCACGCGGCCCTTGGGCACCCCGCCGACACCCAGGGCGGAGTCCAGGGCGATGGAGCCGGTGCTGATGACCTCGATGCCCTCGGCGGAGCCCATGCGGTCGCCCAGCTTCATGATGGAGCCCTTGCCGAAGGCCCGCTCGATGTCGGCGAGGGTGCGGGAAAGTGCTTTGAGGCGATCGTCTTGCTCGGATGCGGCCATGGGTCCTCCAAGGGGATGCAGTTCAATATGGGGGGAAAAGCGAAAAAAACAAGAAATCTTTTTTTAGGATTCTCACCGATTCGGCCGAAGAGGGGTGGACATGTCGAGCGACCCCCGTCCCCCCGCCATCCCTGGGGACCTCCCCCTGGAGGTCCGCTTGGAGCTGGCCCAGGCCGAGGCCGACCGCTACCGCACCTTGGTGGAAGATCTCAAAGAAGTGGTGTTCCGCATTGACCGGGAGGGCCACTGGGCCTTCCTGAATCCCGCCTGGACGGAGCTCACGGGCATCCCGGTGGCCGAGAGCCTGGAGCAGGCCTTCCTGGACAGCCTCCATCCCTCGGACCACTCCCGCTACCTGAACATGCTCACCTATGCGGTGGACACAGGGCAGGCCCTCTTCGAGGGGGAGTTCCGCCTTCCCACCCGGGCGGGGGACGTGAAGTGGGTGCAGGCCCACCAGCGCATCACCTACGACGAGGCCGGGGTGGTCCAGGGGGTGTCGGGCACCCTGTACGACATCACAGCCCGGAAGCACTCCGAGATCGTCCTCCGCATCGCCACGGGTCGCCTCCGCGCCCTCATCGAGAACATGCAGGCCGGGATCCTGGTGGAGACCGAGAGCGGCCGCGTGGCCCTGCTGAATGAGACCTTCTGCCAGATGTTCCAGGTCCCGGTGCCCGCCCACGTGCTGGTGGACACCGAGAGCCGGGACCTCCTAGCGGAGTGCCTCCCCTTGCTGGTGGAACCCGAGGCCTTCCTGCCGCGGCAGGAGGCCGTGGCCCTGGCCCGCACGCTGGAGCTGGGGGAGGAGCTGACGCTGCTGGATGGCCGCATCCTGTCCCGGGACTTCGTGCCGATCCTGGTCGGGGACGAGTACCTGGGCCACCTCTGGCAGTACCACGACATCACGGAGCGGCGCCGGGCGGAGCTGAGGCTGGAGGAAGCCGCTCTGGAGCTGGCCGAGGCCCGGGACCGGGCCGTGGCCGCCTCCGGGCTCAAGAGCGAGTTCCTGGCCAACATGAGCCACGAGATCCGCACCCCCATGAACGGCATCATTGGCATGACCGGGCTGCTCCTGGACACGCCCCTGGGGGACGAGCAGCGGCAGTATGCCGAGACCGTCCGCTCCTGCGGCGAGGCCCTGCTGACCCTCATCAACGACATCCTCGACTTCTCCAAGATCGAGGCCGGCAAGCTGGTCTTCGAGACCCTGGACTTCGATCTGCTGTCCGTGGTGGAGGATGTGCAGGCGGTGCTGGGCTTCAAGGCCCGGGCCAAGGGCCTGGAGCTGGGCCTGTACATGGACCCAGCCACCCCCAGCGCCGTGGTCGGCGATCCCACACGGCTCCGGCAGATCCTCACCAACCTGGTGGACAACGCCCTGAAGTTCACCCACCAGGGCTCGGTGGAGGTGCGGGTCCGCACCGAGTCCGAGGCCGGGGACACGGCCCTGGTGCGGGTGGAGGTGCGGGACACGGGCATCGGCATGCGCCCCGAGGTGGTCGACCAGCTCTTCACGTCCTTCTTCCAGGGCGACAACACCACCAGCCGCAAGTACGGTGGCACGGGCCTGGGCCTCACCATCAGCAAGCGCCTGGCGGAGCTCATGGGGGGCAGCATCGGGGTGCGCAGTGCGCCGGGGGAGGGCAGCGCCTTCTGGTTCACCCTCCGCCTGGGGGTCCGCAGCCGTCCTGCGCCCCTGCCTGCGGCCCGGCCGCAGGTGTTTCTTGCGGGCCTGCCACCCCTGGCCACCCGGCTGGCGCTGGCTCAGCTGCGGGCCTGGGGCCTGCAGCCTGAGGCCATTCCCATGGGGGGCGACGCCGCCTGGCTGCCCCTCCATCCTGAGCCGGGGTGCCTGGTGCTGGCCGGGGCCGAGGCCCTGGATGCCGCCCTGGCCGCCGCCGGGGATGGTGCTGTGGTGGCCGTGGGTCCGCTGTTCCAGCCTGAGCTGCGGGAGGCGGCCTCCCGGAAGGGGGTGCAGGGCTTCCTGACCCTGCCCCTCCGGCCCAGCCAGCTGCGCAGCCTCTTCGAGCCGGCCCAGGCCACGGCCACCGGGATCCAGAGCCCCGCCTCCCCGGCAGCGGCGGCCCCCCTGAAGGTCCGGGTGCTGCTGGCCGAGGACAACCTGGTGAACCAGAAGGTGGCCCTCGCCATGCTGCGCAAGCTGGGCATTGAGGCCGACCTGGCCGCCACTGGGATCGAGGCGCTGGATGCCCTGGTGGGGGTTGCCTATGACCTGGTGCTCATGGACTGCCAGATGCCCGCCATGGATGGCTTCGAGGCCACCCGCCGCATCCGGGAGCGGGAGCGGGGCACCCGGCACCTGCCCGTGGTGGCCATGACCGCCAATGCCATGGTGGGAGACCGGGAGCGCTGCCTCGAGGCTGGTATGGACGATCACATCCCGAAACCTGTTCGCCTGGAGGTCCTGCAGCGGGCCCTCCACCGCTGGCTCCCGGCCGGGGCCCTGCCCCCCGTGGGCGGGGAGGGCTGATGGCCCGGAGCGCAGCCCTCCTGGAAGACGCCACAGAGATCCGCATGGCCCTGCAGCGGCTCTGTGCGGAGGGGGCCCGCCTCGAGGTGGCCTACCGGGATCGGCGTGCCGCCTTCCCGATCCTCACAGAGGATGGGGACCGCCTGGCCTTCCGCATGCCCTTCGAGGAGATCCAGGCCTGGGGGCTGAAGCCGGGCGAGAACCTGGCCCTCAAGCTCAAGGACCGTGGCCTGGAGTACGACTGCGTGGTGCCCCATGCCGGCCAGGAGCTGGTGGATGGAGTGGAGCTCTGCCTGGCGGGCATTCCCCGGGTGCTGCGCCGGGCGGACATGCACCGGCTGGCAGACTTCATCCCGGACCGGGCCCACGCCTCAGTGCACCCGGCGACCTTCACCAACGAGCGCAACGCCCTCATCGACGGCATCGTCCAGAGCTTCGGCGAAGAGGGCCTGGAGCTGGTGCTCCGCAACACCCGCCAGGACGTGCGGGAGCTGATGCGGATGGGCGAGTCCTCGCTCCTGGATGTCCCCCTCGAGGCGGACTTCCGCCTGCGGGCCCCCGCCACCGTCGCCTACTTCGGGGAGAACCTGGTGGGCCTTCGGTTCACCCGCGAAGCCGACGCAGACATGCTGGGCCAGTACCGCGAGTGGGTGCAGGGACAGCAGGCGATCCAGGCCACCCAGGACCGGGCGGACTTCTCCCCCCGGGGCTTCCAGGAGGCCACGGCGCGGCTCAGCCGGGCGGCGGCCCTGCCGGGGCTGAAGGTCATCGTGGACCGAGAGCCCATGCTGCTGCTGCTCACGGAGCGGGAGGACTTCGCCCGCCGGCTGGGGGAAGCCCTCAGCCGACGCTTCGGCTTGGCCACCCTGGATCCCGTCAAGGGCACCCTGAAGCCGCGGCTGGAAGCGCTGGGAGTCTCTGACCAGGGCTGGGGCCGGGTGCGCATGGTGCTGGTCCACAACCAGCAGCGCCTGCTCAGCCCCCTGGAACTGTGCCGTCAGCTGGTCGAGGAGGAGGCCTGCCCTGTGCCCATCATTGTCGCCGGCACAGATGAGGACGAAGCCAAGAAGCGCCACCACGCCATCGCCGCCGGGGCCGTGGACTTCGTCGCCGTGGAGCCCTTCCGCATCCTCGCCATCCTCAAGCGCCTGGATGGGACGCTCAGGTTGTTCGAGGGGGAATAGGTTGCATGGCGGGGCTGTCAGCTGTCAGCTGTCGGCTATCAGCTATCAGCCAAGACGGGTGGTGGCAGAACACAGGAGTGGGACGACCCCAGCTTTCGCTGACAGCTGATAGCCGACAGCCGACAGCCGACAGCCGATAGCCGATAGCCGATAGCCGACAGCTGATAGCTAACCCAGCCTCACATCCCTCCCCCGCCAGTGATTCACGCCTCGGAGGCGGTCCCAGAGGGCCCAGGTGGCGCCGGCGGCGAAGGCGAGGACGGTGGCGGGCCACAGGGCCCAGAGGACCTCCAGGGGGCGCCCGGTGAAGCGCTGCTGGACATCGCCCGCCACGGCCGGCACCAGCAGCCAGACCAGCAGGGCCAAGCCCGGATGGCCAGCCCAGGGCAGCCAGAGCGGGGCCAGGCCCAGGCCCAGCAGCAGGGGCAGCAGGGGCGGTAGCAGCCACCAGAAGGGCAGGGCGGCGGTGTTCTTCCGCATGGCGCGCACCAGCTCGGCCAGGCCGTGGTACATGCGCAGGTGCAGGTCGGGCCCGCCCCGAGCCACCCGGTTGATGAAGCCCGCGGCCTTCACCCGGCGCGCCAGCATCATGTCGTCGATGGCCTCCATGGGCACGGCCGCATGGCCGCCTACGGCGTCGTAGGCCTCGCGGCGCAGCAGGGTGAAGGCGCCGATGCCGCAGAAGGCGGGGCTGCGGGGGTCGGGCACCCGGTGCGGGGGCACCGTGAGCAGGAACGCACAGGCGGCGATGGGCAGGATGATGCGCTCGGCGGGCCCCACCGCATCCACCGCCGGGACCAGGGCCAGGATGTCCGTGGGCTGGGCCAGGGCATGGGCCAGCGCCCGGTGCAGCAGGTCCGGTGCGGCCTGGACATCGGCGTCTGCGAAGAGCAGCCACTGGGCCGCGCGGGCCTCCGGTTCCCGGGTGGCCAGGTCCAGGGCGTGGTTCTTCCCCAGCCAGCCCGGGGGCAGGTGGTCATTGCGGAGGACCCGCAGGCGATCCGGTCGGGCGGCGGCCCGGGCACTGAGGAGCTCTGTGCTGCCGTCGGTGGAGCCGTCGTCCACCACCAGGATCTGCAGGGCCGGGTGGTCCTGGGCCAGCCAGGAGTCCAGGGCCGCCGCCAGCTCTGCGACCTCGTCCCGCACCGGGATGCACAAGCAGACGGTGGGGGGATCGGTCAGTGGGCCCGGGTCGGCTGCCAGGGCGGGCATCCGACCCGCATGGCGCCTCAGCACGGCCAGGGCGGCAAGGATCACGCCCGCTGTTCCCCACGATGCCGCTTCCAGCCAGACCATGCTTCAGCCTAGCCTGAGGGGGTGACCCTGAGGTGAGCATGCTCCTGGCCTTTCTGGCCCACGATCCCCTGGCGGGAACTTTGATGCTGCTGGCCCTGCTCTGGCTGGCGGCCAAGGTGGGTGGTGAGCTGGCGCTGCGCCTGGGCCTGCCCGTGGTGACAGGGGAGCTGGCCGCTGGGCTGGTGCTCACCGCCCTGCACCGGGCCTGGCCTCTCCTGCCGGACGTGGGGGCCTCGCCTGCGGCGGAGCTCCTGGGCAGCCTGGGTGTGGTGGTGCTGATGTTTGCGGTGGGCCTGGAGTCCACGGTGCCCCAGATGCTGAAGGTGGGTGCGGCCTCCCTGCGGGTGGCGGTGGTGGGCGTGGTGGCGCCCATGGCTGCTGGCCTCGTCGGGGCCTGGCTCCTGCTGCCCCCGGGCACACCCTTCGTGGTGGACCTCTTCATCGGGGCCTGCCTCTGTGCCACCAGCATCGGCATCTCGGCCCAGGTGCTGCGGGAGAAAGGAGCAGCGGGCTCCCTGGAGGGTCGGGTCATCGTGGGTGCGGCGGTGGTGGATGACGTGCTGGGACTGTTGGTCCTGGTGGCCGTCACGGGGCTGGTCAGCGGCGCTCCCGGGACCCAGCCGGGCTCAGGCCTGGCCGTGACCCTCGGCCTGGCCCTGGGCTTTCTGCTGCTTGCCCTCACCGTGGGGCGCGAGGCCACACCCCGCCTCTTTCGCCTGGCCTCGCGCTTTCGGGGGGAGCAGGTGCTGCTCCCGCTGGCGCTGGGCTTCGCCTTCTTGTTGGCCTGGCTGGGCAGCCTCGCCGGGCTGGCCTCCATCGTGGGGGCCTATGCGGCAGGCCTGATCCTGGAGCCTGCCCACATCGAGGACCTGGAGCGCCGGGAGGAGCACACCCTCGAGGAGCTGGTGCGGCCCCTGGTGACGGTCCTGTCGCCCCTCTTCTTCGTGCTCATGGGGGCCAAGGTGGATCCGGTCGCCCTGCTCAGTCCCTCCACCCTGGCCTGCGCCGGAGTCCTCGCGGGCCTGGGGGTGGCGGGCAAGTTTGTGGCAGGCTTTGCCGCTGGCCGGGGCCTCCGGTCAGCCGTG
>Ga0208248_1000206_pt1 | contig 19805 bp, 17 predicted proteins | sample CryBogmetaGMA5M_FD_184545 | JGI IMG/M metagenome (GOLD analysis project Ga0208248, IMG submission 184545) | Freshwater microbial communities from Crystal Bog, Wisconsin, USA - MA5M (SPAdes) | ecosystem: Environmental > Aquatic > Freshwater > Lake | place: Crystal Bog, Wisconsin, USA | collected...
GCCCTGCGCTTCGCCTTTGATGCGGCTTCCCAGGACACGCTGGTGGAAGGCGCCAGCCTGGAGATTCTTGAAATTCCCGGGACTGGGAGCTGCCAGGACTGCGGTGCCGAGGTGGAGATCCAGGCCCGCTTCGAGCTGTGCCCTGCCTGTGGGCAGGGCTTCGTGGTCGTGACGGGTGGGACGGAGCTGCGCATCAAGGACATCGACGTGGAGGAGACCTGACCATGTGCACCACCTGTGGCTGTGGCGGCGGCGGTTCCACCCTGGATGGGCAGGCGCACAGCCATGCTCCAGCGCCCCTGCGGCCGGGGCGACGGCGGGTCAGCCTGGAGCAGAACCTCCTGGCCAAGAACGACGCCCTGGCGGCGGTGAACCGCATCCGCTGCGCCGCGCAGGGCTGGCTGGCCCTCAACCTGGTGAGCAGCCCTGGCTCTGGCAAGACCACCCTCCTGGAGGCGACCATCCTGCGCCTCAAGGATCGGGTGCCGGTGGTGGTCATCGAGGGGGACCAGCAGACCAGCCAGGACGCTGACCGCATCAAGGCCGCGGGTGCCCCGGCGGTGCAGATCAACACCGGGAAGGGCTGCCACCTGGATGCCCACATGGTGGGCCATGCGCTGGAGGTCCTGGCCCCGCCCCCCGGTGCCGTGGTGATGATCGAGAACGTGGGCAACCTGGTCTGCCCCGCCGCCTTCGACCTGGGCGAGGCTCACAAGGTGGTGATCCTCTCCGTCACCGAAGGCGAGGACAAGCCCCTCAAGTACCCGGACATGTTTGCGGCCGCAGACCTGATGCTGCTCAACAAGGTGGACCTGCTGCCCTACCTGCGCTTCGACGTGGAGCGCTGCGTGGCCCATGCCCGGCGCGTGAATCCGGGGATCGAGGTCCTGCGCGTGTCTGCCCAGACCGGTGAGGGCCTGGACGACTGGCTGCGCTGGGTCGAGGCGCGCCGCCCGGCCCCCCAGCAGGCCTGATGGCCCGCCTCCGCTTCCTCGTCCGGGGCGTCGTCCAGGGCGTCGGTTTTCGGCCGGAGGTCTATCGGCTGGCCCTCGAGGAGGGCCTGAGCGGCACCGTGTGGAACCATGCCGAGGGCGTCACCATCGAGGCCCAGGGAGCGGCGGAAGCCCTGGCTCGCTTCGAGCGGGCCCTGCGGGAGAGCGTGCCCCTGCCGGCCCGGGTGGAATCCATCGCCACTGAGCCTCTGCCGGAGGTCCCGGCGGAAGCCGACTTCCGGATCCTCCCCAGCGGCCCCGGCGGCGAGGGCCGTGCCGTGGTCCCGCCTGACCTTGCGGTCTGCCCAGCCTGCGCTGCCGAGGTGGCCACGCCGGGAGAGCGGCGCCACCGCTACCCCTTTACCAACTGCACCCGCTGCGGCCCACGGTACACCCTCATTGAGCGCCTGCCCTACGACCGGCCCCACACGGCCATGAAGGGGTTTCCCCTCTGTCCCGACTGCGAGCGGGAGTACCGGGATCCCCTGGACCGGCGCTTCCACGCCCAGCCCGTGGCCTGTCCCAGCTGCGGGCCCCACCTCACCCTGCGGTCACCCGCCGGGACGGTCCTGGCCGAGCGGGAGGAGGCGCTTCAGGCCGCCGCCACAGCCCTGAAGGAAGGTGCGGTGGTGGCCTTGAAGGGCCTCGGCGGCTACCAGCTGCTGGTGGACGCCACCTCCGGTGAAGCTGTGGGCCGCCTGCGGGAGCGGAAGCGGCGGGAAGAGAAGCCCCTCGCCGTGATGTTCCCGGACCGCGCCAGCCTGGAGCTGGACTGCGAGCTGTCCGTGGCAGAGGCCGCCTGGCTCGAGGCCCCGGAGGCGCCCATCCTGCTGCTCCGGCGGCGGGCCTGCGGGGCCGTGGCGCCGGGGGTGGCTCCCGGCAACCCGCGCCTCGGCGCCTTCCTGCCCACCACGCCCCTCCACCACTTGCTGCTGGGCGCAGCGGGGCGGCCGCTGGTCTGCACCTCGGGCAACCTCAGCGACGAGCCCATGGCCTTCGAAGACGCCGAGGCGCGGGCGCGGCTGGGGGGTCTGGCAGACCTGCTGCTGGTGCACAACCGGCCCATCGTGCGGCCTGTGGACGACTCGGTGCTGCGCATCGATGGGGATGGCCCCACCCTGCTGCGGCGGGCCCGGGGCTTTGCGCCCCTGGCGGTGCCCCTGGCTCTGGGCGGCCCCTGCGTGCTGGCCCTGGGGGCCCACCAGAAGAACACCGTGGCCCTGCTGAAGGGCGGCGAGCTGATCATGAGCCAGCACCTGGGTGACCTGATGAGCCTGGAGGGGGCAGGGGTCCTGGAACGGACCGTGACGGACCTGCTGGCCTTCTTCGGGGCCCGGCCCGAGCGCATCGCCTGCGACCTCCACCCGGACTACGCCAGCACCCGGCTCGCCGAGGGTCTGGCCCAGGCCTGGGGCCTGCCCCTGACTCGGGTCCAGCACCACCATGCCCACGGCGCCGCCTGTGCCGCTGAGCACAGCCTCAAGGGACCGGTGCTGGCCCTGGCCTGGGATGGGACCGGGCTGGGTGCCGACGGCACCCTCTGGGGCGGCGAGGCCCTGCGCATCGATGGGGCCACCTTTAGTCGCATCGGTCACCTGAAGCCCTTCCCGCTCCCGGGCGGGGAGGTGGCCGCCCGGGAGCCGCGCCGCGCCGCCTGTGGCCTGCTGTGGGCCACCCAGGGCCCTGGGGAGGCTCCTCCGTCCCTGGCCGGGGCCTTCTCGGCGGGGGACTGGGCCCGCTTCCAGGCCATGGCCACCCGGGGGGTGAACAGCCCGCTCACCTCGAGCGTGGGCCGCCTCTTCGATGCGGTGGCGGCCCTGTCGGGCCTGCGGGCCAAGCGTGGCTTCGAGGGTCAGGCGGCCATGACCCTGGAGTTCGCCGCTGGGGAGCGAGCCGAGGGTGCCTATCCCTGGGACCTGCAGGACGGCGTGGCCGATCCAGCGCCCCTGGTGGCTGCGGTGCTGGCGGATGTTGCTGCGGGAACGCAGGCTGCCGTGGTGGCGGCTCGGTTCCATGAGGCCCTCGCAGAGCTGGCCCTGACCTGGGCCCGACTGGGCGGGTTGCCGGACGTGGTCCTCTCCGGCGGCTGCTTCCAGAACGCCCGCCTCACCGCCCTGGTCCAGGCCACCCTCGGTGCCGCCGGCTTCCAAGTCCACCGCCCTCGCCGCTTCCCCGCCAACGACGGCTGCATCTCCCTCGGCCAGGCCGCCGTGGCGGCGACGACACCGATAGGCCGGTGAACTTCCCTTCTTGATCATCACCGTTCATCACAGTGCATCACTGGTTAATAGATCTTCCTGGTTATCGGCCAGGCTCAGCAAAAAAGGGCGCTCCACTAAGGGCACGAAGACGCCCTGCGGGCGCAGGAAGCACACGAATGCACCTTGACCCACCGCGGGCATCCCCAAGGGGGCGGCGGCTGGCTGCGGCCCCCAAAAGGCCGTTCCAGCCGCCGCCCCCATGGCCGGTCGCAGGCGACCGGGGGCCGTAGGCCCGGAGGCCCTGTCGGCGCGACAGCTTGCCTTCGTGCCCTTTTCGGCAGTTCTTCGTGTCCTTAGTGGGGATCTTTGAAGGTCCGATTTGGCGGAGCAATGCCGATAACCAGGAAGGATTTTGGGAGCCCTTTTGGGAGGTTGCTCCCCCGTAGCGACCCTCTTGGCCGTAAGTCTTAGGAGCCGGAACGGACACGCCCCTGGTCATTCATACTGGGACTGGACTCCGGAGCCGCTGATGAACGTTCTTCCAGGCCAGGCCCGCAGCACCGAGGGGCCGGCCCCGGGGGATCCCTTCCTGCGGCTGCAGCTGCTGGTGTTTGCGCTGGTGGCGGCGGTGTTCACGACGGTCTATATTCCCCAGCCGGTGCTGCCGATGCTGCGGCAGGAGTTCGGCGTGGCGGAGGGGGTGGCCTCCCGGGCCGTGTCCGCCGTGGTGCTGGGCATGGCGCTGGCGAACCTGCCCTTCGGGGCTCTTGCCGACCGCCTACCCATCCGCAAGATCCTGCTGACAGGGGGACTGGTGGTGGCCGCCGCCGGGCTGGCCTCCGCTCTGGCCCCCAGCCTGGAGTGGCTGGTGGCGGCCCGCTTCATCCAGGGCCTGTTCATCCCCTCCCTCACCACCTGCCTGGCGGCGTATCTGGCCAAGGTGATGCCGGCGGGGCGCCTCAACGTGGTGATGGGGACCTATGTCTCGGCCACGGTGCTGGGCGGACTGTCGGGCCGCCTGCTGGCGGGGGTGCTCCTGCCAGCGGCGCACTGGCGCTGGGCCTTCTTCCTGGCTTCGGCCCTGCTGGTGGCCACGGTCTTCGCCGCCTATGCCGGCCTGCCCCGGGAGCCCGAGGAGGGGCCGGCGGTGCGGGACACCACCCGCTTCCGGGACGTGCTCCTGCGCCATGATCTGATCCGCCTCTACGGCGTGGGAGCCGGGGCCTACTTTGTGTTCTCGTCGGTGTTCAACTACCTGCCCTTCTACCTCCACGGCGCGCCCTTCCACTGGTCCACCCGGGCCGTGACGCTGCTCTACCTCAGCTACGTGATGGGCGTGGTGGCGGGGCCCCTGGCGGGCCGCCTCAGCAACCGCATCGGCAACGGTGCGGCCATGCTGGCGGGCACCGTTGTTCTGGGCGGGGGCCTGGCCCTCACCCTCCTGCCCACAGGCTGGGCCATGGCGGCGGCGCTGACCCTGGTGTGTGCGGGCTTCTTCACCGTCCACGCGGCGGCAGCGGGGGCCCTCAACCGCAAGCTCCAGGCCGGTCGGGGCCGGGCCAACGCCTTCTACGTGCTCTTCTACTACCTGGGCGGGGCCGCCGGCATCACCCTCAGCGGCCACGCCTACCATGCGCTGGGCTGGCAGGGCGTGGTGGCCATCACCGGGGCGGCGCTGCTCCTGCCGCTGGGCACAGGCCTGCTGGAGCTCAGAGCAGGGCGGGCTTCCGCCTGAGCCCCGGCAGCAGCGTGTACCAGGCGATGGTGCCGAGGATCAGGAGCCCCCCCACCAGGGCCCAAGGCGAGGGCCGCTCGCCCATGCCGAGGAAGACCCAGACGGGGTTCAGCACCGCCTCCAGGGTGCCGGTGACCACGGCGGCTGTGGCGGACAGGTGCCGCATCCCCGCATTGAACAGCAGGTAGGCCAGGCCGATCTGGAAGACCCCCAGGTAGAGCAGGGCGGCCCCCTGGCCCAGGGTGGGGTGGAAGCCCGGCAGGGCCCAGGGCGCGCAGAAGACCGCCACCAGGAGGTTGCCCAGGATGATGGCCGTGATGGGGTCGGCGCCGGCGTGCCGGGCCCGGCCCAGCTTCAGGGTGAGGGTGAACACCGCCAGCATGACGCCGGACAGGACCCCCAGGACATTGCCCGCCAGGGTGCCTGCCTCCAGGCGACCGCCGAAGAAGCAGGCCATGGCGCCCATGCAGAGGGCCACCGCCAGCAGGTCCCGGCCCTGCAGAGCCCGCCGGGTGACCCAGGGCTCCAGGAACACCAGGTAGATGGGTGCGGAGAACTGCAGGAAGATCGCATTGGCGGCGGTGGTGAGCTTTGTCGCTGCCACGAAGAGGATGAGCATGGCGGCGTAGGCCGCGGCGCAGGCCAGGTCCAGGCCGGTGGGCTTGGGGAAGGGCCTGCCCCCCCGCCAGCGCACGGCCGCCGCGATGACCAGCGCCGCCACCAGGCTCCGGGCCCCGGCGATCTGCAGCGGGCCCAGGGGCAGCACCTTAATGAACAGCCCGCTGGAGCTCCAGAGCAGCGCCGCCGCAGCCACCAGGGCTGCGCCCCGCAGATGATCTCCTGGCTGCGTCATGGATCTATTGGAGCATGGGGCCGGAAAGGACTAACCTGTCCCATCCCCCCTGGAGCTCCCCATGTGCCTTGGCGTACCCGGCCAGATTCTCGACGTCGTGGAATCGCCCCTGCGCCTGGGGCGCGTGGCCTTCGGCTCCACCATCAAGGAGATCAGCCTCGCCTGCGTGCCGGACGCCGGGCCGGGGGCCTGGGTGGTGGTCCACGCGGGCCTGGCCCTGGATCAGCTCGATGAGGCCGAGGCCATGCACATGCTGGAGTGCCTGAACGCACTGGCTGAGGGCGTGGAGCAGGAGGAGGCTTGAGGTTCGTAGAGGAGTTCCGCGATGGCCGCAAGGCCAAGGCCCTGGCGGTCGCCATCCACCGCAAGGTGACCCGGCCCTGGACCCTCATGGAGGTCTGCGGCGGGCAGACCCACGCCATCGTGCGCTTTGGCCTGGATGAGCTGCTGCCCAAGGAACTCACCCTTGTTCACGGCCCCGGCTGCCCCGTCTGCGTGACCCCCGTGGCCATCATCGATCAGGCCCTGGCCATCGCCGCCCGGCCCGAGGTCACCTTCTGCTCCTTCGGCGACATGCTGCGGGTGCCGGGCAGCAGCGAGGATCTGTTCTCGGTGAAGAGCCGGGGCGGGGATGTGCGCATTGTGTACTCCCCCCTGGACGCCGTGGCCCTGGCCCGGGAGCTGCCGGAGCGGCAGGTGGTGTTCTTCGCCGTGGGCTTCGAGACCACCGCCCCCGGCAACGCCCTGGCCGTGGTCCAGGCCGCCGAGGAAGGCCTGGCGAACTTCTCGATCCTCGTGAGCCATGTGCGGGTGCCGCCGGCCATCGAGGCCCTCATGTCCTCGCCGCAGTGCAAGGTGGACGCCTTCCTGGCGGCAGGCCATGTCTGCAGCGTGATGGGCACCGAGGAGTACCTGCCTCTGGCGGCGCGCTTCCAGGTGCCCATCGTGGTGACGGCCTTCGAGCCCCTGGACCTGCTGCAGGGCATCCTCATGGCGGTGACCCAGCTGGAGGAGGGCCGGGCCGAGGTGGAGAACCAGTACGCCCGCCTGGTGAAGGCCGAGGGCAACCGGCCTGCCCTGGACCTCATCGGGCGGGTCTTTCAGGTGGTGGATCGCACGTGGCGGGGGATTGGTCCCATCCCTGCCAGCGGCTTCGGGCTGCGGCCGGCCTTCGCCGCCTTCGATGCCGCCCGCCGCTTCGGGGTGGAGGACGTCGGTGGCGCCGAGTCCCCGGACTGCCAGAGCGGCCTGATCCTCCAGGGCCTGCTCAAGCCCCCGGAGTGTCCCGCTTTCGGCACCACCTGCACCCCAGAGCGACCCCTGGGGGCCACCATGGTTTCGTCCGAGGGAGCCTGTGCGGCCTACTACCGGTACCGGCGCTTTAATCAGACTCGGTGATCTCAAATTACCCTTCGGGGTTATGACAGCCGAGTTGTGACGGAACGCTTGTGAGGCTGGGCCTCGCTTTGCGGAATAACGCATAAAATTCGTCCAAAAAATCATTGACAGAGAGAGGCCTCGCCCTAGGCTTTGAATCACATAACCTCACCCAAATCACTTTTTTAAGACGCAGTCTCAATACCGGGCCACACGGCCAAGGAGGCAGCATGCCAGGCGCACGACACTCCCTCTGGGATGTGATGCGGGACAAGGGCTACTCACGGCGGGACTTCATGCAGTTCTGCACCTTCGCCGCCACCGCTGCGGGCCTGGGCACCCAGGCCACTGCTGCCGTGGCGAAGGCCTTCGAGAAGAAGGACCGCCCCCCGGTGCTGTGGCTCCACTTCCAGGAGTGCACCTGCTGCAGCGAGTCCTTCATCCGCGCCTCCCATCCGCTGGTGGCCGATGTGCTGCTGGATGCCATCTCGCTGGACTACCAGGAGACCCTCCAGGCCGCCGCTGGCCATGCCGCTGAGAAGTGCAAGAACGACGTGATGAAGAACTACGCCGGGAAGTACATCCTGCTGGTGGAAGGCTCCGTGCCCACCAAGGAGAATGGCGTCTTCTGCGTGATCGGGGGTCGCACCGCCGAGGACCTGCTGCAGGAGGCCGCCAAGGGTGCCGCCGCCATCGTGGCCTGGGGCAACTGCGCCTCCTACGGCTGCGTCCAGGCCGCCAAGCCCAACCCCACCGGGGCCACGGGCATCCAGAAGCTGGTGGGCAAGCCCGTCATCAATGTGCCGGGCTGCCCGCCCATCGCCGATGTGATGGTGGCCATCGTCACCCACATCCTGCTCTTCGGCCGCCTGCCGGAGCTGGATGCCCAGGGCCGGCCCAAGGAGTTCTATGGCCGCCGGGTCCACGACACATGCTACCGCCGCCCCTACTACGATGCGGGCCTCTTCGTGGAGTCCTTTGACGACGATGGTGCCCGGAAGGGCTACTGCCTCTACAAGATGGGCTGCCGCGGCCCCGTCACCAACAACGCCTGCGCCGTGACCAAGTTCAACGATGGGACCAGCTACCCCATCCAGTCCGGCCATGGCTGCCTGGGCTGCAGCGAGAAGGGCTTCTGGGACAACGGCCCCTTCTATCGGCACCTGCCCTCCTTCCCGGGCTTTGGCATCGAGTCCACGGCGGACAGCGTCGGCCTGGCCCTGGGTGCCGGCGCCGCCGTCGGCGTGGCGGCCCATGCGGTCTCCACCAACATCCGCAAGCGCAAGCTGATCCATGACCAGGTGGCCGAGGCCGTCCAAGACACTCCTGTCAGCGAAAAGGTGGACTGATGAGCAACCGCATCGTCATTGATCCCGTCACCCGCATCGAGGGTCACCTCCGCATCGAGGCGGTGGTGGAAAACGGCGTCGTAACGGACGCCTACAGTGCCGGCACCATGGTGCGCGGCATCGAGAAGATCCTGAAGGGCCGCGATCCCCGCGATGCCTGGGCCTTCACCGAGCGCGTCTGCGGCGTCTGCACCACGGTGCACGCTCTGGCCAGCGTGCGGTCTGTGGAGGATGCCCTCAGCATCACCGTGCCCAAGAACGCCGAACTGGTGCGCAACCTCATGTTCTGCGCCCAGTTTGTGCAGGACCACGTGGTGCACTTCTACCACCTGCATGCCCTGGACTGGGTGGATGTGGTGAGCATGCTCAAGGCGGACCCTGTGGCCACCTCCAAGCTCGCGCAGTCGCTCAGTGCCTGGCCCAAGTCCAACCCCGGCCACTTCGCGGCGGTGCAGACCCGCATGAAGAAGTTCGTGGAGAGTGGCCAGCTGGGCATCTTCGCCAACGGCTACTGGGGCCACAAGGCCTACAAGCTGCCCCCGGAAGTGAACCTCCTGGCGGTCTCCCACTACCTGGATGCCCTGGAGTGGCAGAAGGAGCTGGTGAAGATCCACGCCATCTTCGGTGGCAAGAATCCGCACCCCAATTACCTGGTGGGCGGCGTACCCTGCTCCTTCAACCTCGAAGACGTGGGCGCCATCAACACCGAGCGCCTGAACCATGTGGGCAGCCTGATCAACGATGCCATCGCCTTCGTGGAGCAGGTCTACATCCCGGACCTGCTGGCCATCGCCAGCTTCTACAAGGACTGGGGTGCCATCGGCGGCGGCCTGCCCAACTACCTGGCCTACGGCGACCTGCCCACCAAGGGCTACAACGATCCCAGCTCCTACCTGCTGCCCCGGGGCGCGATCCTCAACCGCAACCTCAACGAGATCCACGAGGTCAACGGCAAGAACCTGAACGAGATCAAGGAGTACATCAACCACAGCTGGTACCAGTACGGGGGTGGCGATGGCGTGGGCCTGCACCCCTTCAAGGGCGAGACCGAGTTCAACTACACCGGCCCCCAGCCGCCTTACCAGCACCTCAACACGGACGGCAAGTACTCCTGGCTGAAGACGCCTCGGTGGAAGGAAAACCCCATGGAAGTGGGTCCCCTCTCCCGCATGCTGGTGGCCTATGCCAAGGGGAACACGGACGTGAAGGAGCTGGTGGGCGTGGTGCTGAAGAAGCTCGACGTGCCCATTACCGCCCTGTTCTCGACCCTGGGTCGCACCGCCGCCCGCGGCGTGGAGACCCAGATCGTGGCCCACTGGATGAAGGGCTTCTACGGGGACCTGATTGCCAACCTCAAGGCTGGTGAGACCCGTACCTTCACCAAGGAAAAGTGGGAGCCCGACACCTGGCCGGCCACGGCCGAGGGCGTGGGCATGACCGAGGCACCCCGCGGTGCCCTGGCCCACTGGGTGAGCATCAAGGATCGGGTCATCGACAACTACCAGCTGGTGGTGCCCACCACCTGGAACGCCTCGCCCCGGGACCCCAAGGGCCAGCGCTCCGCCTACGAGCAGGCTCTCATTGGCACCCCGGTGGCCAACCTCGAGCAGCCGGTGGAGATCCTCCGCACCATCCACTCCTTCGACCCCTGCCTCGCCTGTGCGGTGCACCTCTACGATCCTTCCGGCAAGCACATCCACCAGGTGCAGTTCTACTGAGCGGGAGCTCCCCATGTCCTCGAGACACACCTACCGCCGGCTCTATGTCTGGGAAATGCCTGTCCGGGTCTACCACTGGCTGAATGCGCTGTCCATCTGCGTCCTCGGCGTCACCGGCTTCCTCATCGGGAAGCCCTTCACGGTGAGCCTCGCCCAGGAGGCCTCTGGCCAGTACTGGTTTGGCACGGTGCGCTTCCTGCACTTCACCGCCGGCTACGTCTTCCTGTTCAACATGCTGGTCCGCACCTACTGGGGCTTCGTGGGCAACCGCTTCGCCGCCTGGGACAAGTTCATCCCGATGACCCGCAAGGCCTGGCAGGACATCGTGGAGGTGCTGCGCATCGACATCCTGCAGACCCGTGGCACGGGCCGCATCCCGCTGGGCCACAACCGCCTGGCGGGGCTCATCTACTTCGTCACCTTCCTCATCTTCATGTTCCAGGGCCTGACGGGCTTCGCCCTCTACGGCCCCATGAGCCACTCGGTCCTCGGCAAGCTGGCCGCCTGGGTGGTGCCCCTCATGGGTGGGGAGCTGGTGGTGCGCCAGTGGCACCACGCCATGCTCTGGTTCTACGTCCTGTTCACGGTGGTCCACGTCTACCTCGTCTTCTACCACGACTACGTGGAAGGCCGCGGCACGACCTCCTCCATGGTCGGTGGCTGGAAGTTCGAACGGGAAGACCTGCTTGAAGATTGACGGTCGCACCTTGGTCCTTGGCATCGGCAATGTCCTCCTCGGTGACGAGGGGGTGGGGGTGGCTGTCATCGACCACCTCCAGGCGGAGGGGGGCCTGCCCTCCCACGTGGACCTCCTGGATGGCGGCACGGGCAGCCTCGTGCTGCTCGAGCCCATGCGCGAGGCCCGCCGCATGATCCTGATCGATGCCACGGCGGACGGCCAGCCACCGGGCACCGTGCAGCGCCTGGAGCCACGGTTCTCGACGGAGTACCCCGTCACCCTCACGGCCCATGACATCGGCCTGCGGGACCTGCTGGACAGCTTCTACCTGCTGGGCGAGGAGCCGGAGGTGGTGCTCTTCGCCGTCTCCATCGGCTGGCCCCAGGACATGCGCTACAGCCTCAGCCCCGAGGTGGCGGCGGCCCTCCCGGCCATCGCTGCGGCCGTCCGTCAGGAATGCCTCAGGCCCTGAGTGGCCTCCTGTGCGACCCTTGGCTCACTCCCCGGACGCCCCATGACCACCGATCCCTTCGCCTTGGCCTGCCCCCGCCCCCTGCGCCACGACTCGGTGCAGATGGCCCACGGCGGCGGCGGCCGCCTCATGAAGGAGCTCATCGAGGGGCTCTTCCTGCCCATCCTGGGGGCCGACCCGGCGGGCCTCCACGACAGTGCGGTGGTCGAAGCCGGCGGCGCCCGCCTGGCCTTCACCACGGATGGGTTCGTGGTGCATCCCCGGGCCTTCCCTGGCGGCAACCTGGGGGAGCTGGCGGTCTACGGCACGGTCAATGACCTGGCCATGGCCGGCGCCCGGCCCCTGGCCCTGAGCAGCGCCTTCATTCTCGAAGAGGGCCTGCCCTTCGCCGAGCTGACGCCTCTGGTGGCCGCCATGAAGGCGGCGGCGGACCGCTGCGGCGTGCGCCTCGCCACCGGCGACACCAAGGTGGTGGACCGGGGCAAGGCCGATGGCGTGTTCATCACCACCGCCGGCATCGGCCTGATTCCCGCCGGGGTGGAGCTGCACCCGCGCCGGGTGCGCCCGGGGGATGCGGTCCTGGTGAGCGGGGATCTGGGTCGGCACGGCATCGCCGTCATGTCCGTGCGGGAGGGCATCCGCTTCGAGACCCCGGTCACCAGCGACTGTGGGCCCGTGCACCACCTGGCGGCGGCCCTCCTGGCCGCGGGGCTCGACGTTCACTGCTTCCGGGATCCCACCCGGGGGGGCCTGGCGTCCGTGCTTAACGAGATCGCGGCTTCCGCCGGGGTGGCCATTGAGGCCGATGAGGCCGCCATCCCGGTGGACGAGGCCGTGGCGGCGGCCTGCGAGATCCTGGGCCTGGACCCCCTCTACGTGGCCTGCGAGGGGCGCCTGGTGGCCTTCCTGCCCGAGGCCGAGGCCGACCAGGCGCTGGCGATTCTCCAAGCCATTCCAGAGGGTCAGGGCGCAGCCCGCATCGGGCGGGTGGTCGAGGGACCCGCCGGCCGGGTGGGGCTCCGCACGGTCCTGGGGACCTCTCGGCTGCTGGACCTCCTCAGCGGCGAGCAGCTACCCCGGATCTGCTAACGCAGGACCCCAAACACCCTGCGCCAGCCTTCAAACCGGATGCCGGACTCCAGGCGCACCAGGGCCCAGCACTCGCCTCGGGGATCGGCCTCGGGGGCGTGGCGGGTGCCGCAGGTGTGCTCGATCCAGTCCCCTGGGCCCAGGTGGGCCGGGCCATCCTGCAGGCCACCACAGAGCAGCACGGAGACCTCAGGGCCCTCATGGCCATGGCTGGGCACCCGGGCACCCCCCGGCAGGCGGGCCACACTCAGGGAGGCGCCGGAGCGGGCATCCCGCAGCACCCGGGTGATGCGGCCGTCCCCGAGGTTGGACCAGCGCCAGCGGCTGTCGGGAGGCAGGTGGGGCCGCAGGGCCTCGAGGGGATCCCCGGCGGCCGGGGTGATGGCCTGCTCGCCACCCTGAGCCTCGCGGCAGGAGGAGCAGTGCCCCAGGTGGATCCTCAGGAGGAGGGCCGTGAAGGTATCGCCCCCTGCTTCGAGGGCGCGCCAGGCGCTGGGCTCTGGATGGTGCCGGGGCCCTTTGGGGATGCGGCCTTCCCGGAGAGCGGCCAGGGCGCCGGCCAGGGCACCTTCGGCGCGGGCTTCCGGCGCTTCGTCCCAGGCCCGGGCCACCAGGGCCGGGGTGCGGGCAAAGGCCTCGAGGAAGGTGCGACAGGGGGGACAGATGGCCAGGTGGACCTTCAATCCCAGCCAGTCCAGGGGGCCCAGAGAGCCTTCTTCGTAGTCCGTGAGGAGGGCCGTGACCCGCTCGCAGGTGGGGACCAGGACCGTCATCGCACCCCTCCGGTCGGAGCAAACTCGGGCAGGAGGGCCCGGAGCGCCAGGCGGGCCCGGTGGACCCGCTGGCGGACCAGCTCCCGGGTGATGCCCAGGTGGTCTGCAATCTCTTCGGTGTTCCAGCCCTCCAGGTCCCGCAATACGAAGACCGCCCGCTGGTCATCGGAGAGCCGATCAAGGCCCGCCCGGACCCGGGACTTCAGTTCTTCCTGCTGAACCATCGCCAGTGCCTCCGCGTCCTCGCTCCAGTCGAGGACGACGTCCTCACTCATGTGATGCCCGTCGTCGCCAAAACGTGGCATCAGATCCTCGATGGCATCCTCCCGGCGGCGGACCCGCTTGCGGCGGGCCATCAGGGCCTGGTTGACACAGATGCGGTAGGCCCAGGTGCTGAACTTGCTGGCGCCCTGGAAGCCCGGGAGCTCCCGGAAGAGGGTGATGAGGGCGTCCTGGAGGGCGTCCTGGCTCTCGGCCTCGTTGCCCAGGATCCGGTCGATGACCCGGAAGAACATGCCCAGGTGGGGCCGGACCAAGGCCTCAAAGGCGGCGCTGTCGCCGTCTGCGGCGGCACGGAGCAGGGGTGCCTCGGCGCTCAGCGGAACAGGCTCAGGCATCGGCGGGCCTCGGGAGGCGGGGCAGGCGGATGGTGAAGGCCGAGCCCAAGCCCAGGCCTCGGCTGGAGGCCCGGACCAAGCCGCCATGGCGGGTGACGATTTCCTTGACCAGGAAGAGGCCCAGGCCCGTACCCGCCACCTGCCGGGTCAGCTCGTCCCCCACTCGGAAGAAGCGCTGGAAGAGGTGGGGCAGGTCCTGGGCGGCCAGGCCATGGCCCTGGTCGCTCACCACGATGCGGACATCCTCCCCGTCCTCGTCCAGGGTCACGGTGGTCGCCCGGGGCTCCGAGGCATACTTGAAGGCATTGCTGAGCAGGTTCTCGATGACGGTGCCCAGGGCCTTGGGGTCGGCGTGGGTCCAGAGGGGCTCCGAGCTGAGCTCCAGGCGCAGGCCCAGGGCGCCCGCCCCCAGCCGGTGGTCCATGTCCTCGCAGAGCTCCCGGAGCCAGGGCTCCAGCTCCAGGGGCTCGGGGTGGATCACCAGGTTGCCGGCCTCGGCGCGAGCCACGTCCAGCAGGTTGCCCACCAGCTCATTCAGGCGCTCCAGATCCCGCTCCATGAGGTCCCGGATGCGGGCTCGCTGATCATCCGGGAGGGTCCGGGTGAAGAGGGTCTCGGTCCAGACCCGCAGGGAGGCGATGGGGGTCTTCAGCTCATGGGTGACGGCGGAGGTGAAGTTGCGCTGCCGCTGCCGCAGGTCCAGCTCCTCCGAGAGCTTCCGGTAGAGCAGCACCAGGCCGGACAGCACGACCACCACCATGAAGGCGCCCTCGGTGACGGCCCGGAAGACGGTGTGCCAGCGCTGGTTCTCCAGCTCGAGGATGGGCTCGGGCCGGAGGGTCAGGTAGGCGGCCCCATCCAGCAGGGCCGGGTCATCCAGGGCGATGGGCGCGGGTACCACCGCCACATGGGGATAGCGGCTCTGGATCCGCTTGCGGCGCTGCTCCAGGTCCGGCAGGTTCGGCAGGTGACCCTTCAGGAGCCCGGCACGAGAGGCACTGCCGGGCTGGTTCTTGGAGAGGAGGCTCAGCCCATCCAGCTGCCAGGCCTCAGCCCGGGTGGCCCGCAGGGCCCGGATGCGGGCCTCCATGAGGCGGGAGGACTCCCGGATCTGGACGTTGAACCACCAGCCCACCTGGACGCACAGGACCACCGACACAGCCAGGAAAATGATGCGCTGAAGTGGGAAGGTGGAGGGGCGGGTCGCCATGCTTCCATCTTGGACGAATTTTCCACCCCTTGGCAGACCGTCTGCGCAGGACCATCCTGAACCCCATGGCGAACTCGGATCGTCCCTCGGGTCCCAAGGCGACCCCACCCCCGCTCTCGAGCGGTAGCGGCCCCAAGCCGGCCGCACCGGCCCAGGCGGCCCGGCCCCAGGCGGCGGAGACCGTGCTGGAGCTCATGCAGACCCAGCGGCAGCTCACGTCGTCCCTCCAGGAGATCCGGGATCTGCGGGCCCGCCTGAGCCAGCGCTCCCATCAGATGCAGGTGCTTCGCCACGTCTCCGAGATTCTTGCTGCCACCTCCAAGGGCGGTCAGGTGGTGAGTGTGGTGCTGGACGTGCTGGCCCAGGAGTTCCACTGCCGCAGAGCGGTGGTCTGGGTCCTGGAGGACGGTGGGGCCAGCTATGTCCCGCGCGATGGCACGGGCCTCAGCCGGGCCGAGTGGTCCAGCCTGCGCCTGCCCGCGCCCAACCCCTTCCCGGCCACACCCCTGGTCCTCTTCCAGGGCCAGTGGCTGGAGCAGGGCCATGATGGCCCCTCCCTGGGCCCACTCCGGGGGGAGGATGGCGCCCAGCTCTACTTCATCCCCTTCGAGAATCAGCTGCTCCTGCTGGGGTTCGCCATCCTGGCCATGCCCGCCGAGCGGCGCTGGGAGGAAGAGGAGCTGGACTCCATCACGATCCTGCAGCGGCAGACCGCCATCTCCCTCTACAACGCCTGGCTCTTCCACGACCTGTCGGACCAGCGCGATGCCCTCCAGCGCCAGGCCCTGGAGCTGGAGCGCGTCAACGATGCCCTGCGGGAAGCGGACCAGCTGAAGAGCGAGTTCCTGGCCCTCACCAGCCATGAGCTGCGCACCCCGCTGACAGGCATCCTGGGCTTCACCCGGCTGGTCATGGACGGCCTCTACGACGATGCCGAGGAAATGCACTCCATGCTCATGGATAGCTATGTCTCGGGCCAGCACCTCCTGGGGCTCCTCAACGACATCCTGGACCTGGCGAAGATCGAGTCCGGCAAGCTGGAAGTGCACCCGGAGCCCCACAGCCTGGCGGCCCTGCTGGATGAGGTGAAGCCCATTGCCGAGGCCTATCCCCGCAAGCCAGGGGTGGCCCTGGTGTGGCCGGAAGCCCTGGACCTGCCGGATGTCCATGTGGACCCCCACCGCTTCAAGCAGGTGCTGCTCAACCTGCTGTCGAACGCCCTCAAGTTCACCCGGGAGGGCAGTGTCTCCGTTGATGTCGAGCGCAACCCAGGCACCCTCACCCTCCTGGTGGTGGACACGGGCATTGGGGTCAGCGCCGAGTCTCAGGCCCGCCTATTCCAGAAGTTCGCCCAGGCCGAAGGTGGCCACAGCCGGGAGTTCGGCGGCACCGGCCTCGGCCTCGTGATCTGCAAGCACCTCATGGGCATGATGGGCGGCTCCATCAGCCTCAGCAGCGAAGGCCTGGGGAAGGGCAGCACGCTGAGGGTGACGATGCTGATTGCGTGATCGCGAAGCTGCGCTTCGCGATATGGGACAATGGACTGCCTGCCCGGAGCCCCCATGCCCTATGTCCGCCGCCCCGAGTTCCTGCCCTTCACCCGCCCCATGGTGGGGGAGGAGGAGATTGCGGAGATCATCGACACGATCCACAGCGGCTGGATTACCACAGGGCCCAAGTCGGCGAAGTTCGAGGAGGCGCTACAGGCCTACAACGGTGTGCCCCACTGCCTGGCCATGAACAGCGCCACCACGGCCCAGGAGATCACCCTGCAGGTCCTCGGGCTCCAGCCCGGTGACGAGGTCATCACCACCTCGCTGACCTGGGTGAGCACCCTCAGCACCATCGTCCTCCAGGGGGGCGTGCCGGTGCTGGTGGACATCGATCCTGTGACCCTCAACCTGGATCCCGCCAAGCTCGAGGCCGCCATCACCCCCCGCACCAAGGGCATCATCCCTGTGCACCTCACAGGCCTGCCTTGCCCGATGGAGCCTATCTGGACCCTGGCCGAGAAGCACGGCCTCTGGGTGGTGGAGGACGCCGCCCAGGCCATGGGCGCCCACTACCAGGGCACCAGGATCGGCGGCAACCCCCGCTCGGTGATGAGCGTCTACAGCTTCCACCCCAACAAGAACATGACCACCGGGGAGGGGGGCGCCATCGCCTTCTTCAGCGACGACTACGAGAGCCGCATCAAGCGCCTGCGCTTCCACGGCATCGACCGGGATGCCTGGAAGCGCTTCGCCAAGGAGGGCAGCCCCCACACGGAGGTCTTCGAGCCCGGCCGCAAGGCCAACTTCATGGACCTGCAGGCAGCCATGGGCCTGCACCAGATCAAAAAGCTGGACGGCTTCAACGCCCGGCGCGGTGTGCTGTTCCGCCGCTACCTGGACCTGCTGGCAGGCGTGGAGGGGCTGCTCCTGCCCTGGGCGGGCGACGCCGACCATGGGCACTGCTTCCACCTCTTCGTGCTGCGGATCCACCCCGAGCAGCTGGGTCTGGACCGGGACGCCTTCGTCGCGGCCCTCAAGGAGGAGAACATCGGCACCGGCATCCACTACCGGCCGGCCCATGTGCACCCCTGGTACCGAGACTTCTATGCCGCCCATCCCCAGCACCTACCCAAGGATGGCCTGCCCCACGCAGAGTGGAGTGGCGAGCGTCTCCTGAGCCTGCCCCTCTGGCCCGGCCTTACCGAGGCCGACCAGGACCAGGTGGTGGCGGCCATCAAGCAGGTCCTCGGCAGGAGTTGAAGGCGGGGATAAGTCCGCATCTGGCCTGGATTAACCAGGGAAATGGCTTCTGCCGATAGGGGATTGAGGTCGGTCCCCTATTGCTTAACCTCGCTGTGATCCTCCTGTCGGTGCTGCTGCAGATTGTGGCGGCCGGCTTGGCCCTGCGCCTCAACCGGACGGCCGGTCGGCCCTTGGGATGGATCCTTCTCTCCAGTGCCCTGGTGCTGATGGCGGCCCGGCGCATCTATGCCCTGGCTACCTTTGCTGGAACCCGGTTCCCGGACACCCTGGTCCCCATGGAGGCTTTCGGCCTGGCCATCTCGGCCCTGATGGTGGCGGGCGTGGTCCTCATCCAGGACGTCTTCCGCACCAAGGCTGACCAGGCTGCTGCCCTGGAGACCCGGTCGGCCCAGGTCCGGGAGGAGGCCGACAAGCTCCGGGCGGTCATGGCCGCAGCACCTGTTCCCCTGCTCATCGCTGAGGACTCCCTCTGCTGGACCATCCGGGGCAATCCCGCTGCGGACAGCCTCCTGCGCATGGCCACCGGCTCCAACCACTCCCTGACTGCCCGGGGCCCCGAGCGCCCGGTCCACTTCCGCTTCCTGAGGGACGGCAAGGAGATCCGTCCGGAGGACCTGCCCCTTCAGCAGGCGGCCCTGCGGGGCATTGAGCTGCGTGATGTGCCTCTGGAGCTGGCCTTCTCCGATGGGGAGGTGCGCCACCTCATGTCCTACGCCACCCCCATGCGGAACCAGGATGGGCAGGTCAGTGGGGCCGTCTGCTGCATGGCCGACATTACGGAGCTCCGGCGGGCCGAGGCCGCCCTCCGGGACAGCAAGGGCGAGGTCCGACGGAGCGCCGATCGCCTGGGTGCGCTGGTTCGCCTCAGCCAGGTCGACAACACCAGCCTGCGAGAGGTGCTGGACTTTGGGCTGGATGAGGCGGTGGCCCTCACGGCGAGCACCATCGGCTACCTGTACTTCTACGACGAGTCCCGGGAGGAGTTCACCAAGTTCTCCTGGTCGCAGGGTGCCTTGCTCGGAGGTGAGCCTGAGGAGGCTCGGCCCTCCTGCCCGCTCGCTGCCGCAGGCATCTGGGGCCAGGTGGTGCGCCTCCGCGGCCCCATCCTCCTGAACGAGGTCGAGACCTGCCACGCCCAGCCAGGGGACTTCCCGGAAGCTCTGGTCCCCCTGCGCCGCTTCCTGAGTGTGCCGGTGCTCCGGGGCTCCCAGATCGTGGCCGTGGTGGGGGTTGGCAACAAGGAGGCCCCCTACACCGAGAAGGATGTCGAGCAGCTGAACCTCTTCATGAATGGGCTGTGGGCCATCGTGGAGCGCCGCAACGCCGAGGAGGCCCTGGCCAAGGCCCGGAAGATGGAGAGCCTGGGCATGCTCGCCGGGGGCATCGCCCATGACTTCAACAACATCTTCCAGGCCATGGTGGTGAACCTGGAGCTGGCGGAGGCCAGCCTGCCTGAGGACTCCCGGGAGCACACCTACCTCCATCGCCTGAAGTCGGGTCTGGACCGGGCCTCCCGCCTGAGCCGGGACATCCTCCACAGCTCCGGTGGCGACCTGCGCCGGCCCGAGTCCCTGGAGCTGAACCCGATGGTCGCCCAGGTGCTGGAGCAGCTCCGGCTGCCGGTGCAGCGGGACTTTGGGGCAGACCTGCCCCGGGTGATGGTGGATCCGCTCCTCCTGGGGCGGGTGGTGGAGGGCTTTGTGTCCAACGCCCACGAGGCCAGCGACGCCACCAGCGGGGTCGTCCGGGTGCGCACCTTCCTGCGGTCGGTGACGCCCCTGGACCTCGGCACCGGCCACTGGCCCGAGCCGGTGGAGGCAGGCTCCTATGCCGTGATCGAAGTCGCTGACCAGGGGCAGGGCATCGACCCCGCCACGCTCCCCCGCATCTTCGACCCCTTCTTCACCACCCGGGGGTTGGGCCGGGGGCTGGGGCTGGCCGCCGCCCTGGGCATCGTGCGCAGCCACCGGGGCGGGATCCAGGT
>Ga0208248_1000209_pt1 | contig 19632 bp, 19 predicted proteins | sample CryBogmetaGMA5M_FD_184545 | JGI IMG/M metagenome (GOLD analysis project Ga0208248, IMG submission 184545) | Freshwater microbial communities from Crystal Bog, Wisconsin, USA - MA5M (SPAdes) | ecosystem: Environmental > Aquatic > Freshwater > Lake | place: Crystal Bog, Wisconsin, USA | collected...
CGGCAATAGTATCCAGTGTTCCGGCATTTATGTGCATGATTAAATCAGCCATATTAGTAAATACCATATAAATACTACCCACGGTATAACCAATTTCCATAGCAATCGTGCGTACTTTTAATGCCGAAAAACCCTCCTCAATGACAATGGTTTCTGCCGCTGACAAAACCAATGCCTTTAATTCTTCCAAACTGTGTTCACTTCGTCTTGCCATAATTAATCATTTCTATTTCTTTAAAAAGAGTGTCACATTGAAGTCTGTCTATTACTGCGCCGCAAACTCTGCAAACTATTTAACCATATAATCAACAAACACCGTTAACTTGTGGCGCAGAAAGCATCTTTACCGATAAATACCTGGTAATGGAATATAAAATTGCTGTTTGAAAGCTGATTTTATTAGGGTAAACTTTAGCTTCAAGGTAATTATTACCCGTTTGGTTTTTTCGTGATTATTCAGTCCCCCTCTTTGAAAAAGAGGGGTTAGGGGAGATTTTTTAAATAAATCCCCCTCAATCCCCCTTTTTCAAAGGGGGAGGTTTAATACTTACGTTTTTTTCAAGTTTACTGTTAAAACCAAACGGTTTTTTATTGCCCGATGACCCCATAATAATAAGAGGTAGTTATGAGTAAGATTCTTAATGAAGTTTTATCAGCAAACAGAGATTACGTAAATGATTTTGGCGATAAAGGAGACTTGTCGCTACCACCAGCAAGACATTTTGCCATTCTGACCTGTATGGATGCGCGTTTAGACCCTGCAAAATACGCCGGTTTATCCGAAGGCGATGCGCATGTCATCAGAAACGCCGGAGGCCGCGCCAGTGATGACGCTATCCGTTCACTGGTTATCTCCTACAAATTGTTGGGCACGCGGGAATGGTTTGTTATTCACCATACCAACTGCGGCATGGAGCTTTTTAACGATGAGATTATGCGTGATTTGTTGGCCAGCAGTCTGACAACGGCATCCTTGGATGATAAAGGCTTGTGGTATGACACCGGCGCAGGACCTGGCTCACACGAAGCTCAACATATCAGCTGGCTGACCATTAAAGATCAGGAACAAAGTGTGCTGGAAGATGTACTTCGTATTAAAAGCCACCCACTGGTTCCTGCCATCATTCCGGTTTATGGCTATATCTACGACTGTTCAACCGGCCGGTTAATCGAAGTTCCGGCTGCTTCAGAAGCGGGTCAAGCAAGCTAAAAATAATTTCAACCCTGCCCTCATCATCAGAAATGGGCAGGGTTGAATTTTAAGACTGACTCTGCCATTAGGCCGGCTGTTGCTTTCAAAAGTGATGGCAACCATAGTTAAATAGCACGATCTTCTTCTCTTTTAATCAGTTTGTGTGCTCATCCAAATGCACTTTGCCCCGAAAAACAAGATACTGATAGCCGCTATAAACCAACATGACCGGAATCAAAAGGCCAATACCTGCGAGCATAAATATCAATGTCTTGCTCGATGATGCGGCATGAAGCAACGTTATCGAAGCTGGAACCATATACGGATAGTAACCGATAGTCACAGCGGTAAAAGAGGCCAGAAAAATGATAACACTCCAGAAAAAAGTTCTTAATTCGAAACCTCTCCACAATGCCCACATCAACATAATAAAGGCAAAAAAAGCCAGAACAAGAAATAAATTCAGGTAATTTCCGGTTTCTTTATCAGCCCAGCGAGCAGCAAAATAAGGATTGAAGCGGGATGCCCAGATGACTATCGTCATCATAAGCATTATTTCCAAAATGGCCGCTATATAGGCTTGAACAATACTTTTGCGCTGAATTGCGCCTTCAGTCTTTATTATCAAATAAGCGGCACCCAACAAGGTATAGCCGGTTGCTACTCCCAATGCGACCAACGCTGAAAAGGGTGTAAACCATTCCCATACGTTGCCCTGATAGTTGCTTTCGGTAATACCCAGTCCGCTAATCAAGCCACCAAATGCAATCCCTTGGGCCAAGCTCGCCAATAAACTGCTGCAACCAAACGCCAAATTCCAGGGGGCTTTATTCCTGGCATAATGACGAAACTCAAAGGCGACACCACGAAAGATCAGGGCAAATAACATGACCATGACTGGAATATAAAGCGCTTGCAGCATGATTGCAAAAACCAGGGGAAAAGCGCCGAAAAGTGAACCACCGAGTAAAACCAGCCAGGTTTCATTGGCATCCCAGATACTTTCAAGACTCATCATCATAATAGCGCGTTGTTTCTCATCCTTGGTAAAAAGGAAAAGAATGCCTACCCCCAAGTCAAAACCATCCAGAATGACATACAAAAAGAGCATCAGGCCAATAATTAAAAACCAGATATTGGCGAGTAAACTATGAATTTCATTGTCCATAAATGGTATCCTCGGAATCGCTATCAGATGAACGCTAATCTAACGTCTTGACGGCGGCGCTAGCGATAAATCAGGACCTTTGCTGATAATACGGGCAGCAAACATCAGAAACAAAATAAAAAGAATGCTGTAAATGACCACAAAAGTAACCAGACTGGTTGCCACAACAGACAACGGAAGCGTCGATGCCGCATCGCGGGTTCGTAACAAACCGTAGATTACCCAAGGTTGACGGCCAACCTCCCGTACAATCCAGCCACATTCTGTAGCCAGATAACCAAGAGGAATTGAAGCTATCCAGGCATAGAGCAGCAAACGATGCTTGCCAATTGACGTGGGTGTTAATTGCCCCCTAAGCCAAGCGAACAATGTCCACAACATGAGTCCCAAAAAAGCCATCCCGATCACTACCATAATCCGGAAACTATAAAAAATAAGCGCAATGGCCGGCGGCTGGTCGGCTTGCGGAAATGATGTTAAGCCTTGTACCTGTCCGTGGAGATTGCCCGTTGCCAGAACACTCAAAACGTTCGGGAGAGTAATAGCCCAGTCATTCTTTTGATCATTCTCGTTGGGCCACATCAGAAGATTCCATTCGGCTCCCTTGCCTTCTTGATTCGTCGTCCAATGCGCTTCGATAGCAGCTCCTTTTGCCGGCTGGTTTACAAACACATGCCGACCACTGGCATCGCCCAAATATAGTTGAATAGGCACCACAAAAATCGCACCTATTAGGGCGAGCTTAAAGGACTTAAGAAAAAAATCCGTATTTCTATTTTTTAAAATATACCAAGCGGATAAACCACCGATAACGAAAAGACTGGTCGTCAGACAGGCAAACCATGTATGTAAAACGCCCCACGGCATGTTTTTGTTAAAGATTGCATCAAAATAGCTGTCCACCACAACCCTGTTGTTTTCCAGATGAATGCCCGCCGGGGTTTGCATCCATGAATTGGCAACCAGAATCCAAAAAACAGAAAGCGATGCGCCTAACGTGACCATTCCGGTTGCCAGCAAATGAATGGTGGGGGGAACCCGCAACCATCCAAACAGCATAATTCCAAGAAAACCGGCTTCCAGCATAAAGGCCATAGCACCTTCGTAACCCAGAATATTACCGAAAAATTCTCCCGTCATCATGGAAAATCGAGACCAATTGGTACCAAATTCAAATTCCAGGGGAAGTCCGCTGATAATGCCGACCGAAAAATTAAGCACAAACAATTTCGCCCAAAAACGCGCATGCAGATAATGGTCAACATCACCCGTTTTCAACCATAGCCCTTCAAAAACTACCAGAATAAGGGATATCCCCACAGTCGTGAGCGGCCATAAAATATGGAACATGGCCGTAACGGCAAATTGCAAGCGTGACAAAAGCACAGGGTCTTGTAAAATTGTCATAGACAGGTTTCTCGCTTTGTTTCCGCACCCGGTATTTGTCGGCAGGTACGACTTGGTTTTCTAATGCAATGTCGTTAAGTTAAGCGCCTTGGGAAGATAAACCGTTCGCTGAGCGAACGGCTTAACTTAATGACATTGGTTTCTAATGAGTCGGTTTCGATGCGGGTTGAAAAAACGCTTTGTTTAGGATGTTCACCTGCTGAGGCACATCCGCAACCTGAATTAATCGCCGGGTTTTAAGAGCATTTTGCGTACATCACCCACATGAGTTTCTTCTAAAGCGCACATTCGACGCGCATATTCCTCAAGCATCACGTTACGACCGTTTACCAACTCAAGCAAACGATGGTATTCCGCTAAAGCCGATGTTTCATGCTCCAGAGATTCACGCAAAATATCACCAATATCGTGGCGATGTGATTCCAGTAATGGGCCGATGCCCAATGAAGGATGACCGCCCAAATGAGTTATCATTTCACCGGCTTCGTTAGCATGAGCCAAGGACTCGCTGGCTTGGCTGCGCATCCAGGAAACAATGGGAATACGGTTGTAGCCGAAAACCATTAAGGCATAATGCGTATAGCAAACAACCCCAGCCAACTCGGCTTCCAAAATTTTATTCAGAACGTTAATAACGGCATCTTTATCAATTACGTTGTTAGTCATGAGAGTCTCCGGCGTCAGAATGAAATAGATCCAACTATAATACTTTCGTGTTATTAAATAAACAGATTAAATTGTCGTGGCGGTAAAAATTCATCGGCAATAATTTTACATTCAGTTTTCGATTAAATCATTACCTTTGAAGTATTTTTGTTTGGCATAATCCAGTAACCCAAATGCCAATGGGTTATGAGCGGATAAAAACATACCTAAAGAGGCTCAACTTATTTCATGCGCATTCCATACGTTAAAAGAAATGAAGGTCATAAAATCGTTTGCCGAACCTGCTCAGGAAATAACTGATTGATAACGTCAGTGATAAGCTTTTTTGTACGGAGGCAATCTATTTCTATGTTCCTTCTTTCCAGGATGATAAATAAGCTAGCTGTTCAGGGCTTAAACTATCAATGTTAATACCCATGGCCGCCAACTTCATGGTGGCCACTTGTTGATCAATAGCTTTTGGCACCGGATGCACAAGGGTTTCAAGATTGACACCTTGTTGCCACAAGTAAGCAATGCTCAGCGCCTGGTTGGCAAAACTCATATCCATGACCGTTGCCGGATGGCCTTCTGCGGCAGCCAGATTAACCAGTCGCCCTTCAGCCAGCAACCTAATCTCCCGGCCATCTTTAAGCTGATAAGATTCTACATGGTTACGTGGACGGTGTTTGTTTAGGGTCATTTTTTCCAGCGCCGGAATATTGATTTCAACATTAAAATGACCCGAATTGGCGATTACGCAGCCATCTTTCATCACTGCAAAGTGCGGCTGATCCAATACATTTTTGTCGCCGGTTGCCGTGACAATAAAATCCGAACCGGCGGCAGCTACCAACATGGGCAGAACTCGAAAGCCGTCCATGGCGGCTTCCAGTGCTTTTAGCGGATCGACTTCGGTGATAATGACATGGGCACCATGACCTTTGGCCCGCATGGCGATCCCGCGTCCACACCAGCCATAACCGGCAACCGTAAAGGTTTTACCGGCCAGTAATATATTGGTTGCGCGAATAATCCCATCCAGTGTACTTTGGCCGGTGCCGTAACGGTTATCAAACAGGTGTTTGGTCATGGCATCATTGACGGCAATCACCGGAAATTTAAGCGCCTTATCCGCTGCCATGGCACGCAACCTTATCACACCGGTTGTAGTTTCTTCAGTGCCTCCAATAACCTCGGTTAATAATTCACTACGGTTTTTGTGCAGCTCGCTAACCAGATCGGCACCATCGTCCATGGTCAGTTGAGGCCGATGATCCAAAGCTTTTGCGATATGCCGGTAATAAGTGCCGGCATCTTCGCCGCGTATGGCAAAGGTGGGGATATGATAATGCTGCACCAGTGCCGCCGCGACATCATCTTGAGTGCTAAGGGGATTGCTGGCACATAATACCAGCTCAGCGCCGCCCGCTTTCAGGGTGCGTGCCAGATTTGCCGTCTCTGTGGTGATATGTAGACAGCCACTGATTCGCGCACCCGCTAACGGCCGGTCTTTGGCGAAACGCTCATGTATTTCACGCAGCACCGGCATTTCGGTAAGCGCCCACTCAACACGCTCACGTCCTTGATCTGCCAGCGTAATATCTTTAATATCATGGTTGTTATTAATCATAGTCTTGGTAACGGGTCAGTAGATTATTTAAGATGATGATTGTGGGTGATGTTCACCGGTGAGCGGAACAAAGCTGACGCCAAGAATCTTCCGGGTTTCGATTGCACCATTCGCTTTTTTTTCTACCACCATCAACGCCTGATAATCAAAAGGCAAACCGACGGGTATAACGAGACGGGCGCCTGGCCGCAATTGATCAATCAAGGGTTGGGGTATATAAGGCGCAGCGGCAGTGACAATGATGCCATTGTATGGCGCATGTTCCGGCCAGCCGAAATAACCGTCGTCGTTGCGAATGTCTATGTTGTTATAACCCAGCTTGTGGAGACGTTTGCGTGCGGTTGTCGCCAGATCTGTAATTATTTCAACGGAATAAACGTGCTGTACCAACCCGGAGAGGATAGCCGCCTGATAACCTGATCCGGTACCGATTTCCAGAATTATATCCGCAGGTTTCGTCATTAACAAGTCACTCATCAAGGCGACCATATAGGGCTGAGAAATGGTTTGCCCGGAACCAATAGGCGCCGGGCCGTTAGAGTAAGCGCAATAACGTAAATTCGCCGGTAAAAACTCATGGCGCGGCACTTGTTTCATTACGGCCATAACCCTGTCATCCAACGCGTTTTGGCCGATAAGATGGCGGGTCAAGTGAACCTCCATGTCAATATCGTCCAGCATACGTTGCAGCTCTTTCATGGATTATTCTCCGCAAATATTTCATGGTTCGACAGGCTCTCACGGACGAAGCCGAAAGAATCACCACTAACGACTTAATCTTAAACTGCCCTGTCTTGAGATGAAAGCTGTTTTAGCTAAAAAAACATTGTAAATCAAAAATTCCGCTATAACATTAAGCCACTATAAATTAAAGACTAAGGATGACATCCATGAAAGCGATGGTCTTGAACAAGCTCTGCAACCTTACCGAAAATCAGACACCGCTGGCACTTATTGAGCTGCCCGTGCCGGTTCCGGGTGATAAAGAGCTTTTGTTAAAAGTTTCAGTCTGCGGGGTTTGCCATACCGAGCTCGATGAAATTGAGGGGCGCACGCCACCGTCGCAATTACCCAGAGTGCCGGGACATCAAGTGGTCGGCCACGTTGAAGCTGTTGGCAGCAAAGTAAGCACCATTAAAATAGGTGACCGGGTTGGCGTCGCCTGGATTTTTTCCGCTTGCGAAACCTGTAAATTCTGTCTGGCCGGCAATGAAAATCTGTGTGAATCTTTCGAGGCAACCGGTCGTGATGCCAATGGCGGATATGCCCAGTATATGACCGTTGCCGAAAATTTCGCTTATCCCATTCCAGCCGTTTTTTCCGATGCTCAGGCCGCACCTTTGCTTTGCGCCGGTGCAATCGGCTATCGGTCGCTACAATTAACAGGGCTAAAAGATGGACAACGTTTTGGCTTGACGGGTTTTGGCGCATCAGCTCATCTGGTTTTGAAGATGGTCAAATATCAGTATCCCAATACCGACGTTTATGTTTTTGCCCGAAGCGCAGGGGAACGAGAATTTGCCAGAGAACTGGGCGCTGATTGGGCGGGAGAAACCACTGATCATCCTCCGCATAAACTGGACAGCATTATTGATACGACACCGGCATGGGCACCCATTGTTGAGGGGTTGGCCAATCTGGAGCCAGGCGGCAGGCTGGTAATTAATGCAATCCGCAAAGAAAATGACAAGCGCAGTCTGCTGAAACTTGATTACCCCACTCACCTCTGGCAAGAGAAAGAGCTAAAGAGCGTTGCCAATATTACCCGTCGTGATGTAAAGGAGTTTTTAAGTCTGGCGGCAAAAATGAATATCAAGCCCGAGGTTCAGATATTTGCATTAGAGCAGGCAAACGAAGCATTGCTGGAATTGAAAGCTGGAAAGATACGCGGTGCCAAGGTGCTAAAATAGCGTGATCAAATTAGAATGGATCATATAGAGTCGCTTAGAAGTAAAGCAACATTAAGCTCCCTCTCCCTCCGGGAGAGGGCTGGGGTGAGGGTGATCGAATGTCGCTTTACTTCTACAGGGTTCTATAACTCTACATGAAAAATCACCCGCGCATCGGGTGGTGATATACAATTGCCATCCTACACGATGACATTCTGCATTTGACGCCAACTATTTTTACCTTAAGAGGAAAACTCAATGAACGAAAGAATTATTATGCGCACAGGCGAGGCCTTGATTGCTGGCGGACCACCCGGAACAGCAGCCGAACCTGAAATTATTATCGGCGAACTTGACGGGCCTGTCGGCACCGCTATTGCCACCATGACTGCCGGTCAAGTGAATGGTCATACAAAGGTATTTGCCCTTTTAAACACCGATATTCAGGTCAGACCCGTGACGTTGATGGTCAGTAAAGTCACCGTTAAAAATACCCGTTACACCAATATTTTAATGGGTACGGTACAAGCTGCGATTGCCAATGGTGTTTTAGATGCCGTCCGCGCAGGCGATATTCCCAAAGAAAAAGCCAACGATTTAGGCATTATCGTTTCCGTGTGGCTCAATCCAAGCGTCGCGACTGACGATAATCTGGATCATAAAATCTTGTTCGATATTCACCGAAAAGCCATGGCAACCGCTATCCATAAAGCCATGAATAACCAACCCAATATCGATTGGTTACTGGAAAATCAGGATAAAATCATCCATAAATATTTCCAGATGGGCCTGGATGGAAAAATCTAGACACCCGAACGGATTACTCTTGGCGGCGTTGTAATGGATTAATTAGCAATTCCAATTCGGTGTATGGCGCTTCGCTTATACACCCTACGCGCTTTTTTGCGCCAACTGCAAGAGGAGAATATCTAATGACCAACTATGCGCTGCGCGTACCCGAATCTCTATTTACTTACGCTCGCAAGGTGGCGGCGGAAGAGCAGGTATCAATGAACCAGTTTTTCGTCATGGCCATTGCCGAAAAGGTTTCCGCATTGAAGGCCGAGACCTATTTGCGTGAGCGGCAATCTCGCGGCGAACTCAATGCTTTTGATACTTGGCTCAATGCCAGTCCTGATTTAGAACCGATGGCAGGCGATGAGCTGACTTGACTTGGCAACGGTCACAACAGGTTTATTGCTGTGGTGCGATTAAATATCGTCTACGCTAACGGGGTAAAAGTGAAGCTCATGGAAAATGGCGCGTGATGAAGTTAAATTGGGCGGCTTAATAAAGCGTTACCGGTCTTTGGCAAAGTAACGTAAACCCCAGTATTGATGTTGATTAACGCTGAATTTCATTGAATTTTATCCAGCCTTTAATATAATTTTGCAAGACCTGACCCCTTACTTTCCCTTACTTTCCTGCTAATTTTGCAAGACCTGACCCCTTACTTTCCTGCACCATTTTTCATCCCAGAGAAAAAACCAACTTTAAAAGCTACCGATAGAAAACAATAACTGATTGTGGTGAAAATAAAACCGTTCAGTGGCTGCGGTTTTAAGCGCACGATGCGCACCACTTTGTACTTCGTAGGAGCGACGCCCACGTCGCGATTTGAGGCGTTGGTCGTTAACCGCGACGAAGGCGTCGCTCCCACAACTACGGGTGTGTGGTTGCTTTTTTTATTGCCAGTAAAGCGGGGACACTTTACAATTAAATGATTAAATATTTTTGATTAATTAATTCCTCATGCGCCACGCCATTGATCCAAAAATAGATTGTGTCTTTAAAGCCCTGCTGGGTTCAGAAGAAAACCGTAATCTGTTAATTCACTTTTTGAATGCATTTTTGGCGCAAGACCTAAAAATCAATGGGGTCAAAATCAATGGGGTCAGACTCGATTGATTTCGTTATTCAAAAGCATGTTAAGAGAAGAAAAATCAATCGAGTCTGACCCCATTGATTCTTTCCATTGATTCTTGATTTTGGTATTTAATTAAGCGGCTTTCAACTCGATATATACGCGTTGGCCTAAGGCCGCAGCTATGTTCACCAAAGCATCCAGTGAAAACCGTGATACACGTCCACGCAACAGATCATTGATTCGCGGTTGGGTAACACCACAATGAACGGCTGCATCGGCTTGCTTCCAATCGTTGGCTTTGATGATAATGGTGATTTGCTGAATTAATTCGGCCCGTGCTTGAAGATTAGCGGCCTGTTCCGGGGTGTCGGCAATTGCATCCCATACGCTATTAAAAGTGTTTGTTTCAATCATATTAAGAACCTCTCATTAATTCTGCGTATCTTTTACTGACAAGCTCAATATCACGTTTGGATGTGGCTTGTGTTTTTTTCATGGCTCAAATTATATCTGTTCGGATATAACAAAACAATTCTGCCTACACCTATCAACACCCTTTTAAAATAGCTTGTTCTTATCCGTGCTTATCCGTTAAATCCGTGTCATCTGTGTTCTATTTTTTAATTGACGAGATTCTAAATTTTTCAACCGATTGTTTGAAGCGTTTAAAATCATCCAAACCTGCATTTTTACCGTAATGTAACTTGATAAATAAATGGGTAATTTGGTCTATGGACGCGGCTTGTTCGGGTAATGTTATTTTGATTCTCTCGGCAAAATCTTTTGCACCTTCACATTGCCCTTTGGGTAGTCCGCGTTTGGCCAGTTTTTTACAAAACCGGTTATAAATACGCAAGACCGGATCAATGGTTTGTTGTTTTTGGTATAACAATAGCCAACTTAGCAGGGCGGTTATCAAGCCAATGCTGCCAATCATCCAGTAAATCATGTCCTTGATGTCAGTGATGCCTAAGGATGACAAGAAGCTGGATTGGTTTTTGTTATCGTAGTTAATGACCCAGCGTTGCCAGTTGTAATCAATATTACTCCACAATTGACGGGTCTGTTTTAGCCAGTTAAAAGCCGTTTGAGCAGCAGCACCGGTGGGTGCAAAACTAATAATGCCGCCGGGCATCAGTTGGTCTATATTGATATTTCGCTCGATTCTTTCCGGTGCAATAGCGGCCGTGGGGTCAAAGCGAACCCAGCCTTTATTTTCCAGCCAGACTTCTGTCCAGGCATGGGCATCCGCTTGGCGTATTTCCAAAAAATTGCCGACTTTGTTCCACTCGCCACCCTGATAACCGGTGACCACACGGGCAGGAATGTTGGCAACCCGCATCAAATAAACAAAGGCGGCGGCGTAATGGCTGCAAAATCCGTAACGGGTTTCAAACAAGAAGGTTTCAATCGGGTTTTCTTCCATCAAAGGTGGCGTTAAGGTGTAATGAAAATCTTCCTGTCTAAAATGGGTTAACAACTGCTTAATAAAATCATCGGGGGTACTGTCAAAGCCGTGCAATTGTTTGACCAGTTGTTTGATTTTAGCGGATGGCGGGCTGGGTAATTGCGTGGCGTCCTTGTATTCGGTACGGGTGATAAAGCCGGTGTTGTAGTTGAGATAAGAGGTGATTTTGTACTCGGTTCGTTTATCCGGACTTTCTGAGGTCATCAGTTGATAATTGGCATTTTGGCTTAACGGCAAGGCATAGTCTGCCGGCATTTCCAGTGCAAAAACCCAATTTTTATTCTGCGGCTCCATTAACAGGGTGTATTGATAGGGCGATCCGGTAAAAACAGGTTTGTCTAAAAACGGCTTAAACCGCAAATCGGTTACCTGCGTCCACTTTTTGCCATCGGTATACGACAAAACCGGTCCGCGCCAATAACGTTGACTGGGCGGCGGCAAGGCTGCCGTAAATTTAACCCTGAAAACCAGTTCGTCCGACATCCCCAAGTCACTGATAGAGCCGGGTTCCATGCTATCGCTCAAGCCTGCTTTAGCTTGGTGTTGCTCGTTAAAAAACATCCATTTGGGCGCTTCAATTCGGGGAAACAGTATAAATAAAACCACCGCCATGGGGATGGCCTGAAGCAGAATAATACCGGCCGTTTTTAAGGCGGCGAAGGGCTGCGGCTTGCAGCTGTTGATACAAACCAGGGTCGCCAACAGCACGCAGCAAACAAACAAAATATAAGCGGCCATCAGTAGGCTTTGCTGATATAAAAACTGTGAAGCCGCAACGATAAAAGCCAGATAGGTAATCAGATAAAGCTCACGCTCTGATTTAATCTCCAATAATTTAAGTCCCAAGGCGGTGACAAACAGGCGGGTTCCTGCATCCCGTCCCAATAAACCGTGATGCTGGCTATAAATCAAGACCAGTCCGCAGACGGTCAGAAAAAAAAGCGTCAGTTTATTGGGTAGCCAGTTTTGTTTCCAGATACCGATAAAACGCCAGCTTAACAGCAGATAAAAAAAGGCGAACAAGGGTATCGGAATATTTTTGCTATGCGGAAAGGCAATCAGCCCGATGGACGCCAGCAAAAAAATTAAAATGCTTTTGTTTGGCTCGCTGTTCATATTTTTAAAACAGGGCCAGTGCTTCCAGGCACTTTCTGCTGTGACTTATCCCCGTATCGGGCAACAGCTTTAATCCGGGCAAAGAAAAACCATAAGCTATGCCGATACGTTCGGCATCAATCACCCAGCGGCATAGCTGGCTTAAACGCTCTTCGGTATTATGTCCGGGGGCATTATCGTAATCCAGCCAAATTTCCGCTGAACTGTCACCCCCATATTGTTTGCTAAATAACCCCAGCCCTTTGGCAAAGGCTTTCCAGTGTATTTGTTTGATGGAATCACCTGGCAGATATTCTTTTAATCCATAAAAATCATCAACGCCCTTCTGGCTAAAGCCCTGCTTGGCTTGGGCTGAAGGCGATTCTGGAAAGGGCAGTTCTTGCAAAGACGGTTTTGGATAAACCAGTGCTTTAAGCGTAAACCGGACCGGTGACCAGACCCGAAATAAACCCAACGGATAGGTACTGGACAAGGTGATTGTACCGGCCGTGTGCCAGCCTCTTTTTTTGGTGAGGGAATACAGGGTTACGCAGGTTTTGCTTTGCGGCTTTATCGTCAGGCTTTCGGGTTGTTCCAATTTAATTTGTAAATTAAAGCGCTCCACATTGACTGGATTATCTATATAAATTGCAAACCCGGCGGCTTCTCCGGCAAAAACCGCCTTAGTCTGGCCTTTTTGTAACACCAGACCTGCCAACGCTTTATAGCTATGTAAAATGGTAATAAAAAAAATGCTGGCTAATAGAAAAGCCAGTAAATAGACCAAGTTATTGTTATAAACGAAGGCAATCAATAATAGTAAAGCCGTCAGTATGGCAAAGTTAAAACCGCGATAAGTGGGCAAGATAAAGATGCGCCGATGCGTTAATGTTATCGGTTCATCAGTCGCTTGCTCGCCACTAATAAAACGGCTAAGCCGGAAGCGTTCTTTTAAAGACAAGGTCTTCAATGGACGGCTACTTTGGCTAGAATGGGCGCGACGATGGCCGCTGAATCATTGTTGCCTGACCTTAACCTATGTCCTGCGACAGCCGCCAACACGGCTTGTAAATCCTCGGGAATAACGGCATCACGCTGATCCATAAAGGCCCAGGCTTTGGCTGCGTTAAGCAAGGCCAGCCCGGCTCGGGGTGAAAGGCCGCAATGATAGTCTGATGATGTCCGCGTAAAGTTAATGATGGCCTGGCAATAATCCAACACGGCATTGGATACATAAACGCCGGTCGCCGCATCCTGCATCTTTAGCAGTTGTTCTGGCGGCAACTTTACCGGCAGTAATTCAATCAACGTATGTCGATTTTGCCCCTTAAGCAAACCTCTTTCTGCATCATAATCCGGATAACCCAGCTCAAGGCGCATTAAAAACCGGTCTAATTGCGACTCCGGCAAAGGAAATGTGCCTATTTGATGGGACGGGTTTTGGGTCGCAATAACAAAAAAAGGATTAGGCAACGGATAGGTTTTGCCTTCAACAGAAATAGTGTGCTCTTCCATGGCCTCCAACAACGCACTTTGTGCTTTGGGAGACGCACGATTAATTTCATCCGCCAACACCATTTGATTAAAGATGGGGCCTGGATGAAATTTAAAAGTGAGGTTTTTAGCATCAAAAATAGACGCGCCTATAATGTCTGCCGGTAAAATATCACTGGTAAATTGAATCCTCTGATACTTTAATCCCAGTAATTTTGCTAACGTATACGCTAACGTTGTTTTGCCTACGCCGGGAATATCTTCTATCAGTAAATGTCCTCGCGCAATCAGGCAGCACAGGGCAAGACGAATTTTATGCGCTTTACCCAGAATGATTTGATTGGCGGCATCCAGTAGATGATGTGTGTCATTTTGCATAAGGGATGATAGGATATCGAAAGTTATAGTGCTTCGGCTTGGTTTAAAAGCCGGATGCAAAATTTAAGAATGACTCCATTTTACAAAAAGAGCAATAGTCTAATGAATGAATATGAAGAAGTCCGCAACCATTTAGTCGCCATGCTGGAAGATCTGAATCTTAGATTGTCCAGAATTACCAATAATGTCAGGCATTCTGACACGCCTTTAGAAAAAGATTTTGCGGAGCAGGCGACACAAAACGAGAATAATGAGGTGATGGATTACTTGGGTAATTCAGCCCGAACAGAAATAGACTTGATCAATCAGGCTATTGCCAAAATAGACAGCGGCCACTACGGTATTTGTCAGGTTTGCGATGAGCCTATTAATAAAGAACGTTTAAAAGCCATGCCCCATTCTGTTATGTGTGTTAAATGTGCCAGTAAAGCGGGGCATTAAGATTTCAAAGTTTGATTTTAACAATCAAACCCTTCTGTTGTATTATGCGAAAACTTTTACGCGCCCGTCAATAACCTGTTTAAGCCCCTGATAAGGAATCTCTTAAATTGTGCCAGAGATAATGTGAAGAGAAACCTATGCTAAAAATATTTTTACGCTGGCTACTGATTTTGTTGTACAAGGTCGAGGTTACCGGTCTGGATAATTACGCTAAAGCCGGAAAACGGGTGTTGATTATAACTAATCACACCTCTTTTTTGGATCCCTTGCTACTGGGTGTGTTTTTACCCGATGACATAACCTTTGCCATCAATACGCAGGTTTCTCAACGCTGGTGGTTAAAACCTTTTTTGAGGTTGTCGAAAGTATTCCCGATGGATCCCACGCATCCATTATCCTTAAAAGATTTGATTCATTATCTTGAAAATGACACCAAAACCGTTATTTTTCCGGAAGGTCGAATTACGGTGACCGGTTCATTAATGAAAATTTATGACGGCACGGGCATGGTCGCCGACAAATCCAATGCTACCATTTTGCCTGTGCGCATATCGGGTGCGCAATATACGCATTTTTCAAAGTTACACCGAATTGTCCGTTTACGTTTATTTCCTAAAATAACCATTCAAATTTTACCGCCTACGCATATTTCAGCGCCCAAAAACCTCAGGGGCAAGGTGCGACGTACATACTGTGGTCATTTGTTAGCCGATATTATGACTAACATGATGTTTGCCACCGCTACTTACCGACAAACCATTTTTGCCAGTTTACTTGACGCACGCAAGGTGCATGGCGGTCAGCATAAAATAGCTGAAGACCTGGATCGCACCCTGTTGTCTTATGATGATTTAATCACGCGCAGCATTGCCATCGGTCATGCCTTAAAAAACATCACGGCAACCGGTGAAAATGTGGGCGTTTTTCTGCCCAATTCCACCAAAACCCTCATGACTGTCTTGGGCTTACAGTTGCACGGTCGTGTACCCGCCATGTTAAATTATTCAATGGGTTCAGAAGGTATGCCGTCTGCCTGTAAAATCGCTCAAGTCAACACCGTGTTAACGTCTCGCCGTTTTATAGAGCTGGGTCATTTTAGTGACGAAGCCGACCAGTTAAGCAAGCAATGTACATTAGTCTATCTGGAAGATTTGGCTAAAAAAATAGGCGCACTGGATAAATTGGCCGCACTGATAAAAAGCAAAACAACGGCTTTTTGGTATAAAGACAAACAATTCAACCCGGATAGTCCGGCAGTGGTTTTATTTACCTCAGGATCGGAAGGAACCCCCAAAGGCGTGGTGCTTTCCCATGCCAACATTATAGGCAATCTAAAACAATTGGAAGCCTGCATCAGCTTTAATGCCAAGGATATAGTGCTTAATTTTTTGCCGATGTTTCATTCTTTTGGCTTTACGGTGGGTACCGTACTGCCGATAATTAGCGGCATGAAAACTTTCTTTTATCCAACACCCCTGCATTATAGCGTTATCCCTGAAATTGCTTATGAAATCCATGCCACTATTATGTTTGGCACCAATACTTTTTTTGCAGCTTATGCCAAGCAAGCTCACCCTTATGACTTTTATAATATGCGCTATGTGGTTGCCGGAGCCGAAAAACTACAGGAAAACACTCGCAAAATATGGGCAGAAAAATTTGGAATTCGTATTTTGGAAGGTTATGGTGCCAGCGAAACCTCACCGATAATATCCGTTAACACACCGGTATATTATAAATCGGGTACTGTGGGTCGCTTTATGCCATTTATGGAACACAAACTGGAACCCGTTCCGGGTATTGATGATGCCGGACAACTGCATGTCAAAGGCCCCAATATCATGTTGGGTTATCTGTTGGCCAATAACCCGGGCAAACTGGTTCCACCTGAGTCCATTTATGGCAAGGGCTGGTATGATACCGGCGATATTGTTCATGTAGATGATGATGGTTTCATCAGCATTTGCGGTCGTAGTAAACGTTTCGCTAAAATCGGTGGCGAAATGGTCTCCTTAACCGCAGTAGAACAACTGGCGATTAACGCTTGGCCAATTTCACATCACGCGGCAATCAGCGTACCCGATGCAAAAAAAGGTGAACAGATTATTTTGGTAACGACTCAAAAACAGGCAACCCTTGGTAATTTGGTTGCGGCTTCGCCAGGCGTTGCCAATATCAGCCTGCCCAAGAAAATTTTAATCGTTGATGAAATTCCGGTCATGGCGACGGGCAAAGTCAATTACCCGGCCGTTACCGCACTGGTAACGGGTAAATAGCGATCATGAGGTAACGATGGGCTTTGAATAGTCCCAGTCAAGACAAAAACAAAAGATGTCATATCGTTATCAATGTGCCAAAATGGCACTTTAACAAGGAGACAAACATGACAAGTACCTTACCCCGCATTACCGCAAGAGTCGATACTCATACTCAAGAGTTATTATCTCAAGCGGCTATAATTTCTGGCATGTCCAGTATTAATACTTTTGTATTAAGTGCTGCCGTAGAAAAAGCAAAACAAATTATGGAGCGCGAGTGTTTGTTAAAACTCAGTCAACGTGACGCTATGGCGCTTATTAATGCCTTGGATAAGCCCGCCCAGAGCCATTTACGATTACAGCAAGCGGCTAAACGCTACGACAGTAAAATCCAATCGTGATAACGGTACAACTGGATAAGAAAAAACATAACAGGGAGGCTTTTGATTGTGGAGCTGATGCCCTGAATAATTATTTACGCGTTATAGCGGGGCAACAGTCAAGTAGAGACAATACCAGAACCTTTGTTTTGGAAGATGCCAAAGTTTCTGAATCCATCATTGGATTCTATACCCTCACGATGACATCTTTTAATCTCAACGCTTTGCCAAAGAAGCTACAAAAAAGACACAACAATGTAAAAGCTGGCGGTTTGATTGCCCGTTTAGCAGTCGACAAGCGTTATGTTAAACAGGGTTTTGGAGAATGGTTATTGATTGATGCATTAAAAAAACTGCTCTTGGCCAGTCAAATCGTCGCCTTTCCCATTATCATCGTTGATGCAAAAGAAGGTGTGATTCAATTTTATAAGAAATTTGGTTTCACCGCCTTTCTGGACACTCCCGACAAATTGTTTATTACCCTCGCCGATGTACGGGCAAGCTTGGAATAAAAATTTAGTGTACCCATTCTCATCCACAGAAAGGCATCAGTTTACCAAAATGAATCATGACAAGGTGACCATCAATATTGTTCAGGTTCTTGAGCGGCAGATTTTTCTGGCGGAAGTTTGTTGGGAAAATGGCCGAATTATCGCCATTAACAAACGCGGCATTGAAGACCCTCGTTTGACTTATTTAATACCCGGCTTTATCGATGCGCATGTTCATATCGAAAGCTCTATGCTCACACCTTGCGAATTTGCCCGTATTGCCTGTCGGCATGGCACAGTTGCCACGGTTTCAGATCCCCATGAAATGGCTAATGTACTGGGACTGGAAGGCATTTCTTTTATGGTGGATAACGCACGGTTAACTCCTTTGCAGATTTTTTTTGGCGCACCCTCCTGTGTCCCTGCAACGCCTTTTGAAACCGCCGGTGCCCGGCTTGAAAGCGAACAACTGGCGTTTCTATTTAAAAACAAGATTACCACCTATTTATCAGAAATGATGAATTACCCCGCCGTTCTGAATAACGATCCGGCTATACTGGCAAAGCTCGCATTAGCCAAACGTTATGGCTGTCCTGTTGACGGTCATGCACCCGGTTTAACCGGTGAGGCTATGCGACGTTATGTGAAGGCAGGCATTTCTACCGATCATGAATGCAGCTCCTTGATTGAAGCGAAAGAAAAATTGGCAGCCGGACTTTCTATTTTAATCAGGGAAGGTTCGGCAGCGCGTAACTTTGAAGCCTTACATCCGCTAATCAGCCAATATCCTGACAACGTCATGTTTTGCAGCGATGATAAACATCCTGATGATTTAATCATCGGACATATCAACTTATTGGCAGCAAGGGCGGTCGCCAGAGGCCACACTGTCTTTGATGTGCTGCGTTGCGCCTGTTTAAATCCGGTCAAGCACTATAATTTACCCGTTGGACAATTAAAAGTGGGTGACCGTATGGATGCCGTTGAAGTCGAAAACCTGTCGTCTTTTAAGCCTGTCAGTACCTGGATAGCGGGACAAAAAGTAGCTGAGCAGGGCAAAAGCCTGTTACCCGGTATAAAACCCACTCCGATTAATCGTTTTAATGCCAGAGCTATCACAGCCTCTGATCTGGATATAAGCGCAAGTGGTCAGCAAATTCGAGTCATAAAAGCAATGGATGGTGAATTATTTACCCATGAAGTACTGCATTATCCTAAAATTAAAGACCAAAAAATAATACCTGACCCGGATCGCGACATTTTATTATTGGCGGTTGTTAACCGCTATCATCCCGCCAAACCCGCCGTCGCTTTTATCGAAGGTTTCGGCTTGCAACAAGGCGCGCTGGCATCCAGCGTTTCTCACGATTCTCATAACATTATTGCCGTTGGCACCCATGTCGCCTTTATTTGTCAGGCAGTTAACTCTATTATTGCTGCCCAAGGCGGCATTGCCATTGCCAACAAGGAGGGCGTTAAACTTTTACCGCTTCCCATTGCCGGCTTGATGAGTGATGACGACGGCGATTGCGTTGCCGCGCGTTATGCAGAACTGGATAATAGTGCCAAACAAATGGGCTCACCGTTACGCGCCCCTTTTATGGCGCTGTCTTTTATGGCCTTATTGGTGATTCCTGATTTAAAACTAAGCGATCAGGGTTTATTTGATGGCAGAACCTTTACATTTACTTCATTAACATTGTAACCGGTATGCGCGAGCTAAGGTTAAATCAACCACTACTTACAATTATTCGTTATCATCATCGTAATTTGCAGTAACATTGAAAGGAAGCCCTATTCCCTAGCGCATCTGTCAGAGAAGTATA
>Ga0208248_1000216_pt1 | contig 19181 bp, 15 predicted proteins | sample CryBogmetaGMA5M_FD_184545 | JGI IMG/M metagenome (GOLD analysis project Ga0208248, IMG submission 184545) | Freshwater microbial communities from Crystal Bog, Wisconsin, USA - MA5M (SPAdes) | ecosystem: Environmental > Aquatic > Freshwater > Lake | place: Crystal Bog, Wisconsin, USA | collected...
GGAGTGGGCCGACCCACCCTGGGCCAGCAGGTGGACCCCCACCCAGAGGTCGGCGGCTTCCGGCTCCGCTTCGGCGTAGCCGTGGGCGCCCAGGGCCTCCAGGACCTGGTAGCGCAGGTCCCGGGGATTCATGGGGTAGAAACCATCCCGGATGAGCAGCAGGTCCGTGCGGGGGTCCAGGGCCACGGTGCGGTGGGCCGCTGGGCTGAAGGCGGGGGTCGTCACTACGCTGAGGGGCGGCACCCGGGCGCAGGCCAGGAGGAGGACGGCGATGGGCAGGAGGCGGAGGCTGGTACGGAGCATGGCTCAAGGATGCCGCAGGTTGCCAGCAGGTTCAGCGGTGCGTCGAATTAAATGGCCCGGATCTGCGCCATCCAGGCCTGGATCTCCGGATCGGGGTCGGGGCTCAGGCGCAGGGCCTCCCGCAGGTCGGCCAAGGCCGGGGCCGGGTCCTGCCGCTGCAGGTGGACGAAGGCCCGCTCCTTGAGGGGGCGGGGGTTGTCCGGCTCCAGAATCACCAGATGGGTGCTGGTCCAGATGGCCTCCTCCCAGCTCTCGGCTTGCATGAACCGCAGGTGGAGGTTGCGCACCAGCCGCACCAGGACCTGCCGGTCTTCCATGGGCCGGAGCATGTCGCGCTGGAAGGTCACCCGGCCGGCGGTGGCGGAGCGGACCAGGGCCTCGCCGGTCTCTTCGCCCACCGGACGGCCGCCGTTGAACGGATCGAAGCACAGCAGGCCGAAGTCCGTGCGCAGGGCGGCGATGAAGTGGCCCGGGAGGCCCACTCCCACTGCGTCAAAGCCCAGGCGGCGGGCCAGGTCCACCCAGAGGATGGAGAGGGCGATGGGGAGGCCTTTCCGGCGGGAGACCACCGCCGGAAGCAGGGCGTTGAGGGGGTCGTCGTAGGTCTCCCGGTCGCCCTGGAACCCAAGCTCGGTGAAGAGCAGATCATTGAGGGAATCCAGGGCCAGGTGGGTGTTCCAGGGCAGGGGCATGCGGCCGGCCAGGGTGAAGGCCCACTCGTCCAGCTGCAGGACCAGCTCCTGGGGATCAGGGTCATCCAGGGCCGGGGAGACGGCATGGACGGCGCCCACCGCCAGGTTTCGGCAGCCTGGATCCTTCTGCAGGAACTCCAGCAGGGACATCAGCCCCTCCGGCGGAGGGCCACCCGGGCCAGCAGGAGGAGGGCCGCGCCCGAGAGGGCAATGGCCCAGGAGCGCCAGGAGGTTGGGGTGGCGTTGGCCTTGCGCTGCTCATCGGCCTTGCGGCTGTTCTCCTCGATGGAGAGCTTGGACTGCACCTCGCGGGCATCCTTGACGGCTTTCTGGGCCGAGTCCTGGGAGCTCTTCAGCTCCTTTGCGGCGGCATCCTTCTCCTCCTCGGCGGCCAGCACTGCGATGCGCTGGGGAGGCGGGTTCGGTGCCTGCCTTTGCACTGCGGGAACGGCCTGGGCCTCGTCCTGCCAGTCGGCACCCTGGCCATTGTCCAGGGAGTCGGCCAGGGCCTGGAGGTCCTCCCGCAGGCCCTGCAGCAGCAAGTTCTGGCGGTGGATCTGGGCCCCCTGGATCCAGAGCAGGCCCAGCTGAAGGGCCAGGAAGGTGGGGATCATCCAGCGAAGAGGTGAACGGCGCATCAAGGCTCCCGCCCCAGTATGAACAAGGTGCGATCATCCGGGTTGTGGGCATCGAAGCCCGCCACGTCCTGGAAGATGGCCTCGCAGGCCGCGCGGGGGCTGCCCATGCCCCACAGGCGTCGCAGCTGGGCGGAGAGGCGGCCCAGGCCATAGAGGCTTCCATCCCGGTCCATGGCCTCCGAGAGGCCGTCGCTGTAGAGCACCAGCCAGCCCCGGGGTGGCAACACGCCCTCGGTGACGCCCCAGTCACCGCTGCTGGCGGGGCGCAGACCCAGGCCGCGGCCCTGGGGAACGAGCTCCTCCAGGTCAGTCTCCATGAAGCCTCGCACCAGCAGCGCGCCGGGGTGGCCCGCCCGGGCCAGGCGATAGTTTCCGGCCGCGTCCCACTCCAGCAGGATCAGCGTGAGGAAGCCCCGGGCCCCCAGGAGGTGGCGCAGGGTCTGGTCCATGGAGCGGAGGATGGCCTCCAGGGGCTGATCCTCCTGCTGGGCAGCCTGCTCCAGCAGGGCCGTGGCCTGGGCCATGTAGAGGGCCGCCGCCAGGCCCTTGCCACAGACATCGCCCACGGCGGCCAGCCAGGTGCCCCCGGGCCGCTGCTTCACGAAGAGCAGGTCGCCGCCGGTCTCCAGGGCCGGCTCCAGCCGCAGGGCCGTCTGGAAGCCGGGCAGGGGGGGCAGGGTCGTGGTGACCAGGCTCTCCTGGATGCGGCGGGCGGTCTCGAGCTCCTGGCTGAGGCGCTCCTGGGCCACCAGCCGATTGTGCATGAGGGCCGTCTCCAGCACCTGGCCAGCTGCCAGCGCGACCTCCCGCAGGAGCTCCCGGTCCTCCCGGCCATAGCTCAGCTCGGCGTACTTGCCGCCCAGGAGGACGGCGCTGTGGGGCGTGTCCCCAGCCAGGACGAGCACCAGCAGCTGGGCCTCCAGGGCGTCCAGGTGGGCGCGGAGGGTGCCCCCCTGCTCCCGGATCCAGTCCGCCTCCTCGCTGCCCAGGCCCAGCACCAGCTCCCGGTTCTCCCGGGCCAGGCGCAGGTGACCCGGAGAGAGGCGGAGGACCTGGGGCGGGTGGTGGACCCGCCGGTCCTCCCGGTCCCGCCCATTGGCTGCGGGGAGCAGGATGCGGCGCTCCTCGATGGGCAGCACCTCCAGCAGCTGGGGCTGGAAGGCCTCTTCCAGGGCCTTGCGCAGCGACTTGAGCAGGGAGGCCTCGCTGAAGCGCTTGCGGGGCTCCCGCACCGCTCCCAGGGCAATGTCCCGGGTGCTGGCGAAGTCCCGGCGGAAGCGCCGTCGGATGCTAGTGAGGACGCGCTTGAGAGCCCACCCCAGCGGCAGGGCCAGGATGCCCAGGAGGGCACCGGCCCAGGCGGTGGGGATGCTCGGCAGGCGGGAGAAGGCGAAGACCAGGGCGCCCAGGTAGGTCGCCAGGGTGAGGCCGAGGACGGCCATGTAGGTCACCCAGCGCAGCATCACTTTGCGCACATCGAAGAGGCTGTGGCGGAAGATGGCGTAGGCAAAGCTGAGGGGCAGCAGGGGGGCCGGCAGGATGAAGATGAAGGCCTGCCGCTGGAAGAGGAGGCTGCTGCCGAAGCGGGTGCTGAGGAGGGTCCAGGCCAGCAGGTCCAGGCAGAGGATGGCCGCCACGACCAGGGAGGGAATCAGGGCCTTGCGCAGGCCCTCCGGGGCCCGGACGATGCCCCCCAGGAAGAGGCCCAGCCCCACCAGGGCCGACCCGATCAGGAGGCCATTGGCGCCGATGGAGAAGATTCCCAGGGTCGTCAGCACCACCCGGTCCGGGGGGGCACCACCGGGCATCTTCATGATGCCGCCGCCGGCGATGGACCAGAACCGCACCAGGAGGTGGATCAGCGCCAGCGTGGCAAAGGTCCCATAGATGGCCTTCAGGATGGTGCGGTCCTGCCGCCACTGGAAGGGATGGGGGAAGCGGAGGAAGAAGTGAATCCACAGGGGCGGCAGCAGGGCCACCGCGGCACCCACCATCAGGACCGAGATCACGCCCACGGCCGGCGGCGCGTTGAGGGACAGGTTCAGGCCCGAGAGCAGGAGGGCCGTGGCCGCCAGGTAGAAGAAGTGCCGCGAGGACTTGCGCTCCGGGGCCGAGAGGACCACCAGCAGGCTGATGGCCCAGGCCAGGATGCCGTTGGCCAGGAGGGCGATCTGCCCCAAGTCCAGGGGCTTCACCAGGCGGATGGGGATGAGGATCTGGCGGCCCTGCCGGCGGATGGTGTAGACCAGGATGGAGCCTTCGGGCTTGCCATTGATGAAGCGCTGGGCATCCAGGGTGCCCGCCGGGGTGGGCTCAAAGGAGCGCCCCTGGATCTTCACCAGCTCATCGCCGTCCAGGATGCCCGCCTCTTCGGCGACGCCATCCGGGAGGATCTCCCGGATGAGCACCTTGTCCTTCTCCAGCACCCATGAGCACTGGTCGTCCGACCCCGCATACACCCACTGGTTCAGGGCAAAGCCGCCCAGGGCCAGGGAGAGGCAGACCAGACTGATCCAGGCCAGGCGCCAGCGGATGCGTTTGAGGTAGGGGTTCATGGAGCCTTTGTGGAAGAATGCCCGAATGGATCGCGAAGCGGGTGCGGGCAGGGCAGGCTGGGTGCTGGTGGGTGGGCGGCGGCGCTTGGGCCGGGCGCTCGCTGAAGATCTGGCCCGGGATCACGATCTGGTGCTGACCAGCTCAAGGCCCTGGGGGGAAGATGCGTGGGTGGATGGGTTGTCGAAGACTGCCCGGATCCAGACCCTGGAGTGGAGCGCAGAGGATCCGAACCTGGTTTCCCGCATGATGGCAGATCTGGATACTCTCGGGTCCGCAGGCTGGGTTATTTCCGGCGCAATTCTGGTGGCCGGGACCTTCCCGGAGGCCCCCTTTGGTAGCTGGACCGCCGAGGGGCTGGAGGCCACCTGGCGCACCAACCTGGGCTTCCCCCTCCTCTGCGCCCAGGCCCTCGCCCCGCGCCTCCAGCCCGGCTCCTGCCTGCAGATCCTGCTGGACACGGCCATCCACCGCCCCTGGCTGCGGCGCCTGCCCTACAGTGCCGCCAAGGCCGGCCTCGCCAGCCTGGTGCCGGGCCTGGCCCGCCAGCTGGCCCCGGATCTGCGGGTGGTGGGGCATGCCCTGGGGGCCATCCTGCCGGCGGGCGATGCCGAGGCCGCCTACCTGGCGGACCGCACCCTCCTGCAGCGCACCGGCGACCCGGCGGACCTCTGCCGAGCCGTGCGCTACGCCGCCGAGAGCCCCTTCCTGACCGGAGAGATCCTCACCCTGGACGGCGGCCGCCGCTGGGCCGCGCCCTGAGCTGGGCACTCAGGACTTGGGCGAGGGCTTGTCCCAGTCTTTGAGCTCTGTTTCCAGGTTGTCCGTGTACTCCTTGGGGGCCTTGCCTCGGCTCAGCTCGATGGCTCGCCGCAGGTGGGTGAGGGCCTTGGGCGAGTCGCCGGCCTCGCGGAAGATGCGGGCCGCGGTCTCGTGGTTCCAGAAGCTCTCGCCGGCGGCCAGGCTGTGGGTGATCCAGGCCTTGGCCTTGGCGGGCTCGATGCCCGTCTCCTGGCAGTATTTCGCGGCCTGGTACCAGGGCACCCAATCGCTGTCCGGGGCCTTGCTCAGGCGTTCTTCCAGGTGAGCCCAGTAGATGCCTCGGGTGTCGAAGACGATGGGGAAGGTCACCCGAAGGCGCTCCCAGCCCAGCTCCACGCTGACCTGGTTGGGGTGGGTGGGGACCAGTCGGTAGTCCAGCACCTCCTGGAAGGGCACTGCCTGGGGCACGGCCTCCCAGCGCAGGAGGTCCTCCTCGGCCTTGTAGTCGTAGGCCCCCCACTGCTTGGCCTTCTTGTTGAGGATCAGGGTCCAGGCCTTGGGCCCAGGGATGACGAAGAATCCGTAGGCTCCAGCCGGAACAGTCCGGCCCGCCACCTGGGCCGGGTGGCTGAGGGTCAGCTGCGTGGCACTGTTGGCTCCGGCGCGCCACACCTGGCCGAAGGGGACCAGCTCGCCCCAGATCTTGCGGCCCTTCACGGCAGGGCGGGCGAAAGTGACTTCCACCTTGCTGATGCCGACCTCCTGGGTCACTGTGCTGGCGGGGCTCTCGCGCAGGGCCGTCAGCCGCACCGGGGCGGGCTTGTCCTGGCCCAGCAGGGCGACAGCAAGGAAAAAGGCGGGCAGGGCTCGGCGCATGGGACCTCCGGAGGGAGGTCGAGGTTAGCACCACCCGGGTGGGGTGTGTCGTGAAGGAAAAGATGGCCGGGACAGGAAGCATATTCTGTCCGCTTCTGCCCCGAAATGACCTCATTTGAGGTGTGGAACTGGCCTATCCGACAGGCTGCCGGAACCATAAGTTGTCCGGTCGTGCAAAGTCGGAAGCATAAGATGGCCGATTGCGAAATAGGCTTTTAGCCTAATCATTAGTCGTATTTAGAAAATCTCAAGCTCGCCAGACTGACGTCTTCCCCACTTCTCTACCAAGGATGGTGAGAGTCCTGGGTATAGAAGTGGGGAGGACGTCACATCCACTTTTACATCCGGGCAGTCCTCAATGCAGCCTGATTATCAGCCTGGAGTCGTTCAGGACCTGGTCAGCGATTGTTTGAGTGTTTTGTGTTGATTCAGTTTGTGTGTAACGATGCTGTAAACAAGACCAAGGGGTTGTATATGCGGTTGCATTTTTTCAGTTCAATATTGGCGGGGAGCTTGATGCCATGTCTCGTCCATGGGCAGTCTCCCTACACACATCTCACAGCGCCTAACCCTGGAATTCAGGGATTTCCATCCACGTTGACGGGTCTCACAACACCATTTTCTTCCATGGTGCCTCGCGAGGACGGGGCCGCCACCTATGTGATTCAAGCTGTGCTAGGGAAGATAAAACCTGGAATCCAGCATCCTTCGGAGGGTGAAGACCCCAATCCACCACTCAACATGGTTTATTACACTCAATACCAAACTCTCTACAGTTTCCCTTACTTCTGGGCACCGAACCCAGGTTCTGCTCCGTTGGGCTTTTTCACTTGGCGGGATATGGCCGCAAATGTTGTGGTGGCTGGTGGTCACGTCACTCAATCACAAATCAATTCCCTGGGGACGCCCAGTGAAGAAGGGCCCCTCCTCTCCCTAGGGTTTCGAGAATCATCCATAGCGGCCAATGGGAATGGGAGTGCTTACACGGGAATCGGCGCTGGTGATAGACGGGAAGGCACCTTGAACCTAGTGGCCGACGTGCCCAACAGCCCCACCGGCGTGTGGCGCCTGGGTATTACCAGCGCGCTTGGAGAGGAACGCTTTGCGCAATTCTCTTTGTTGCCAGGTCCGCAAATCCTCCAGGCCACAGGAGTTGAGGCCGGTAATTGTTTGGTATCCCTGACAGCCATCAATGGGAACAATGCCACGGCAGGGACCTACCATCGTGAAGTCCCGGTCTTGGTTCGCAAAAACGCACCCGGGCTGGCTAGCATGCAGTTCGCAACCACCATCACTGACCCCAGACGATTTCGTCTCCATAGCCTAGCGTTAGGCCAGAATTCTCAAATTCACACTGTAGATCAAGCTGCCCTAGGTAATGCCGGCCAAGTTCAGATTCCCCTTCAGCAGAACAAGACGGCCATGATTCGGGTAATGGCCTATGACGCCTTCGGAGAGGGCGGCGCGATCCCAACTAAGGGGTTCACCTTTAAGTTGACCGCTACCGCTCCGGGGAAAGCAAACTGGACGACGACTTTTTTGAACTTCGTTGGGACACGTCCGGTTAAAACAGGGAGAGGGTCGGACCCAGTAAATGTCTACTCCGGTCCCGAAATCCCAGCGGCCTACATCCAACCTGGAATGCAGGTTGTGGCTCAACTGATCAACCCAACGAGTGGAATCGTGCTCGACACGCTAACAATCAACCCTGAGGTGATTCGCCCTCGGAAGATTTTTATCCACGGGTTTGACGTGCGACCGTACCGAGGTGACAGCGGCTGTCCCTTGGCCCGCTCACCCGAACAGGTGAAGGCATGGGTGCTCCCCTACGTCCAAGAGGTCTTCCCCTATTCTGAAGTTTATTATCAGTACGATGGCAAGGTTTGGTTAATGGACTACGGTACCTTTACATCCCGGGGGCTGGTCACCAACGCGGTTGCGATGGTCTTGATGAATGTTTTCCAGGGTATGCATCAAACAGATTTGAACGCAGAAACCGAACATCTATATCTGGCCTTGATTAACCAGAGTTACGGAAGCACCAGCTTTCCCGGTATGGCTTGGTACGGCTACCGAGGCATCGCCCTCACTCGTATTGATGGGGGGTCCCACCCGGGGGGCGTGGATGCAAGGCTGGGATATCTCCTGGCCCACGAAATGGGGCATTGTTTCGGGCTGGAGCATGCTCCCAGTGACGGTGCAGCCAGTGGCGGGGCCGGCCCGAACGTCAACCGGGTCGATGGGAATTTCCCTTACGGCGGTGCCGGAATGGCTGGAGGATGGGGTTACAGCGCCCTCGGAAGCTACTTCCTCTCCGAAGATGCTCATACCTTTGAAAGCGGTCAAAGAGCCCACTGGGATACCATGTCGTACACTCGAATGGGTACGGATAACGAAAGGAACAACCGGTTTTCGGACTACCACGCAGCCCGTCTCAAACCACAAGGGGCCTGGACTGCCCCTGGTTATGTAGGAACTCCCACCGACTCTCCAGTAAGCTTGGTAACCCTACCTAGTGGCGTACTCGTCTTTGATTCGGTTTCTGCCTCCCAGGCCAAGGCTTGGTTCCAAAGTGCGTTGCCTTCCATGGCGCCTATGCAGGTGAGGAACCTTACGGCGGCGGTCGCTCTCCCAGCAGGGGTGGATCCCTCCCAGGGAGACCCGGACGATCCCACCCCGCCGGTGCTCATCGTGACCCAGAGCCCCGCCATTCCCGGCGTAACGGTACTTCCATGAAGATAACACTAAGATTCAATTTGGTTTTACCGGCATTTATGCTGCCCATCCTCCTCGCCTGTCTTCCACCATCCGACCCCGCCCCGCAGAGTTCCTCAGGTACGAATACTCTGACCTTTAGGTGGGATGGCGGAACATCCACCGTGGATGGCTCCTATGGGATTCCCATTGCAACTAGCGTGAGGCCTTCGGGGTCGGAAGGCGTCCGCTGGCACCTCGATGGACCCGGCACCCTTCTGGACATCGAGCGCAAGCCTGTGGACCTCGGCAGTGACTTAATGCCGCTCTCTGGCTGGTATGTTCCGCCTGCCCAGGTGCCAGCCGGGGGACTTACCGTGCAATTCTGGATCGAGGTAAAAAGCCCCATCAGTCACCTGTGGGAACGTAGCCAAAACTTCCCCATTCAAGTCGGACACAAAACCACAGCGATGTTTTACGAGGCACTAGCTATTGATAATGGTGGCACTCCTGCCACTGCCACCTTACACCCCGGGGAACAGGCTAACTTTGTGGTCACGTTGAATCCTCGCCCCCTAGATCTTCAACAATGGAATGAACTCATTCCGACCCAAGCGACTACCGGTTCCCAGGGGACAGTCGTCATTTCAGAATTGGACGGCACCCATTGGGCGTTTTCCTACACCGCCCCCGCGATCCACGTTACTCAAAGAGATATCACCTTGCGGGCCCTTGCCCATGACCCCTGGATGAACCTGGATCTCCATGTGGATTTCACCATCCACTTGGTGCCCTGATCAAAATGGAGCATGGGAGGCCAGTGGGCATGGAGTTTGAGTGGGGCATGCACTCAACCTGCAAGGATCATTCGCAATTTCTTAGGCGTACAACCCTGGTAAGGAGTTCGAGGTAATGCAACCCAAGTGAATTCTGCTGTGGAAGCATAGGTTGTCCACATCGAAAGAAGGAAGCATAAGCTGACTGTTTGGCCAGATTATGCTTCACGCACCACTCGCTATATGAAGGTGGGGATGAGTTTAGCTCGTTCGGAACGCGAAGGGATAGGGGACCAACGGTTATGGCGTAGCGGTCGGGAACTATAAGTTGTCCGACTACTGAAAAGAAGCATAAGTTGTCCGTTCGGCTATCTTATGCTTCACGCCACATGGGGAGGGCAGGCCCGCAGCAGCAGCTGCGGGTGTCAAGCGACACGAAAGTTGACCCACCCAACGACACGAATATTGACCCCCTTGGTATGTGAGCCGGTGGGGTGCCTGGAGCGAAGGCCGTAGGCCGAAGCGGAAGGCACCCCACCGGGGCGCGGCCTAGGTAGCCGCTCGCACCGTTGCCGGGACGATCCCGGCTCGGCGCTTCTCTCGCAGGCGATAACTCTCGCCCTTGATGGTGACGACATGGCTGTGGTGCAGGAGTCGGTCGAGGATTGCCGTGGCCAGGATGGTGTCCCCGAACACCTCGCCCCAGGCGCCTACGGGTTGGTTGCTCGTGATCATCAGGCTCCCCTTTTCGTAGCGGCGGTTCACGAGCTGAAACATCAGGTGGGCGGCCCTTCGTTCAAAAGGCAGGTATCCTAGCTCGTCTATTATCAATAACTTGGGTTTGGAGAAGTGGGTCAGCCGCTCGTCCAGCCGGCCTTCCGCCTCGGCGCGGAGCATTTGGCCCACCAGACCCGTAGCGGTCACGAACAGGCAACTCGCGCCCCGCTCGATCACCTTCCGCCCCAGGCCAACAGCCAGGTGCGTCTTGCCCACGCCTGGTGGTCCCAGCAGCAGGATGTTCTCCGCGTGGGCCACGAAGGTTCCTGTTTCCAGTTCACGGATCAGGCGGCGGTCGAGGCCCGGCTGCAGCTCATAGTCGTAGTCCTCCAGGCTCCGTTTGATGGGGAAGTGAGCAATCTGGATGCCCATCCGGGTTCGTTTCGAGTCCTTCGAAGCCGCTTCCTCGGACAGAACCAGGTCCAGGAAATCCAGGAAGCTCAGATCCTTCCTGGCGGCCTCCTGGAGCAGAAGGTCGAGACGATCCCGCGTAGACACGAGCTTCATGCGGCTCAGGTGGCGTTGGATGCGCTCTAGCTGAGGGTCTACCACGATTCACCTCCCACCACTTCCTCGTAGGCCGATAGGGGCCGCTCGATCTCATTGGGCCGACCGATCCAGGCACAGCCGTTCACGAAGGTCAGGACATGGCCGGGATCCTCCACCACCTGGTGGCGGCCCACCGCCACGCCGTGCTCGGCCACGATGCGGTCCTGGAAGTGCACCTGGATCAGATCCTGCTCGATGAGCACATCCACCACCTCGCCCACGAGCCCCGGCGGCACGCTGTAGCGGTTGGTATCGATGTCGACACGGAAGTCCGAGGCCACCTTCCGCTCCTCCCAACGCGACTTCAAGTAGCTCGGCTGGTTCTGGAGCGGCCGAAGGGCCATGTGTTCCGCGGCCTCAAACCGATCTATGGGCCGCTCAAAGGTGGTGCCGTGGATCCGCATATCAGCCACCTCGCGTAACCAGCGCGCCAGATGGCGATCCAGCGCCGCATCATTCTCGAACTCCAGTCCTCCCATGGCATTGCCTTTGACATAGCCGACGCCACTCTCCACCTTGCCCTTCGTCCGTGCCCGGTAGGGCTGGCATGCCCTCGGGCGAAGGCCCCAGTGCTGGCAGAAGGCCAGGAACTCCGGATGGAACTGGACCTTGCCTGAGCGGGGGTGGGACAGCACCAGCGACTTCGGGTTGTCCACCAGCAGTTCCTCGGGTACCCCGCTGAAATAGCTGAAAGCATGCTCGATCCCGAGGATCCAATCCCGCTGGCGCAGCCCAAAGCAGATCTCCGCATACTCCCGGCGGCTATGTCCCAGCGTCGCCACGAACACAAATCGCTTCTGCGGCACACCACCGATGAACAGCCACTTCTCCCCGAAGTCGATCTGCATCTGCTTGCCGGGCGGCGTCTCAAAACGCAGGGTCGCTTTGTCAGCTACCACCTGCCCCCGACGCAGGGGACACAGCGCCCGCTCCACCGTACGGAGACTTACCCGGACGCCCTTCGCCAAAAGCTCCTGCCGGAACACATCCCCATTCCGAACCCCGACCCGCCACCGCTCGCGCATCCAGTCCTGGTGCGCATCCAGCGCCGCAATCCGGTTCGGCCCCCCGTAGCGTCGCTCCGGACCAGCCTCCAGCCACGCCTTCACCGTGTTCCGGGCCATCCCCAGCTCCGCTGCGATCCGCCTCATCCCCCAACCCAACTTCCTCAGGGCAAACACCTGCCCCGCCTCCTCTGAGTTCAGCATCCCGTCCCCCGGTATCCAGGGCACGAGCTTGCCTCGATTCCTTCCCATGACTTCCCCTCCAAAGAGGGGGGTCAGTTTTCATGTCGCCAGAGGGTCAGTTTCTGATGTCGCCTGACAGCGGGCCGGGCCTTGTTGCGGGATCGTCATCAGGAAGTTCCAGCCCCGTCACATCCGTGTTAGGTTCAGCCAGCAGACTGGACTAGGGACTGCAACCATGTCACTTGCCGATGATGCTTCATCCACGCACTCTGCCCGACCAGCGGTTCCGGCGGTGCCTATGCGCTTGGCCCATGAGCGCTTGCTGAATCGCGAACTGAGCTGGCTGGATTTCAATGCTCGCGTTCTGGAGGAGGCCGAGGACCCCACCGTCCCGCTCCTGGATCGCGTAAAGTTCCTGTCCATTGTCTCGAGCAACTGGGATGAGTTCTTCATGGTTCGGGTCGCTGGCATCTGGCGGCAGATTGATGCCGACATCAAGACCCCCGGACCGGATGGGTATACACCCCGCCAGACGCTGCAGGCCATCTCCGAGCGCATTCACCAGCTGTCGGCCTATCAGCACCAGCTCTTTCACCAGATTCTGGTCCCGGAGCTGGCCAGGGAGGGCATCCGGATCCTTAGTCCAGAGGACCTGTTGCCTGAACAGAAGGCGTACCTCTCAGACTATTTCGACCAGGTGCTGCAGCCCCTTCTCACGCCCCTGGCGGTGGATCCGGGCCACCCCTTTCCCCGCCTGGGCAATCGGGCTCCGGTCCTGGTGGCCCAGATTGAGCCCGAGGGAGACACCCTCTTCGGGGGACTGCCAGTCTCCCGGCTCAGCTTTATCCATGTGCCCTCCACCCTCGTGTCCCGCTTCCTCCTGCTCCCCTCCGCCGCAGGGACGTACGACTTCGTGACCCTCGAGGACTTCGTTCGGTACCACCTGGACCGGGTCTTCCCGGGCTACACGATCCTCAGCTGCCACATGATCCGAGTGACTCGGGACTCGGACCTTCCGGTGGAAGAGGACTCGGAAGAGGACCTGATGAAGGTCATCGAGGAAGGTCTGCGTGATCGCCGCCGGGGCGCCGTGGTGCGGCTCCAGTACGAGCGGGACCTGCCCCTCACGCTGCTGGATTTTCTCCGGGAGGAGCTGGAACTCGCGCCGGAGGACCTCTATCCAACCGACGGCGTGGCGGCCTTCTCCGACCTGTTCAGCCTCTACAACCAGGTCCAGGCTCCGCACCTGAAGGACCCGGTGCTCCAGCCGCTACCGGTCCCCCAGCTCGAGGAGTCGGGGTCCATCTTTGAGGCCATGGCCCGGCAGGACATCCTCCTCCACCACCCGTACCAGAGCTTCGATCAGTCTGTCGTGCGCTTCGTGCGCGAGGCTGCGGAGGATCCCAAAGTCCTCGCCATCAAGGTGACCCTGTATCGCATGACGCAGAGCAGCCCCGTTGCGGCGGCCTTGGAACTGGCGGCGGAGCGGGGCAAGCAGGTCACCGCCATCATTGAGCTGCGGGCCCGCTTCGACGAGGAGGCCAACATCGCCTGGGCCCGTCGCCTGGAGAAGGCTGGCGTCTACGTCGTCTATGGCCTCCCCCGCTTCAAGACGCACTGCAAGGCCTGCCTCGTGCTGCGCCAGGAAGCGACGGGCTTCAAGCGCTACTGTCACCTCGGCACCGGTAACTACAACGAGAAGACCAGCCGACTCTACTCCGACCTGGGCATCCTGACCGCCTGCCCCGAGATCGGCGAGGACCTGTCCGCATTTTTCAACTTCCTCACGGGCTACACCCGGCCGGCCCGCTACCACCGCCTGGTTGTGGGCCCTCTGGGCTTGCGGCCCTGGCTGCGGGAGGGGATCCAGCGAGAAATCAGCCACGCCCGGGAGGGGCGACCCGCCAGCCTCACCTTCAAGATGAACGCTCTGGTGGATCCGACCGTCATCGAGCAGCTCTACGAGGCCAGTCAGGCCGGCGTGAAGGTGGACCTCATTGTCCGGGGTACCTGCTGTCTCAGGCCCGAAGTGCCTGGCCTCTCCGAGAACATCCGCGTGGTGTCTGTGATCGACCGGTTCCTGGAGCATGCCCGGGTCTATCACTTCCACAACGGGGGGCAGGAGCAGACCTACCTCGCTTCGGCCGATCTCATGCCCCGGAACCTGGACCGTCGCGTGGAGCTGGCCTTTCCCGTGGTGGATCCGATCCTCCAGTATCAGGTGAGGGAGATGCTGGACTGGCAGCTCCAGGACAGCGTGAAGGGGCGGCACCTGGATTCCGGTGGGCAGCCCAGGCCTAGAGCCACCGGGGGGCCTCAAGCTGCAGGTCGGAGTCAGCTCCGCCTCTACGAGCAGGCTGTCTTCCAGAGCGGAATCAAGGCCGTTACGCAGAAGCTCCCTGACCTACGCTGAAGACTTCAGCCTGAATTGGCCTTGCCACCTGCCCCGATGGGGGGGATGCTCCCGTAATCCAATCGCCCCTTTTCGTCCCGAGGTTCCAGGTGAAGATCGCAGCCATCGATGTCGGTTCGAACTCCATCCACATGGTCCTCATCGAGGTTGATGACTCCGGCAACCAGGTCCTCCTCGCCCGGGAGAAGGCCATGGTTGGCCTGGGAAGAAGCCTGGGGCGGGATGGCATCATTCAGCCCGAGGCCTTCGAGGCTGGCCTGGAGGCGCTCCGGCGCATGCAGCGGCTCCTGACGGAGCAGGGGTGCGGCACCATGGTCGCTTTCGGCACCGCCACCCTGCGGGATGCGCTCAATGCCGGCAACTTCATTGCCGAGGCCGCTGCCTCAGGTGTGCCCATTCGCGTCATCTCCGGGGAGGAGGAGGCTCGACTCATCTACCAGGCCGTCTCCCATGCCGTCCCATTCCCGGATGATCCAGTGGTCCTGGTTGACATCGGTGGGGGCTCCACGGAGATCACCTGGCATGCGGGCGGGGGCCTCAAGGCGTCCACCTCCATCCCTTGGGGCACGCAGCGCCTTGCCGATGCGGTGCCCTGCAGCAACCCTCCCAGCCCCGAGAACCACCGTGCCCTGCGCCGCCTCATCCGCAAGGAGCTGAAGAAGGCCGGCAAGGAGCTGCCCAAGAACCTGCCGGAGCCCTTCCTGATCCTGGGCACCTCGGGGACCCTGGAGTCCCTGGCCCGCGGCGCCAGCGGGGACACCGCCTTCACGGTGGAACAGCTGGAGGTCTTCGAGAAAAAGCTCTGGCGGGAGAGCGCTTCGGGCCGGATCGACCGCCTTGGGGTTGAGCCCAAGCGGGGGGACAACCTCCATGTGGGCGCCACCTGGACGATGGAGCTGCTCCGCTGGCTTGGGCCCGCCCCGGTTCGCCACCTGCCCGTCGGGCTACGGGAAGGGATGATCTGGGAAGTGCTGCGGCACGATGGGGCCGATGTTCCTCCCTTGGCGGATCTCCGGAGGTCCACGGTCGAGGCCCTGGCGGTCCGGTCGGATCGGGATCCTCAGCACAGCCTCCAGGTGCAAAGATTGGCCGGAGACCTGTTCGCCAGCCTGCGCCATGCCTTTGACCTGGGCGACCAGGAGGGTGAGTGGCTGGCCCATGCGGCTCGCCTCCATGACATCGGTTTTTCGATCTCCGAAAAGGCCCATCACAAACACGGCGCGTACATCGTGAGCAACAGCCGCCTCCAGGGCTTCTGGACGGAGGAGGTCGAGATCCTGGCCCTGCTGGTGCGCCATCACCGGGGTGCCATGCCCCATCCCGAGAAGCACGAGGGGTTCGGGAGGCTCGACCCCTGGCACCGTCGCGCCGTGGAGAAGCTCACGGGCATCCTGCGCCTGGCGGATGCCCTGGACCGGCGGCGGATCCAGGCCGTCCGGAGCCTCCAGCTCGAGCTGAACGACCGCCATCTCGTCCTCCACGTGGAGGGCCACGACGACCTGTTGGAGGAACGCGCAGCGGTCGCCAAAAAAAGCGCCCTGCTCGAGCGCCTCCTGGACAGGTCCGTGGTGTGGCGGCAGGAACCCCGGGCTTAGATTCGGGGAACTATGCTGATGTGGGCAGTGAGTAACCGGACTGCATGGGGCGGCTGGCCAGGTACCCCAGGAGGGCCTTGATGTCCACCCGGGCAGGGGTCTTGGACCAGCCCTGAGCGGGGGTCAACAGGCTCAGCATGTCCTCGGGGCAACCCACCTGCTCATAGATTCGCTCCACCTGCTCAGCCAGGTAGGTTCCCGTCATACGCTGTTCGACCAACTCTCGGAGGAGGGCCTCCCGCCAGCGGTCCTGAGCCCTGGCCCAGCGTGCGCTGCCAGGCCTAGGGGCCCTTCCGGTCTCTTCGATGCAGGCGGCCCAGAGTCTGGCCTCGAAGGACAGAGGCTGCTCCTGGTCGGGGCTCCGCAATGCGGCGACTGCGGGTCCGTGCCCCATGGCTTCGCACTGGAGCTCCAGGGGGGTCAGGAGGCCGAAGTCAAAGCCCGCAACCAGGTCGTCCCAGGTGAGGGGGCCCAGGTGGGCCAGAAAGGCTTCCAGCGGCAGCATGGGCATGGAGACCTCAGACAAGAAGGTGAAGGGCAAGGTGGACGGCGATGCGAGCGCTGGCCTCGGCGCCCTCGAGGGGCGGCGAGAGCTCCATGAGGTCGGAGCCCACCCAGGGTTGGTCCCAGCCTCGGCAGGCGTGGATCAGGCGCAGGACTTCGGGCAGCTCCAGGCCGCCGGGGACCGGCTCGGCCACGGCCGGGACCAGGACCGGGTCCAGAGCGTCCAGGTCGATGCTCAGGTACGCAGGGCCCTGACCGACCGTGGCCAGGTCCCGCTGCAGCCAGGAGGCCAGGGAAGGGTCCCTGAGGTCAGCCGGGGCCCACATACGGACGCCGGCGGCTTTCAGGAAGGCCAGCTCCTCCGCATCAAAGCGGGGGGCCCGCAGGCCCACCTGCACGATGCGCTCGGGATCCAGCAGGCCCTCCAGGAGGGCCTGGCGCAGCCAGGTTCCGTGATGGATGTCCGTGCCCCAGGCAGCGGCATCCGCCGCGTCTGGGTGAGCATCCACGTGCAGGAGGCCCAGGGGGCCGTGCTGCAGCGCCATGGCGCGGAGGGCCCCCAGGGTCAGGGAGTGGTCGCCCCCGAGCAGCAGGGTGCGGCAGCCGTAGCCGGCCCAGGCCCCGACGGTGGACTGCACCGTGTCCAGCGCCTGGTTCAGGGAAAAGGGCAGGGTGGGGATGTTGCCTCCATCCACCCAGCCCTCCCCTGATTCGGGCCCAGCGATGGCCAAGCCTTCGCGCAAGCGCTCTGGCATGGGGAAGGTACCCATGCCCATGGATGCGGCTCGCAGGGCCCAGGGCCCCAGGCGGGCACCAGGGCGGTTGATCACACCGGCATCACAGGGAACCCCCAGGACCACGCCGGTGGCGGGTCCCGGGTCCAACTGCAAGGGCAGGCCAAGAAAGGGCGTGAGCCCCGTACGCAGGTTCTGGAAGACGGCCTCAGCAGACATTAAAATCCCTCGGTTCCAAGGCAAAGCGGAAGGCCTGGATCCAGGCGGCGTGGTCCGGAAAATCAGCGGGGAAGAGGGGTTCCTCGGCCGTGAGGCAGACCTTGGTCTGGGTGCCGAGGAGGGTGCGGAGGTGCGGCAGTAGGCTCTCGTCCCCGGTCCAGGGATAGTGGGCAGCCGGGGTGGCCAGGCGCAGGGGCTGGGCTGGTACGCCCAGGTCGAAGGCCGCCCGCAGCCCACCCTCGTAGAGCGGGGCCAGGCGCTCGCCCCGGGTGGTGGTGCCCTCCGGAAACAGGAGCATGTCCCGGCCGGCCTGCAGGGCGGCTGCGAACATGTTCATGGCCGACGCCCGGCTGGTGGGATCGCTGCGGTCGACGAAGTGCATGCCCGAGCGGCGGGCCCAGGGGCCGAGGATGGGGTAGGAAGCCACCTCCTGCTTGGCGATGGTGGCCATGGGGCGCAGGCTCATGAGCACCACTGGGTCCACCCAGCTAAGGTGGTTGGACACCCAGAGGCCGATGTCAGGTCGGAGGGTGCCGCGGATCTCCAGCTCGATGCCGAGCTCCGGCACCAGCTTGCGGGCCCAGCGGTGCATTCCCGGCAGGGCCTCGGTGGTTCCCGCCAGGCTGGGCAGCAGGGCAAAGGTGGGCATCAGTACGCCGGCCAGGGACATGGGGGCTCCTAGGAGACGAGCTTCAGGCGGGTGTAGCGGGCCCGGACCCGCTCCAGGTCAGCCCGGGTGATGGCAGACCAGAGGCGGGTGTCGCCCGGTGCATAGAAGTCCTTCACCTCTTCCACCACCCGGGCGCCCAGGGCGTTGTGGACGCTGCGGGCATCGCTGTTGCCGGGCTCCACCAGGAAGCGGCACTCGGCGATGTCGGCCGTGAGCAGTTTGGAGACCATGGCGCGGATGAGCAGGTAGTTCACCCGCCCCTTCTGGTACTCGGGGTGGACGGCCAGGGTGGCGCAGTAGACTGTGGTCCCGCTGACAAAGTTGAGGACATAGCCAACTGGCCGGTCCCCGTCGAAAGCCAGGAAGCACCAGTCCCGGTAGAGCTCCGTGCAGAGGCGCAGATAGTGGGGGCAGAGCTCGCCGGCGCCGTCGCCAGACCAGATCTCGGCCTCGAGGCGCTGGAGGTGGACGAAGTCGTTGCTGCCGATGGACCGGACCGTGTAGCGCGCACCTTCCGGGTGCTGGGTGATGGGCTCGATGGTCATGGGGCTCCTCCCTTGGGGATGAACCCAGGTTCGGGGCCTGTCATGACAGCCGTATTTCCTTGACGGAAACTCGCTGGAAAATGCGTGAAACCATGCTGTTACAGGGTTTCCATTGATGCGGATGATGATTTTCAGGGCTGGATGTAAAGGGGCAATGACGACCCAGCAACAACTCCGGTACTTCGACCGGCCCCTAGAAGAACGGTGCCACCAGCTTGAGGAAGCCCGCCGCCAACAAGGCACTGATGGGGATGGTGAGCACCCAGGCCATGACAATGTTGCCAGCGACGCCCCAGCGCACGGCGCTGGCGTTCATGGAGGTGCCGACGCCCATGATGGCCCCGGTGATGCTGTGGGTGGTGCTGACCGGAATCCCGTAGTGGGCGGTGGTGAAGAGCACCGCCGCAGCGGCGGTCTCAGCCGCAAAGCCGTGGATGGGGCGCAGCTTGACGATCTTGGTGCCCATGGTGCGGATGATCTTCCAGCCGCCGGAAGCGGTTCCTATGGCCATGGCGATAGCGCTGCCGATCTTCACCCAGAGGGGAACGATGACCTTCAGCTTGGCGTCCAGGGGCAGGTGAAACTTGTAGGCGATCATGGCGAGACAGATGATACCCATGGCCTTCTGGGCATCGTTCTGGCCGTGGGTGAAGGACATGGCTGCAGCGCTGACCAGCTGGGCCTTGCGGAAGAC
>Ga0208248_1000218_pt1 | contig 18973 bp, 20 predicted proteins | sample CryBogmetaGMA5M_FD_184545 | JGI IMG/M metagenome (GOLD analysis project Ga0208248, IMG submission 184545) | Freshwater microbial communities from Crystal Bog, Wisconsin, USA - MA5M (SPAdes) | ecosystem: Environmental > Aquatic > Freshwater > Lake | place: Crystal Bog, Wisconsin, USA | collected...
TTAGGGGGTGGAATATTGCCACCATCAAGCTATGAGGCTTTATTTAACTTTTCTCTAAGATATTTGTTGGAAACCCATCAATACTTTGTTGGTTTTCTTCCCCCCAAAACTCTCGAAGGCCTACCTCACCCTTCTTGGTAGCCCACTTGATTTGAGTATCCCGTTCACCCTTGTATTCAAAATAAGGAATACTCATTCCACAAGATGTTTGAACAAGCTCAATTGCCAGATCAAAAATTTGTCTTGCACCTACAATTTGCTCAAAATGACTATTTAGATCTTCCCATTCCTCATCTAGTTTATGAATCACAGTGGCTTTTCCGTATATTCTTAAAGTCACCGGTGAACCGTCAAACGATGTAAACATCATAGTCATGCGAGGATTCAATTGCACGTGAGCAGAAGTTTCATTTCCACTGCCAGTAACATTTAACCAAATAATTCGATTTGGACTAAGCACTTTAAGTGAACCGTAGCCCTTAGGAGAGATATTGACTGTTCCATTTGCCGCAGCAGTCCCGACAAAAAAAATCTTTTGTTGCTCTATAAACTCAATGTGCTTTGTAGATAATTCATTAAACTTTTTGCTCATTTTCGCTCTCTTGTTTATATCCTAAGGAGAAAATTAACACATAATCAAATGCAAAAATACAAAAATCTATTGATCTTGACTAACTGCTACCAACCCATTGCGGACTGTGCTTAAACAGCAACTTGCCAATAATTTTAAGGACTCTTTGTTGACTAGAGAAAATTTACCAGGATTTAGGATTCCTTGGCGCTATTGACCCAAGTGGCCATCAATAGGAATGCACATAACGCACAACTTCCAGAAAATAAGAATGCGTACAGTGGCGCAATCGACTCATATAACCAGCCAAAGATAAATGAAGCTGGGAAGAGCATTAATCCAGTGATTAAATTGAACCAACCAAATGCTGTGCCCGCTAATCCCTTGGGCGCCATGTCTGCCACTAAGGCCTTCTCTACCCCTTCTGTCCCGGCTTTGAATAAACCATAGATTCCAAAGAGTCCAAATATTTGATAGATAGAGATGCCTGGCAAACCCATGGCGATGTAAAAGAAAGCAAAAGCAACCCAAGCAATCAAAATAAATCGCTTACGGCCAAAGGTATCCGATAGCGCCGATAAGGGAGTGCCAAACAAAGTAGTGATCAACGAAATTCCTGCCCACAGTAACGGGATTTGTTCTTGAGGAACTCCTGCTTCTCTAGCCCTGAGTAATAAGAACATATCTGATGAATTAGCTAAGGCAAAGATTCCTGCTGCCACTAGGTATCTTTTAAATTGATTCGGCATACCTTCAAGTGACCAGCTAAATTTACTGGCTTGCGGAACAGCCTCTCGCTGTGGTTCTTTGATACACAAAGCAAGAGTAATAGTAATTACCGCGGGAACAATCGCCCATAGAAAAATATCTCTGAGTGGCATACCCATTGATAGAAATAAAGCTCCCAATAACGGGCCAATCACTGCTCCTGCGTTATCCATCGAGCGGTGCAATCCGAAAGTAAGGCCACGTTGATTCTCGTTAACACTTTCCGCTAAAAGAGCGTCACGAGGAGAGCTTCTCAGACCTTTGCCCATACGATCAGTAAAACGAATTGCCAAAACCCATACCCAGGAATTAGCTAAAGCAATGAGTGGCCTACCAATGCCCGCAAGGGTATAACCCAAAACGATCCAGGGTTTCGCTTTCTTGGTGCGATCAACAATCACACCAGAAACTAATTTGAAAATACTAGATGAGGCCTCTGCAATGCCTTCAATAATCCCAAGAGCTTTAGGTCCAGCCATTAAAACTGATGCCAGATATAAAGGCATTAATGGATAGAGCATCTCACTAGCTGAATCATTTACAAGGCTAATAAACCCAATGAGCCAAACAGTCCGCGGGAGAGCTAGGATTGTTTTAAACATAACAAAGCAAATGTAGCACCATTAACCTATTTATCGCTAGCATCCGTGCCTATAAGATTATCTTGATATCTAACTTAATCCGCTATTTAACACTCATAGATCTGTAAGCGCTCAGGGATAATGACATTCTTCCAGCCAAGATCCTCCCGGATACATTGAGCAAATACTGAAGCTGATTCAGGCTCCCCATGGACTACAAAAGTGATCTTGGGAGGAAGCGTAAAGCCACGTAACCATTCTAATAGTCCAGCCTGGTCTGCATGAGCTGATAAGCCCCCGATTGTATGCACTGAAGCTTTTACTGGTACATCTTCGCCAAACAACCTGACCTTTTGTACTTTGTCGACCAAACGTCTACCTAAGCTTCCATATGCCTGAAAGCCGGTAATAATAATGGCGTTTTGTTTACGCGGTAAATTATTGAACAAATGATGCACAATTCTTCCTGCATCGCACATGCCGCTCGCAGAAATAATGATTGCTCCACCCTTAATTTTATTTAAAGATTTTGATTCTTCAACATCCGCTATAAATCGCAAATCTAGAGAGTCAGGATTATTTTTGAACCAGCTAAAAGTAGCTTGAGATTGCACATCAAGTTGTGAAAAGAAGTGTTGAGTTAAATGGGTGGCAGCTGTCGCCATGGGAGAGTCAACCCAGATTGATAGGTGCGGTAACTTAGACTTTCTAACTAAATCCATGAGTAAAAAAAGCATCTCTTGAGTTCGGCCAACTGCAAACGCAGGGATAATGACATTACCATGAGCACTCATGGTCGTGCTAATCACTTCTACTAGCTCAGATTCAGTCTCACTCAAGCTACGGTGCAATCGATCACCATAAGTAGACTCGACCACTACTACATCAGCAGCGGATATGAAGTCTGGGTCAGGCATAAGGACTTTACCTTTCATGCCAATATCCCCAGAAAATACGCAGCGTTTCTTCTGTTTCCCATCCTCTTGGATATCCAATACAGCGATTGCTGAACCTAGGATATGTCCAGCATTTCTAAACTCCAATTGAATCTTCGGATTAAGATTTATTACTTGCCCGTACTCCAAAGGTTCAATTTGTGCGAGCGTCATCTCTACTTCCTCTCTGGAATAGAGTACAACTGGTATTTCTCCACGCCACTTACCCTGCTTTATTTTTCGCTCTGCACGCTCAAGGTCGGCAGATTGCAAATGTGCGCTATCTGGCAAAAGTATCTTGAGTAACTCATAGGTTGCTGTTGTGCAATAAATGGGGCCTTTGAATCCCTGAGCACATAACCGTGGCAATAAACCACTGTGATCAATGTGTGCATGTGTTAGTACTACAAAATCAAGTTCCTTTGGTGGTATAGGCATGACCCCTAAATTCTTGTTTGTAGCCTCACGCCCTCCTTGAAACATTCCATAATCAACCATGAAATGCCGAGTTTTTCCATTTAAGAGTAACTCAACCAAATGCCGCGAACCGGTGACTTCGCCTGCTGCACCTAGAAACTGAATCTTCATTTTTTTAGCATACTCTCTTTGAATTAACTCAAACTCTAAAGCAAGGCCCAAAAGACAAAATCCAACAATTCCAGAATTAGCCACTAAAGAGCACGTCTCGGGTGTATCAAATGGGATTCTTACACCTGGCTTGTGGATTAGTGTTATTACCAGAAAATCCTTATACAATGAATTCATCTGATTTTTATTAGAAAGCAGCGATGACTGACGAAATCCAAAAGATCTATTCCAAGATAGTGGCACTTGAATCCGAGGTAAGCGATTTACGTCAAGGCTACTTGCTGATTAATCGACGCTATTCCGTTGCCCTTACATCCCTAAAAGAGTTAACGTCCCATGCCTCAGAAGCGGCTAAACGCTCCGCGGCTGGCGCACTAAAAGCGGCAGAAGCTGCCAAGCATGCGGCTACAGCGGCTACCGAAGCGGCTGCATTAGTAGTTCTGAAGGCTGCCGATGCGTCAGCCGAGGCAGCAGCAGCAGCAGCTCAATCCGCAATTGAGGCAGCAGCAGCAGCAGCAGCAGCTTCTGCAGCAGCAGCAGCAGCAGTAGCCGAACAAGCAGAAGAATCTTCTTTAATTGCTTCTTCCCAAGCAGCTGAAGCAACCAAAATTGCAGCGGATGCCGCTACCGAAGCAGTGAAAATGTCTAATCTCGCATCCGAAGCCGCTCGCACTGCCCATCAAAAAAGAGAAAATGGCATATGAGTTGGCATAAGGCTTTGCAAGACTCTTTTGCATTAGCCTTAGCTAGCGCTCTATTAACGCGTTATCGTGAAGTCCCTTCCGCTTCTTTTTTAGCCAAGGAATTTAATTTACGCGCTTCTCATTGCGAACCGATTACTCAAGAAACAGCGCGGCGCTGGTTAAAAGGCCTGGCTATTCCTAAATTTGATAAATTACTATTGTTACGCTCTTGGTTAGATTTAGATTTAAACGCTTTGGGCTTACCGAGCTTAGAAGCGACTGTCAAAAAGAATCAATTACAAAAAGACTTGCTTGCACGCCAGGAAGCTTTTGTTGCTAGAACTCAATCGATTAAAGAGGCACTAGAAGTGCTCATGCGTGAAGTTGAGCGCCTAGAAGCAACACTCGAAGGGTTAGCAGCTTAGGGTCTGGGAAACGTGAAGGTCAACCTAATGGAGATACAAAAAACCCTCAAATGAAAATTTAAGGGTTTTTCCTTTTGCAGCATTGATTACAGTAACTGCGGCCCAATAAAACGATGTTGATCCCCTTCAGATAAAGCCAACCATTACCAATGATGACTGAGGACCATAAAGGGGTTGAGGTTTCTAAATTACGATTACCGGCAGTTTAGAGTGAATGATTACCGCATGAGTATCACTACCCATAAATGCGCCTTTTAAACCTACTCTTTTATGCGAAGCCATCATAATGACATCGGCGCTTGCTTTTTTGGCTGCCTCCAAAATCCCTTCATAAACCGTAGGATTATATTCATGGAGCGTTTTCACCTTGATTGCTCCACCAATTAGCTTGGAAGCCTTATCGAGCAACATTTTTGCATGCTGTGCACATGCCTTCTTATGATTTGCATCAGAAATCTTGTATTCCGAAGCCTTGCGGGTATATATAAAAGGCGCTCGGGGATCAGATACATAAGTTAGTACAACGCTACCACCATCAGCCCCAAGTAATGTAGCTATCTGCTTCATCACCTTCGGTGTAACCATATCTTCAGCAATTGGCACTAAAACCGTCTTAAACATATACTGCTCCTTTATGAACTATTGTCTATATGAACACTTTGACACCTTCAATGAGATCCATATTGACTTAGATCAAATTGCATAGGGGAAGATTGCTCGTTTTGCGAATAAAAAAGGGCGGAGCCTATGCATCAAATCGCTCATACTAAAGTCTGAATAAATCTGTTCTTCATGCCCACCAAACTGGGTTGATCTCTCGTTCTAAGCTCCTGATCACTAGAATTACTTTGAGTTTGAAAGAGATTTCTATGAGTTGACTAGGGTAAGAAAATATTGATGCAACCGAAGGTCATCCGTTAGTTCTGGGTGAAAGGTAGTTACCAGTATTTTTCCTTGCTGTGCCGCAACGATTGCTCCATTGGCAAGAACCGCAAGTGGTTTTACATCTCCTTTGACCGCGCTAATCATCGGTGCACGAATAAAGATTGCTTGGAATTGCGTGTTTAAATCTTTTTTATCCGCCATTGATGAAATATCAATCATTTCTTGAAACGAATGTATTTGCCGCCCAAATGCATTTCGTTCGATTTCAATATCTATTAGGTGAAGCAAAGGTTGTTGTTTGTTAGTATATTTCGCTAGGAATATGCTCCCAGCACAGGTCCCCCAAATTGCATGTCTTTTCCCAAACTCTTGAAGCGGGGCAATGAATTCCGCTTCTGTCGCTAACTTACCAATGACTGTGGATTCCCCGCCAGGGATGATGATGCCATCTAAGTTGATGAGATCGGATGGGAGTCTGACTTCAACTGCGTCTACAGACAATTTTCTCAGGGCGGCAAGATGTTCAGAAAAATCTCCCTGCAGCGCCAATACACCAATCTTCATATTGATTTTGAGTTAATTTACCAGCCGCGCCCAGCGATTTTATCGGGTTCTGGCATTTGAGAAATATTAATGCCGACCATAGGTTCACCTAAATTCATACTGATTTGGGCAAGTATTTTTGGGTCTTGATAGTATGTGACAGCCTTAACAATGGCTGCGGCTCGTTTAGCAGGATCACCACTTTTAAAGATACCTGACCCCACAAATACACCATCCATCCCCATCTGCATCATTAACGCTGCGTCTGCGGGTGTTGCGACACCGCCAGCTGCAAAGTTCACAACCGGCAGCCTCCCAAGTTTTTGGGTTTGCAGTAGCAACTCATAAGGGGCGCCTAGCTCTTTGGCGAAGGTCATGAGCTCTTCCGGCGGCATCATAGTAAGTTTGCGAATCTCTCCGAGAAGGGTACGGGCATGACGTACAGCTTCTGAAATATCGCCTGTACCTGCCTCCCCTTTAGTTCGAATCATCGATGCGCCTTCACCAATTCTTCTTAGGGCCTCCCCAAGGTTACGACAGCCGCACACAAATGGAATGGTAAAAACATCTTTATGAATGTGGTAAGTATCATCAGCTGGCGTTAGTACTTCTGATTCGTCAATGTAATCCACTCCAATCGCTTCAAGGATTTGTGCTTCGACAAAGTGGCCAATTCTGCACTTTGCCATTACAGGAATTGAAACTGCATCCATGATTTTGAGAATCAGATCTGGATCAGACATGCGTGCGACCCCTCCTTGTGCACGTATATCTGCAGGAACTCGCTCTAGTGCCATGACGGCGCAAGCCCCAGCCTCCTCGGCTATCTTGGCCTGCTCTGCAGAGACCACGTCCATAATGACGCCGCCTTTGAACATTTTGGCAAATCCCTTTTTTATTGAAGTCATTTGCTGTTGTGAACCCATTCTATTTATTTCGACCCACTAAGAGAGAGTGCAATGACCCGCTTCAGTGGCCTTAAATTCTCACCCGCATGTATTAGCAACTTACGCAATAGCTTGGCTGGGTGAGATTCTTTAGTGTAAATATCCGTAATCAGGCGAGTGATTAAAAATAAGGGCCGCGTTTGGGCTCGATGCCTTCTTTGGTAGCGTAAAAGTAATTTGGTATCGCCAATATCAAGCCCTGCTTGTTTTGCATGAATGATTTCGCGCGCGAGTGTATTTACCCCTAACAATCCAAAATTAAAGCCATGAGCAGTTACGGGGTGCATTCCAACTGCGGCATCACCGATGGTTGCAAATCGACTGGCAACTAAATTTTTTGGGTAAACCGAGACCAGCGGGTATGAATGCCTAGTACTGATTAAGCGCATGATTCCTAGGCGGCTCATGAATCGCTTAGTCACCTCTTGAGAGAATTCTTCTGCGGATTTCTCCATCAATAGCTTGATTTCATGAGAGCCTACCGTAATAACGACTGAGCTTCGGTATTCCCCGGTGACTGGATCTGGATTCATGGGCAATAGTGCTAATGTCTGTCCATAATCAAACCATTCCCAAGCGATATGCTCATGAGGCTTTTCATGACTCATACAACATACCAGCATGTTTTTTCCAAAATCATGCATCTCTGCCGCTATTCCCATCATCCGCCTGGTATCGGAAAAGCGACTATCAGCGGCAATAATCAATTGGGCCTTAAGCTCGATACCGCCCTCTAAATTAACAACTGCTATTTCATTATTCGCACTTACATTGGTGACTTTTTGATCAGTCAATATAGTAATGTCATGATGTTCATTGTTTGCTTGCTGGACCGACTTAAACGCTGCCTCGCGGATGAGGTGGTTTGAAATAAGCCAACCTAGCTCTTGATGTCTACCCAATTGATGGGGGATGTTCATTGAAAAATTCGAATGGCCATTGAGAATTTTGGCATCGCGCAATTGTGATATTGCGTGGGGCTCTATATTGGACCATAAGCCCAACTCTTTCATCAATCTGGCTGATTCTTGAGTAAGCGCTATTTCCCTACCGTCGAAAGAGGGTTCTGAAATTTCCTGTAATGATTGTTTCTCGATGAGCGTAATACCAAGGCCTTGACCGCTCAGCGCTCTGGCCAAGCAAAGACCGGAAGGGCCTGCCCCAACAATAATTACATCAGCATTCATAAAAATATTTTGTCTCTGAATCGGTATGCCAGTATTGATATAGAACAAGTAATCTAGTGATTTCGACTTGAGCTTTTGTCAGGCTTGGGAATAAATAGGTACAAAATACAATGGAGTCCTGATATCTGACTCCTATTGGCAGATGGTAGCTATTACACCGATGGGTTGCCTTGCTGAATGCGGAGCTTTTTTATCCCCTGAAATCTGAGCTAGATCAACTGGCTGGGCGAGATTTGATTTAACCTAGAACAATGCACTTCATTCATGCCCTGCTATTGACGACTCTAGTGGCGACACCTTTGGTAGGCATGGCGAATACTTGTGACACAGGACGCCTTCAATCCCCCATCAACATCACCGCAAGCCAAAAACAAAAACTTCCCAGCCTGGTATTTGACTATAAAAATACACCGCTAGTTCTTGCTAATGACGGGCATACCTTGCGCATCAGGATTAATAACCACAGTCAATTAAAAGTCGGCAAGCAAATCTACGCCCTTTCCCAGGTACATTTCCATACTCCAGCAGGCGACCAAATTGCTGGTGAAGTCTTTCCAATGGGTGCTCACTTTCTCCACAAAAGCACCAATGGACAATTACTAGCTTTGGTCGTGCTGTTTCGCCTGGGTGAGCCTAATAAAACCATTAATACCCTTTTAGCCAATATTCCAAAACAAGTTGGTCCTAATCAAGCTATTGAAAATACGTCCATTGACATCTATGGATTGCTGCCTACTGATAAAGCTTACTACCGCTATATGGGTTCCCTGACAGCTAGCCCTTGCACTGAAGGGGTGGAGTGGATCATCTTAAAAGAACCCATCACTGTATCTGCAGAACAATTAACCGCTTATAAAAAAGTTTTCCCTAATAACGCTCGAGCACCCCAACCCATTAATCAGCGGCCGATTCTAGAAAGTATCTAAGGAGATATCGAGAACCCGTTATCCAATTGCGATAGATCAAATTCACGCACCGTAAAGTCCTTAATAATCAGATCAGCACCTCGTGTTCAGACTAAGGACTTTCATGCACATCAAGCTTGCGCAACTCCCAAAAACTATAGCTCTATTTTGGCTTACAGCCCTAATCTGTATTGGGCTTACACCAATACAAGGGCGGGCAGAAACCAAAGCTACCAAGACCAGTAATCAAACAGGCATTGAAGTCAAAGTGACTCCCGAGATGCTTGGCGCAGGTGTGGTGTCTAGCGGCGCTGTTTTACCTCCCATTCCAGCAGTAACGGGCAATCGTCAGAAACCAGTTGCTTCTTGGGGCAAGCCTTTACCCTACCCTATCGTGATTGCCGATCGACGCAATAATCGTTTGATTGAAATTGCTCCGAATAAGAAAATCATTTGGGAATTTCCATCTCCTAGTATTAAAGTCTATCGTGGCAACGAAGACGTGAACTTCTCTCCTGATGGCAAGCAATTGGCTGTTAGCGAAGAAGATAATTTTGATGTTCATATTGTTGATTACGAGAAAAAAATACTGACTTGGACTTATGGCATCCCGGATAGGCGCGGCAGTGGCCCAGGCTTACTCAACTACCCTGATGACGCTCACCTATTGGCTGATGGAAAATTTATTACCGCAGACATTCGCAATTGCAGAGTACTGATTGTCGATCCGCAAGATAACTCCATTGTTTCTCAATGGGGAACACCCGGTAAATGCAAACATAATCCGCCCTACGAATTAGCCCATCCAAATGGAGCAACCCCAATGGAAAATGGGGATATTCTAGTGACGGAAATTACTGATTCATGGATTTCTCGGATCACCAGAGAGGGCAAAGTGGTATGGAGCGTGAAGGCTCCAAATATTCGCTACCCCTCCGATGCTTTCCCGACTGTTGATGGTAAGCAAGTGATCGTTGCTGACTTCTGGAAACCTGGCAGAGTGGTGATTTTCGATCCCCTCACCAGAAAGATTACTTGGGAATATTTTGCCAAGGATGGCGAAGGTGCTTTAGATCACTCTTCAATTGCTAGAGAGTTACCAGATACGGGTGATATTCTGATCGTAGATGATCTTAATGACAGAGTGATCGTAGTGGATCGCAAAACAAAAGAGATTATTTGGCAATATGGGGAAAAGGGCAAAAAAGGTTTTACCCCTGGACTACTCAATTATCCCGATGGGGTGGATTTAGATGTATTTAGGGACTGGAAAACAGCTATTCAGAAATGATGCGTCATTTGCGACTCCAAAAGTACTAAGCCCCGATCTCCGGGGCTTTTTATTACTGGTGATGCGTTTTAACAGTTAAATGAATGGGCCCTTTAGAGCTTGTGATGAGTCTTATCGCAAAGTGGTGCATTCTCAGACTGTTTGCAGCCACAAAAATAGACTATTTCCGTTTTAGTCGCTACATACTCTACAGGAGTGCAGTCAGTTGATTGATGCATGCCATCACATAAAGGCTGCTTTTTACTGATACCGCATGAGCACCAGTAATAGGTTTTACCCGCCTCGACCTGGAGGGCATAAGGTTCATTTTTTGCGGTTTTTTCTTGCATCTGAAGTCCCTCATTCAATAGTAGAAATAAAAGTATTTGGTTTTTGTGCTCAAGCTAAGGTATTACCTGCTTGATCCAAAAATTCTGACAGGCTAATAGCCTCACCGATCTCTTTAGGCAAAGCATCCCTTACTGAAAAGACACCCAATACCTTCCCGTTAGAAGAAGTAATGGGTAAATGCCTAAAGCCCCGTTCAATCATGATCAGAACCGCATTAGAAACCGTCATCTCTGGTGTGATGCAGTGAGGCTTAGGCGTCATCACTTCGGTTACTCTCGTCAGCTCTGGATTGAGCGGTTTAGATACCACTCTAGTCATAAGATCTCGCTCGGTTAATATCCCCAAGAGTTCGCCATTGGGCTCCATGATCAACACAGAACCTGTATTTGCTTTAGTCATGATGCGCGCCGCCTCTAATACTGTTGATTTAGGTGAGAGACATACCAAACTTCGATGCGTAATGGATTGAGAGACGGTGCGATCTGACATATCAAGCTCCTAGTAGCGTTAGTTAGCGCAATCCTGCGTTTATTTTTTCCAAAGCAGCCTCACCTGGGCATAACTGCGACTCTCTTAATGAATTTAAAGGCTGAGGGCAAGTATTCAATGCTTCATGTAGATCGGTAGCTAAAGGATCTAAGTACAACAAACCAGTGACCACCTCACCCCGCTCTTGATGTTCATTGATATAACTTAATGCGGCATACCGATTGGTTGGATCGTAATCCTCATGCAGTTTACGTAAGCGTAAATAAGAACCATCGTGCTGCTGGACTTCAACTAGCTCACCGGGAGCATATTGCGTTGTAATCTCCTCATGCATAGGCATAAAGTCAATACGACTTACTGCTTCGTTATGTTGTCTTACATAGTCATAGCTTTTTGTACTACCCCCATGGTTATTAAATGTGACGCAAGGACTAATCACATCAATAAAGGCTGCTCCTCCATGGCCAATTGCACCTTTGATTAAAGGAACGAGTTGGTCCTTATCTCCAGAGAAACTTCGAGCAACATAGGTGGCACCAAGCTGCAGGGCTAGACCAACCAGGTCGACGGGGCTATCGTTATTCACAACACCCTTCTTACTCTTTGACCCACGATCCGCTGTGGCAGAAAACTGTCCTTTTGTTAGGCCATAGACCCCATTGTTTTCGACGATATAGGCCATACGCACATTGCGTCGCATCGCATTAGCAAACTGCCCCAATCCAATCGAAGCGGAGTCACCGTCACCCGATACACCCAAATACAAGAGGTCACGATTCGCTAAGTTAGCTCCAGTCAAAACAGATGGCATACGGCCATGAACTGTATTAAATCCATGAGAAGCCCCCAAGAAATAATCAGGCGTCTTAGAGCTACACCCAATACCGGAAAGCTTTGCTACTCGATGGGGCACTACATCCATCTCCCAGCAAGCCTGAACAATCGCCGCCGATATTGAGTCATGACCGCACCCTGCACATAAGGTAGAAATTCGTCCCTCATAGTCACGACGGGTATAGCCGACCTTGTTTTTTTGTAAGGTCGGATGATGCAGAGTTGGTTTATTAATATAGGTCATGCTAACTCCTTACTACCAGAAGCTGCTGTTGAAGTTTTAGCAATGCCTAGATTCTCTTCAATCGCCTTGACGATAAATCGGGCTGTAATGGGTGTGCCATCGTAATGGAGCACTTTAACGAGATTGCTATTCATTATCTCTAGCTCATTCATTAGTAAAGTGTGCATTTGTGCATCCCGATTTTGCTCAACGACAAATACCTTGTCATGTGAGTCAATAAACTCTTTAACAGACTTTGGAAATGGGAAAGCGCGCAGTCGCAGGGCATCTAACCCAGTCCCCTCTTCATCCAAAATATCTAAAGCCTCTTCCATTGCAGGGCTTGTCGAACCAAAGTAGATCACGCCATATTTACTCGGCTTCTTGGCTAATCGGACAAGGGGCTGCGGGACCAAGGTGGCAGCTGTTTCAAATTTACGCAACAACCTTTCCATGTTGTAGATGTAATCTACGCCCTTTTCAGAATATCTCGCATAGGGATCACGGGTCGTTCCACGAGTAAAGAAGCTGCCCTTGGTAGGATGCGTACCCGGAATGGTTCTCCATGGAATGCCATCGCCATCGACATCTTTATAGCGACCAAAATCTTTACCGGACTCTAACTCCTCAGCCGTCATCACCTTACCGCGATCATAGGTGCGCCCCTCATCCCATACAAAGGGATCACAAAGCCGTTGGTTCATGCCAATATCCAAATCGGTCATTAAGAAAATCGGTGTTTGCAAGCGCTCAGCTAGATCAAGCGAGATTGCGGCCTGCTCAAAACACTCTTGGGGGTCTTGCGGGAATAACATGACATGCTTGGTATCTCCATGCGAAGCGTATGCACAAGCAATCAAATCCGATTGTTGAGTACGGGTAGGCATTCCTGTAGAAGGGCCACCGCGCTGTACATTCACAATCGTCACTGGAATCTCAGCAAAATACGCCAAGCCGATAAACTCTGTCATCAGAGAAATACCGGGCCCCGAAGTAGCGGTGAATGCTCTAGCACCATTCCACGCAGCCCCAATCACCATACCAATTGAAGCTAACTCATCTTCCGCCTGAACAATAGCAAAGCGATTTGATCCCGTTTCTGGGTCTAATCTAAATTTTCTGCAGTACTTATCAAAAGCCTCAGGAACTGAAGAGGAAGGCGTAATGGGATACCACGCAGCAAAGGTAGCACCACCATAGACACAACCTAAACCAATTGCACTATTACCATCAGTGAAAATACGATTACCCACTTGATCAGAGCGCTTTACACGAATACCTAATGGGGCTTTGAGATTCTTCTTGGCATACTCATGGCCCAAATTAAAGGCTTTCATATTGGAGTCAAGCAACGCCTCCTTGCCTTTGTACTGCTCAGAGAATAATTTCTCAAATACAGCCGCATCTACATCAAGCAACACTGACAATGCACCTACATAAATAATGTTCTTAAATAACTGACGTTGCCGTGCCTCACTATAAGCAGCGTTACTGATCTCAGTTAAAGGCACACCAATAATCTGAATATCTTTCCTAAATTTATCCTCAGGAATAGGTCTTGTAGAGTCATAAAAGAGGTAGCCTCCAGGCTCAATCTCGGCAATATCAGCATCCCACGTCTGTGGATTCATAGCTACCATCATGTCTACACCACCACGGCGTCCTAAATAGCCCTTCTCACTGACCCTGGCCTCATACCAGGTAGGCATACCTTGGATATTGCTGGGGAAAATATTCCGCGGGCTAACGGGAACACCCATTCGCAGAATCGCTTTGGCAAATAACTCATTGGCCGAAGCGGATCCTGAGCCATTCACATTAGCAAATTTAATAACAAAATCATTAATGGCTTCTATTTGCTTCATGCTGACTCCCTTGCATGGAGACCGATTTGCTTATCGCGACATTCAAGCCCAGCTTGTGCGGTATTGAGTAAAAATTTCTGCATATCCCATGCTCCTGTTGGGCAACGTTCCGCGCACAAACCACAATGCAAACAGACATCCTCATCTTTAACCATCAACTTCCCAGATTTCAAATTCTGAGAAATATATAAATCTTGTTCATGATTGCGTGCTGGAGCCTTTAAACGCGTGCGTAGATCTTCTTCGGTGCCACCAATAGTGAAAGTAATGCAATCCATTGGGCAGATATCCACACATGCATCACATTCAATACAAGTCTCGCGAGTGAAGACAGTTTGCACATCGCAATTTAGGCAGCGACTTGCTTCTTTATAGGCTGTGGCTGCATCAAAGCCAAGCTCCACCTCAATGCGAATACTAGAGAGGGCCAAATCAGCAGCAGCCCAAGGCACCGCATAGCGCTTATCCTCCGAGACATCGTTGTGATAGCTCCATTCATGAATTCCCATCTTCTGGGACATCAGGCTCACTGTTGGTGGCGGTCTAACAGCCACATCCTCATGATTCAGGAAGCGATCAATCGAGATTGCTGCTGCATGGCCCTGCGCTACAGCAGTAATAATATTTTTTGGTCCAAATGCGGCGTCACCCCCAAAAAAGACTTTGGTATTACTTGATTGGAAGGTTTCTTTATCTAACTCTGGTAATCCATGGCGGTTAAATTGAATTCCACAGTCTTTCTCAATCCAGGGGAAGGCATTTTCTTGTCCGACTGCCAGCAGTACAGAATCACATTCAATATAGACGTCGGGCTGACCGGATGGAACCAGGCTGCGAGCACCCTTTTCATCAAAAACCGCTTTCACGATTTCAAAAACCATACCCACCAATTTTCCATTTTTGCATTCGAAGCTTTTGGGAACGTGATAATTCAGAATAGGAATACCTTCATGCAAAGCATCTTCTTTTTCCCAGGGCGACGCTTTCATTTCATCGAAACCACTCCGCACGATGACCTTGACATCCGTGCTCCCCAAACGCCTAGCGGAACGACAGCAATCCATTGCCGTATTACCGCCACCCAAAACAATGATCTTTCCCTCTACCTGTGTGATATGCCCAAATGAGACTGACGCCAACCAATCAATTCCGATATGAATATCTTTTGCAGCCTCTTTCCTTCCGGGAATATCTAAATCCCTGCCTCGAGGCGCACCCGAACCAATAAAGATGGCATCGTATCCCTCTTTAATGAGGGATTTAAGAGATTCAATACGTTGTCCGCTTTTGAAATTCGCACCCATATTGAGAATGTAGTCAGTCTCCTCATCTATTACTGACTCTGGCAAACGAAAGCGTGGAATTTGTGACCGAATGAAGCCGCCGGCTTTAGCTTCGCCATCGAAAATCGTCAGGTCGTATCCCAAAGGCATCAGATCCCGAGCAACAGTGAGAGAAGAAGGACCAGCACCAACGCATACCACTCTCTTGCCATTTTTTGCTGCAATACTCGGCATACGACCCTGAACATCACCTTTGTTATCTGCGGCTACTCGCTTTAAACGACAAATCGCAACTGGCTCTGGATCGGCACCGTTATTTTCTTCAACACGTCCACGGCGACAGGCTGGCTCACAAGGTCGATCGCATGTTCTTCCAAGGACACCAGGAAAAACATTGGAGACCCAATTGATCATGTAGGCATCTGCATAGCGCCCCTGTGCAATCAAGCGAATATATTCCGGTACAGGAGTATGTGCGGGACAGGCCCATTGGCAATCGACAACTTTATGAAAATAAGAGTGATTCAAGCAGTGGATCTCCTGCATCTAAAGAGCATTTCAAGTAACGATAAATTCCATGAAATTATTCTACGCACCTAAATGGATCCAATCCTCAGGTATACCCTCCTACTTTCAAGAATTACTAAGAATAATCATTGTTCAATTGATCTATATCAAAACTGTGCAGATGCAGCATTTCGTTTATAGGGAACAACCCATTCTGATCCGGGCTTTTGGTCCAATAAGCTATTGCTATACAGGTCTAGACTCATGGGGATTGGGAATCAACCAAAAATCTGAGGTAGTCCTTTAAGTAGATCTCTGATGAGATTTATTTCGTCGATCGCGAGTTAGTAAAAGCAGTTTCGAGGAAGTCAATTTTGTTCGCCCCGCAATAATAAAAAGGGACTACAGAAATGTAATCCCTTTTGTTTTAGGGTGGCGCACTCCTAAACCTAATACCTCAGGCTTAGTCCTTCATATAGTCGTGCACTACCTCCCCCATACCTAAAGTGAGATCAGCGACAAAATGCACGGCAGAAAGAACCTCTAAGACAGGTAACTTAGCCACATCAGCAATCACATGATTAAAAAGTTGCAAGTCAGCCGGTGAAGACCACGCTTCTTTAACCGTGATTTCTTTAAGGTGATACCGTACTAGCTCACAAATTCGCAGACTACCGTCCACGTGAGGAATGATCTTAATGAGGTAATTTGGTTTTTTTAAGGAAGCAATAATTCCTGAGGGATCAAGTGCACGATGTTTAAATCCCATAGTCATAGTAGCGCATAGCACGCTACCGTAATGTAATTTACCAACAATAACATCGCCCTCATGCTCGACTTTAGGATTAGCAAATTTTTTAGGGAAGCCCCATATTTCACGGCCACCTGCAATAGGAGATTCATCATCTAAATACATTGAGTGGATATAGACACCTTCCTCACCATTAAAGCTCACTGGGATTACTTGGCCTGATTCAGTGTAGTCACCAAAACCAATGGAGTTAGGCATCTTAATAAATTCATACTTGACTATTGGCTCAAGGGGCAGCAAAGGCTCTGGGAGAACGGCAGCAAGAGCTGCAGGATCAGTCCGATAAGTCACGATCATGTACTCACGGTCTATAAATCGATAAGGTCCCGGAGGATAAGCTGGATTTGTCAGCGGCATTGCATAAGCAGTTTTTTTAATTGAAGCAATATCCATAAATAAGCTCTCTATAAATAAATGTATTTGATTTAAAAGTAGTCACCTTCTCCCTGTAGGTTATAGCAAAGTTTGATTGACGGCAGAAATAAGTATTCACTATATTGACGATTCATGGTCTAAAAATAGATGACCAAAAAGGCAATATTGGGTATCTCTCTGCCATGAGATTCTGCCGGCATTAAAGCAGCTATAGAATCCGTTAGATCCGAACTCTAAGGAGTTTTGGTGCAGTCACTCTCGTCTGCACCCCAGAAGCTCCAAAACCCACCTTTAGATGGCTTTATCTTTAGTTCAGTTTTATATAAAACTATCGCAAAAAGGCGGAATATCCTCAAGTTTCTAAGGCTATACTGAGCCTGCTTTTTATAAAAATATAGCGCAACTTAATCTATATGTTGCTTGAGACTACCTACTTCTAATAAGGTTGAAGATGAAAAAATATTTACTAAGCATTCTCTTATCTACCCTCCCCCTTGCTTCTTTCGCTGCTTGCCAAGGAGCTCAGCAACCATTAGTTATTGCTGGTGAAAATATTTGTGGAACTATCACCTCTACTTCGCCAAAGGGTGAAATTTCGATAAGCATGCCTGCAGGACCAGGTTCGGAGTTATATCTGCTCCACCAAAACAAATTAAATAAACTATCTCCAGGGATATTTAAGAACTATGTAGATAGCCTTAAAAAAGATGAAATTCCTTCAGGAGTCTCTCACGCAATTCGATCGATAAAATTCTCCCCAAGTAGTCTTCCACAGTACGCTAATAAAACATTTAGCTGCGCAACTCCGCGCATCATTGAGACACCTAAAGGGGATATTTCTAAGGCAGTCCTATCAATACCAAATTGTGTAGTTGCTGCACAGTAAATCTTAACTGACCCACTCCCAGCCCTAAGCCTCGCTCTGCGGGGCTTTTTCTTTGTGGAAACTTATTGCGCCGCTCTACCGCCTGGCCTATAACGATCCATCACTTGATCAAGGCTGTCATTAGTAATGCTTGGGTTTGCTTTTTGTAGGCAGCTTAATAAAACAGATTTATTGGCATGCTTTTGATTGCCTTGAGGCATTGCTCCACTAGGGGCTGGATTAACATTACTAAAACAGGCTCTAAATTGGTCTGGAGTTACACCAAGGTCTCGACTAATTTTTTCTACTGGGCGATGGGGGTCATCTCTCAAGACTCCAGTGGACGTAAGTGGGGATTGAGCCAAAGCTGATCCTGCTGCAATACTGACTACCAATAAAATCCAAGATATTTTCATTATGCTATTAACCCAATGATGTATATATCTGCATAACAATCTACATCAAAAGATTTTCTATTTGAGGGAATAGTTTAATATAAGACCATCACGTAAGCGGCATTGACATAAGATATTGAGTTTAACAACACAGTTCACTTCAGTCGATTCATGAAAAACAAAAAGATTCTTTTGGCCCAAATCCTGCTTCTGCTATCTATAGGAGGATGTGCATCGGGTGACCCCATCTATGTAGTGCCAGCAGGCCCAGGTTTTCCTCCGCCACACGATCCTTTCTTCCGACCGCCCGGCGGACCAGGATTTGCACCCGCACCACCAGGCCCTGGATTTGCACCTCCTCCTCCAGGTGCCTAAATTTGACTATCCCGGCTCACCGGCACATTAGGGCTTAATTTTAATAAACGCCTTAAGAGGATTCTCATTGTTCTCCATGACCCAGCTCGGTTTACGAAGCGAATAAAGCACGATAGGGGTAGCAATAAAAATAATGCTTCCCACAATCAGAATAGCAACATAGGTGGCTGGGTTTCCAACTGGGATTTGAGAAGGCGGAATGAGGGAAACATAGAAACCAAAAAGTGAACTAAATATTCCAACCCCATTACAAATCCAGAGCCCTACCTCTCCACCCGGAATTTGAAAGGGTCGTTCGATATTGGGTAATGC
>Ga0208248_1000219_pt1 | contig 18864 bp, 8 predicted proteins | sample CryBogmetaGMA5M_FD_184545 | JGI IMG/M metagenome (GOLD analysis project Ga0208248, IMG submission 184545) | Freshwater microbial communities from Crystal Bog, Wisconsin, USA - MA5M (SPAdes) | ecosystem: Environmental > Aquatic > Freshwater > Lake | place: Crystal Bog, Wisconsin, USA | collected...
AGGCCGCCCCGCCGCGGGGGTGGCGCCCATGGCCCCCTACGACGTGGCGGCCTGGACCCTGCCCATGATGATGGGCGTGAAGGTGGAGCAGGTGCGCCTCAGTGAAGACGAGCAGCGGGCCACGCAGCTCCTGGGCGCCACGGACTGGCCCAAGGGTGGACTGCTCGGCCGCGGCAGCGTGGCGGTCCTGGACCGCCGCAGCACCGCCACCGCTGGCCTCCTCAACGAGGTCCTGAAGGGCGGCGCCGCCACCGTGGCGCTCGAGGCCTTCGAGGCAGAGGGCCGGCGCTTCGAGGCGGGCTCCGTCTTGGTAAAAACTTCCCCGGCCCTGGGGCGCAGCGCCGAGGCCCGGCACCTGGCGCTGCCGACCCTGGCGGCGCTGCCCAAGGTCAAGCAGGCCTTCCTCAAGGCGCCCCGGGTGGGCCTGTTGAAGCCCTGGGCCGTGTCCATGGACGAGGGCTGGACCCGCTGGACGCTGGAGCAGTACGGCTTCGCACCCCGCAGCCTGGAGCCCAAGGATGTGAAGGCCGGCAAGCTGCGGGAGGCCCTGGATGTGATCGTCCTGCCGGATGTGGCGAAGGGCGCCCTGCTGGACGGCCGCGGCCGCTCCGAGAGCGAAGGCGTGCGGCGCTTCGTGGAGGAGATCCCGGCGGAGTACAGCGGGGGCCTGGGCAAGGACGGCATGAAGGCCCTGCGGGACTTCGTGGAGGCGGGCGGCACGGTGGTGGCCCTCAGTGCCAGCTCCGAGCTGCTCATGGACGAGTGGGCCCTGCCTGTGCGCAACACCCTCACCGGGGGCCGTGGCGATGAGTTCTCCTGCCCCGGTTCGCTGCTGCACATGCAGATCCAGACCACCCACCCCGTGGGCTACGGCATGGCCGCGGCATCCTTCGGCTTCATGGACGGTCGCCTGGCCTTCCAGACCTCGCCCGCCTCGCCCCAGAACCGCCGGGCCGTCATCGCTTCCTACCCTGACGATGCCCGGGACATCCTGGCCAGCGGCTGGATCAAGGGCGCCGAGAAGCTGGAGCGCAAGTCCGCCGCCGTGGCGCTGGAGCTGGGCAAGGGCCGGGTGGTGCTCTTCGGCTTCCGCGTGCAGCACCGCGCCCAGACCGAGGACACCTTCAAGCTGCTCTTCAACGCCCTCCACTGGAGCGCCATGGGGGAGTAAGGCCCAAAAAATCTCGTCATGAGCGGCTGAAACTGAGGGCCGGCGGGGCGCTCAGAAAAGAATTTTTTTTGACGGGGATCAATGGGATGGACGAGGATAACTGCCTCCCAAGTTGAGCATGGGCTTCCATCCCGGGGTGCCCCCGTCGCGCCCCCCAAAAGGCGCGGCAGGGGCGCCCCTGGATGACTTCCGGCAAAGCCGGAAGCCGCCTGCGGCGGGCCCACGCGGGGGGGGCCAGGTCGAATCTCCCAACCTCTGCCAGAAGTGCCTTGCATCCCTGTCCATCCCTCTTATCCCCGTCAAAATTTCTTTCTGTTTTTATCTGCGCCATCTGCGTCATCTGCGGTTGCGCCTTGTTCTTTGGTGCTCGTCGTTCCCCAACCCGCCCTTGGTATGCTGTTCGTTCATCCCATTGGAGGTCCCATGTTCCGTCTTGATGGCAGGGTTGCGCTGGTCACGGGGGCCAGTCAGGGCATTGGCGAGGCCATTGCCAAGCAGCTGGCGGCGCAGGGCGCCACGGTGGTGTGTGCGGCGCGGACCCTGGGCAAGCTGCAGGAAGTGGCCGATGCCATCACCGCTGCGGGCGGCAAGGCCGATGTGATTGCGGCGGACCTCTCGGACACGGCCTCGGTGAAGGCGGCGGTGGCGACCACCGTGGAGCGCCACGGCGCCATCCACATCCTGGTGAACAACGCCGGCATCACCCGGGACAAGCTCCTCATCCAGATGAAGGAAGAGGACTGGGACGCCGTGCTTGATACCAACCTCAAGGGCGCCTGGACCGCCATCCAGGCCGCCACGAAGCCCATGATGAAGCAGCGCTACGGCCGCATCATCAACATCGCCTCCGTGGTGGGGCAGATGGGCAATGCGGGCCAGTCCAACTACGTGGCCGCCAAGGCCGGCCTCATCGGCCTCACCAAGTCCGTGGCCCGGGAACTGGCCAGCCGCAATGTCACCGCCAATGCCGTCACCCCGGGCTACATCGAGACGGCCATGACCGCTGGCCTGTCCGAGGATGTGAAGGCGGAGTTCACCAAGCAGATCCCCCTGGGCCGCATGGGCACCCCCGCCGACATCGCCGGGGCGGTGGCCTTCCTGGCCAGCGACGAAGCGGGCTACGTGACGGGCCAGGTGCTGAGCGTCAACGGCGGGATGCTGATGCCCTAGCAGGGCCTCAGCGCAAGGCAGCCTTCAGCTCGCTCTGGAGCTCGGGGGCGTGGACGCGGGCCTCGGCGAGGGCGCGGGTGAAGAGGCTCCGGGCCTCGTCGCTGCGACCTTCGCTGCGGGCCAGCCAGGCTTGGGCGCGCAGGGTGTAGGGCGTGTCCTCGGCAGACAGGGTGCGGCTCCGCTCCAGGAGGGTGGCCGCCATGCCCCGGCGGCCCTCCCGGGCCAGGCACTCGGCTTCGCCAGCCAGGCAGTGGGCTTCCATCACCGCATCTTCCAGCTCCTGATGAATGGGCAGGGATTGGCGGTAGAAGCCCCGGGCCTCGGCGTAGCGGCCGGCGGCGCGGTGGACCTCACCCAGGTTGTACAAGGCCAGCGCCTCCATGGGGCGCAGGCGGGTCTTGCGGGCCAGCTCCAGGAACTGGCCGAAGAGGGCCTCGGCCCGGGTGTAGTCCTCCTTGGCCTGCTGTACAGAGGCCAGGCCCATGAGGGTGTAGACCATGCCGTTCTCGTCCCCCATGGCCTCCCGCAGGGCCTGGGCCTTGAGGAAGAAGCCCTCAGCGCGGTCGAGGCCGCCCTCCTGGGCCAGGGCCAGATCCCCCAGGTTGTTGGTGATGAAGGACTCGCCCCACTTGTCGCCGTAGGCCTGGACGGTCTTGAGGGCATCCAGGTAGCGGGCTTCTGCACCCTTCAGGTTGCCGCGCTCCCGCTCCAGCACGGCCAGATTGTTCAGCGCTCGGGTCGCACTGTGGCGGTCACCCACGGTCTGGTAGATGAGCAGGGCCTGCTGGTACTCGGCCTCGGCTTCCGCGGGCTTGTGCTGGCGCTGGAGGTTCACGCCCATGGTGGCGTGCACCCCCGCTTCAAAGGCGGACTCTCCCAGGGCCTTGGCCAACTCCAGGGCCTCCCGGCCCGCCTTCTCCGAGGCCTGCCACTGGCCCCGGTCGCCGTGGCGCACAGAGAGGTGGTGCAGGGCCTTCATCTCGATGATGCGGTTGCCCTGGGCCCGGGCCGCCCAGCGGGCCCAGTGATAGACGGGCTCCGGTGGCGCATCGGCCAGGCGGCTGAGGCAGCGGGCATAGCCCAGCACGGCCGGAGCATAGTCTGGGGCCGCCAAGGCCGCCGCCAGGAAGGATGGGGCCGCCTCCTTGAAGTTGCCGCGATCCATCAGCTCCGAGCCCCGGGTGTAGGCGTCCAGCACGGAGGCCGGCACGTCAGGCAAGACCGTGCGGGAGGAACCGAAGGGGTTCATGGCCTTCAGCAGGGTGTTGCAGGCCTGCCGGGCCAGGGGCAGGGAGATGGCGGTCTGGTCCCCGGCCTGCTTCACCTCACCCGCATGGCGGACCCTGCCAGAGCCATCGATCAGGTCGAAGACGAAGGCGAGGACACCCTGGCCCTGCTGGACCAGCCTGCCTCGCAGCAGCAGCTGGGTGCCAAGGGCGGCCGCGAGACGGCCCTGGTCGGCGGCGGACAGGGGGCCGTCCGTGCCCAGCCGCAGGGACTTCCGGGTGCGGGCCAGGAGGTCCTGATCCAGCACCGCCAGCCGGGCGTGGTCGCGGAGGCCGGACTCCATCATCTCCGGGAGGATGAGGCGAGCGACTGTGTCCAGGCGCGGGTCCCCAGTCTCGTTGGTGAAGGGCAGCACCGCCAGGCGGGCCGGCCCCTGCCGGGTGAGATCCGCAATGATGCCCCGGCCCAGGAACAGGTTCACGCCCCCGGCCAGCAGGAGGGCGCCGGCCACGGCGAGGGCCGTCCACTTCAGGACCGTGCGGGGCCGGGCCAGCCGCTCCAGGGTCTCGGCCACCTTCGCAGCGGTGGGGCGCTTGAAGGGGTGGCTCTCCAGCATGGCCTTGAGGAGGTCGGCGGTGCCGGAGGGCAGGCCCTTCACCTTCAGCTCCCGGCGGGTGCCGTGGACGATGGCCTTCATGCGGTTGCGCCCCTCGCCAGGGAAGGGGTGCTCGCCCGCCAGCAGCTCCCAGGCCAGGATGCCCAGAGAGAAGATGTCGCTGGAGGGGCCCACGGCCTGGCCCTGGATCTGCTCCGGAGAGGCGTAGCTGGGGCTGCCCATGAACATGCCGTGCTGGGTGAGCTGGCTGGGGGAGTTGGGTCCTGAACCCAGGCGCCGGTGGGGTCCGGAGCTGTCTGGGGTCCACACCCCGACGGGCATCTGGCTCGTGTCCTCGAACTCCCCCTGGGGATCGGCCAGGAGGGAGAGGTTGGGTACCGGTGGCGGGGTGAGCTGGCGACCCAATGGGGTGTTGGGCGTGAGGAGGCGCATCAGGCCGAAGTCCACCACCTTCACCCGGGGCGGGTCATTGGGCTGGAGCTCGTGGACCATGACATTCCGGGGCTTCAGGTCCCGGTGGACGATGCCCTTGGCGTGGGCGGCCTCCAGGGCCTGTGCCACAGACTGGAGCACCACCAGCTTTTCCTTGAGGGAGAGGTCCTGCGCCACCTGGTCAAGGGTGCTGCCCTCCACCAGCTCCATGGCGATGAAGATCCCGAGTGGGTCGCTGACCAGGTCATGCACCTGGCAGACGTTGGGATGGTTCAGCTGGGCCAGGGCCAGGGCCTCACGGCGAAAGCGCTCGGGGGCTCCGACATCCTGTTCGCTGCTCGTGCGCAGCCGCTTGAGGGCCACACTCCGCTCCAGCACGGGATCCCAGGCCCGGTAGACCTCGCCCATGCCCCCATGGCCCAGGTGACCTTCGATCCGGAACCGACCCACTGGCGTCAGGGCCGGCAGGACCTCACCCCCAGGCTGATCGGAGGGGCCGGGCTGGAGGGACTCGGTCATTCGGCACCTGGGTTTTGCGAAATTTTACCACGGGCCGCGGGCCTGGTCCCTGTTCTGAATTTCGGCTTGGCGTCCTGCTCAATCGGGCTCAGCGGGCGACAGGGGGGCGCAGGGCTTCGAGCTCCCGACACACCTCTGGTTGGTCCCGCCGAGCAGCCTCCAGGGCCTCCCCCAGCAGCTTGGCAGCGGCGACCTCCTGGCCTGCGCCAAGGGCCTGGCGCCAGCGGGCGCGGAGGAGGAAGGGGTCCGAAGCCTTGGTCTTCGCAGCGGCATCCTGCAGCAGCCGGGCGGCCTCGGCCGGGCTGGGTGAGCGCCGCTGGAGGGCGCACTCTGCCAGGCCCGCCAAGCAGTCGGCCACCTCGGAGTCGCTGCCCTCCAGGGTGCCAAAGCGCTGCCGAGCGGCCTGGTAGCGAGCGGCGGCCTCGTCGATGTGGCCGCGCTGCCGGGCGAGGCCGCCCAGGTAGAACCACGCCAGGGCTGCGGTGGGTGGCGCCTGGGCCTCCTCTGCCAGCCCGCGGGCCGTCTGGAAGGCCGACTCCGCCGCCTCAAAGGCCCCCTGGCACTGGTGCAGCACACCCAGGTTGAGCTGGCAGGTGGCGCGCTCGGTGCGGTTGCCCACCTGCTGGTAGAGGGCGTCCGCCTTGGTGAGGTGCTCCAGGGCTTCCGGGAAGCGGCCGGCACTGAGGGTGAGGTCTCCCAGGTTGGTGCGGGCCAGGGCTTCGCCGTAGCGGTTCTCCTGGGCCTGGTGCAGGGCCAGGGCCTCCCGGTACTGGGCCTCTGCCTCCGGGAAGGCGCCTCGGTTGCGGGCCAGGATGGCGAGGTTGTTGATGGAGTTGGCGAGGCCCTGGGGATCAGGCAGGAGCCGCTGCACCTCGGCCGCCTGCCGGTAGCAGGCTTCGGCTTCGGCGGGCTTGCCCTGGTCCTGGAGCACCAGGCCCAGGTTGTTGAGGATGGCCACCCGCTGCGCTTCGAAGCCGGCCTTCTCCGCCAGGGCCACGCCCTCGCGGCCTGCGGCCACGGCCAGGTCCAGGTGGCGCTGCTCGCGCTCCCGCAGGGCCAGGGCCTTGAGGGCGATGACCTCCCGGTACCGGTCCTTGACCAGGCGGGCGGTGTTCACCGCCCACCGCAGGGCCACATCCGTGGCGGGGTCTCCGGTGCGGAACAGGCAGGAGGCGTAGCCCACCACCGGGCCCGCGGCCTGGGGGTTTTGGAAAGCTGCGGTGCGCATGAGGGGCAGGGCCTCTTTGTAGGCGCCCTTGCCCATGAGCTCCAGGGCCTGGCCATAGGCCACCAGCGCGTCACCGCTCAGGCCGGCCTCCGGAGGTGAGGTCTGGAGATCGGTGGCACCCACCTTCTTCCGCACCCCCTCCACGAGGGCGCCGGGGAGTGCCTGCAGGGCCACGGTGGGTGGGCCGGCCGGGCTGAGGACACCCTGCACCTGCACCCGGCCGGAGGGCTCCTCCAGCACATAGTTCAGGCTGAGTCCCGGACCCTGGCGCACATCGCCATGCAGCAAGAAGCCCACCTTGAGGTAGGTGGCCAGGCGCTTGCGGGCGGCAGGATCCAGGGGCTGGCTCAGGTCCAGGCTCAGCTTGCGGGCAGCCCGGGCCAGGGTCTCCTGCTCGACCACCTGGAGGTGAGCCGAGCCGGCCAGGCGGGAGCCGATGTCCTCGGGCAGGGCGCGCTGGATGAGGCCTGTGAAGCGGCTGTCGCCGGTGGCGTTGATGAAGGGAAGGATGGCGAGGCGGTGGGGGGTGTGGTTGAGCAGGCCTGGCAGGAGGCCGCCCACAGCCACGGCCAGGACGGCCACCGTCAGGAGGGCGGCGGTCCACCAGAGCGCACGGCGAGGCCGGAGCAGGTGCTGGAAGGTCTCAGCCACCTTGGCAGCGGTGGGTCGTTTGAAGGGGTGGTTCTCCAGCATGCCCTTGAGAAGTTCCTCGGTGCCTGCAGGCAGCCCCTTGGCCTTGAACTTCCGGCGGGTGCCATGGACGATGGCCTTCATGCGGGACCGGCCCTCGCCGGCAAAGGGGTGCTGGCCCGTGAGGAGCTCCCAGGCCAGGATGCCCAGTGAGAACACATCGCTGGCGGGGCCCACGGACTGGCCCTGGACCTGCTCCGGGGAGGCATAGCCGGGGCTGCCCATGAAGGTGCCGTTCTGGGTGAGCTGGCTGGAGGAGTCGGTGCCTGAGCCAGCTCCCCGCTGGTCCCCGGAATGGTCTGAGGACCCGCTGACCACGCGCAGCTGGCTGGTCTCCTCGAAGTCCTCCGGGTGGTCGCTCAGGGCGCTGCGGCCGGGAGCCTGGGGGGGCTGAGCCCCCGCCGGGCTGCTCTGGGTGAGGAGGCGCATCAGGCCGAAGTCCACCACCTTCACGCGGGGCGGAGCTCCGGGCTGGCGCTCGTTGACCATCACGTTCCTGGGCTTCAGGTCCCGATGGACGATGCCCTTGGCGTGGGTGGCCTCCAGGGCCTGCGCCACGTGCTGGAGCACTTGGAGCTTCTCCCGGGGGGTGAGGACGGGCCCAGCCTGGTCCAGGGTGCTGCCCTCCACCAGCTCCATGGCGATGAAGGTGCCCAGGGGATCGTCCACCAAGTCGTGCACCTGGCAGACATTGGGATGGTTCAGCTGGGCCAGGGCCAGGGCCTCGCGGCGGAAGCGCTCCGGGGCGCCCATGTCCCGGGCGGCCCCGATGCGCAGCCGCTTGAGGGCCACGCTGCGCTCCAGCACTGGGTCCCAGGCTCGGTACACCTCACCCATGCCGCCGTGGCCCAGGTGCCCCTCAATGCGGAAGCGCCCCACCGGCGTGAGCGGCTCCAGGAGCGGTTCCTCTGGCGAGGTTGTGGGTTCTGACATTAGCGGGTTGGGCATCTAGCACCAGAATATTTTTTTTACCATAGCACGCCCGCAGGCCGAGGCTCCGGAGCGCCTGCAGCTGCCGAGCCTCTGGAGCCCACTCCGGGCCTGGTCCTAGCTCTTGTTGCGGGCGAGCACGTCGAACACGGTCTGCTCGAGGGCACGCAGGGTGTAGGGCTTCTGCAGGAAGGCATCCAGGCCCCGGCCGCTGAAGGACTGAATGGACTCCTGCTCGTTGTAGCCGCTGCTGAGGATCACCGGCAGGTTCGGGCGGAGGCTCCGCATGATCTGAAAGGCCTCTCTGCCATCCATGTGGGGCATGGTGAGGTCCATCAGGACCAGATCCACCTGTGGGTCCCCGCGCTGCACCACCGCCACTGCCTCCCGCCCATCGCAGGCGGCGATCACCGTCAGCCCCAGCGACTCCAGGACCGCCGTGGCGGCCTCGCGAATCATCTCCTCATCGTCCACCAGCAGCACCGTTGCCCGGCTGGCCCGGGCGGAGCTGTTCGACACCAGCGCCGCCTCCTCGTACTCCGCCTCGGTGGTGGGAAACAGCAGCTTGAAGGTGGTTCCGCGGCCTGGTTCGCTGTCGATGTACATGCCGGCGCGGTGCCCCTTGAGGATGCCCATGGTGGCCGAGAGTCCCAGGCCCCGCCCGGTCACTTTGGTGGTGAAGAAGGGCTCAAAAATGCGGTCCTTCACACTGCTGGTCATGCCGCACCCGGTGTCGCTCACCTCGAGGGTGACGTAGGAGCCGGGCAGGAGGTCCTGGCCCTGGAAGACCTGATCCAGATAGGCGCGGTCCAGGTGGAGGCTCCTGGTGGTCAGCCGGATGATGCCCTCCTGATCGCCGATGGCGTCGGCGGCGTTGGTCACGAGGTTCATGATCACCTGCTGGATCTGCGCCGCATCGGCTTCCACATGGGGGAGGCCCTTGGCCAGGTCAAAGCGCAGGGCGATCTTCTTGGAGATGGAGACCTCCAGCAGGTGGGTCACCTCCCGAGCCACCAGGTTGAGATCGTGGGACCGCACCACGAAGCGCCCCTTGCCGGAGTACGCCAGCATCTGGCGGGTGAGGTCTGCGGCCCGGTGGATGATGCGCTCCAGGCGCTCCAGGTGGGGCAGGGCGGGGGACTCCGGAGCCAGCTTGGTCTGGGCGACATTCATCTGGCCGAGCATCGCCGTGAGCAGGTTGTTGAAGTCGTGCGCAATGCCGCCCGCCAGCACACCGAGGCTCTCCAGCTTCTGGGCGTGCTGCATCTGGCGCTCCAGGAGCAGTCGCTCCCCTTCACTGCTGCGGCGCTCCAGCTCCGTCGCCGCCCGGGTGGAAAAGATCCGGAGCAGGGAGCCGGCCTCCGCCGGGGCGGGGAGGGGGCTCCGGTGGATCACCACCAGGATGCCCGTCACCCGGTTCTGGGAGTCCAGGAGGGGGGCGCCGATGTAGGCGTCGGCCTGCACCTCCTTGAGCAGTCCGAAGTCCGGATAGCGCTGCTGGGCGTTCGTGGGAACAATGCAGAGCTCGCCCGCCAGGGCCTGCTCGCAGGGCGAGCCGGTGACGGGGTAGTCGAGCTTATGGCCGGGGGCGCCGTCCAGGGAGACGGCCAGGGTGCGGATGCGCTTCACGCCGTCCACCGTGACGGTCTCGCCAATGAAGGCACCGTCCGCGCCGATGGCCTGGGCCAGGTGCAGCACCAGATCCTGGAAGAAGGACTCGCCGTAGGAACCCGAGACACCGCTGGCCACGTCGAGGATCTGGGCCTCCATGCGGCGCCGCTCGGAGAGCTCTCGCTCCAGGCCGACGTTCAGGGCCCGGATCTCGGCCGTGGCGGCGTCCACCTGGCGCCGGAAGGCCAGGGCCGCAAGGATCGCCAGGGCGAGGGCGGCCAGGACCCCCAACCCCATGGGAACCAGCCAGCTCGGCAGGCCTGGCTTCATCTGGGGCGCCAGCCATCGGTTGAGGGTCTGACGATAGCTGGAATCACCGTCCCGCTTGCCTTCGGCGAGGTAGGTGTCCAGGGCCTTCAGCAGATCGGCGTTGTGCCCCTTGGTGGTGGCGAAGAAGGTGTCGAAGGGGCTGAAGACGACCGGGGTCCGCTCTACCCGGAAGCGTGACTCCTGCGAATAGCCGAAGACATTGGTGACCACCCCCCCATCCACCTGCCCGCTCTCGGCGGCCCGCAGGACGTCCTCGAAGCTGCCGTATTCCACGTAGGTGACCTTGATGTTGAAGCGGGCGCAGAGGTCGCGGAAGTGGTCGCCGTTCACATCCCCGCGCATGAGGCCGATGCGGCGGTCCAGCACGTCCAGCACGGTCTGGATCTTGGCACTGGGATGGGCGTAGAGGATGCTCCAGACCGTAAAGGAGGACTCTTTTCCATAGTCCAGGTAGAGGCTGCGGGCGGGGGTCAGGGCGACGCTGGTGTGGAGGTCGGCTTGCCCAGCCCGGAGGCGGTCGAGGCCCTCCTGGAAGGTGCCTGGCACGAAGCGCAGGTCCCAGCCCTCCCGAGCGGCCACTTCGCGGAGCATGTCCGCATAGAAGCCCTGGGCTGTCCCATCTGCGCCCATGGACAGGGCTGGGGCATGGGGGAACACAGCAACGGTCACCGCTCGGCGGGGTGCGGCCAGAAGCTGGGGCATGCCCAGAACGACCGTCGCGAAAACCGCCAATAGCTGCTTCATTCTGGATGGTAGAAAAGTGATTTTACCCATATCCCTGCCTAGTCCTCTATCGACTCAGGGTGGGTCCAGGCTGAGATCTGGTCAGTCCAGGGTGGCCTTCCGCTCACCGTCCTGCCAGCGCAGGCGCAGGGTCGCCCCCAGCGGGAGGTCAGCAGAGCGGGTCGCTGGTCGGCCGTCGGCCCCCAGGGCGAGGACAAAGCCCCGCTGGAGGGGGCCGGTTGGGTCCAGGCCCTGGAGGCGCTGGCTGAGCACCGCCAGGCGCTGCTCCAGGCGCTGGAAGGTGCGCAGGGCTGCGGGGATGAGGCGGCGCTGGGCCTCGCCGACCCGCGGCAGGTCGGCCTCCCGGGCCACCCGACGCCCGGCGTGGAGGAGGCGCTGACGCAGCAGGGCCGCCCGGGCGGCGGCGGCATCCAGCCCCCGGACCGGGTGGGCCAGAGCCAGGCGCTGGGCCAGGGCGGCCAGGCGCCGGGCGGCGGGGGCGAGGGGCTCGGTGCGCAGCAGACCCTGGTCCACGTGGAGGTTGAGGGTGGTCTCCAGACCCTGCAGGCGCCAGTGCATGCGGTCTGCGAGGGTCTCGGTCCGGCGGCGCAGGTCGGCGGCCAGGGCCTGCCGGTCCGGGGTGGCCAGCTCCGCCGCCTGGCTGGGGGTGGCCGCGCGGCGGTCCGCCGCCAGGTCCACGAGGGTGGTGTCGATCTCGTGCCCCACCCCGGTGATCACCGGGAGGCGGCACTGGACCACGGCCTTCACCAGGGCGGGGTCGTTGAAGGCCCAGAGGTCCTCCAGGCTGCCACCGCCCCGCACCAGCAGAATGGCATCGCAGCCCCAGTGGGGATCCTGGAGCTCCTCCAGGGCCAGCAGGGTCTCGGGGACGCAGCGCTCGCCCTGGGCGGCTGCAGTGGCCACCAGGATGTGGATGCCGGGGGCCCGGCGGGCCGTGACCTCCAGCACATCCCGCAGAGCCGCCCCACCCAGGGCCGCCACCACCCCCAGCCGCTGAGGGAAGGGCGGCACGGGGCGCTTGGGGCGATCGAACCAGCCCTGCGCCCGGAGCTCTGCTTCCAGCTGGCGCAGGCGAGCCTGCAGGTCCCCCGCCCCGGCGGGCTCGCAGTGGCTGACGATGAGCTTCAGGCTGCCCCCGACCACGTAGAGGTCCAGACTGCCCTTGAGGATCACCCGCTGGCCATCAGCCGGCCGGTGCTGCAGGAAGCGCTGCTGGCTGCCCCAGACCGCACAGGAGAGGGCGGCGCCATCTTCCTTCAGGGTGAAGTACCAGTGCTTGCCGGAGACCTTGAAGTTCGAGACCTCGCCCACCACACAGGCCGCCGCAAAGGGGGGCTCGATGCGGGCCTTGATCTGCTCCAGCAGGCGCTTGACGGAGAGCGGCGCGTCCATCCCCGCATCATCGCACGGCCCGCCGCCACCCTGCTTCAAAGGCACGGTTTTTTCAAGGTCGGATGAGACCTGCCGAAGAGAAGCAGATAAGCCAGCTGAAGCCGTCAGGGGGGTATGGTGTACGACAAGTTGCGGAAGCGGGCCCAGCGGATTGCGACCCGGGTGGTGCTGCACAGCCTCCTGCCCATCGGCTTATTCCTGGCCCTGCTCTTCCTGGTCTTCCTGCCGCGCCTGGAGCGGGCTGCCATGAGCAGCCGCCAGGGGGGGATCCGCAATGTGGTCGAGCTGGCCATGGGCATCCTCGAGAGTCAGGAAAAGGAGGTCCAGGCCGGCCGTCGGACCCGGGAGTATGCGGAGCTGCGGGCCAAGGAGCTGATCGCAACCCTCCACTTCGAAGGGCAGAACTACCTCTGGATCCAGACGGAGGGCCCACGGATTCTGCAGCACCCCAGCGCCGACCTGGTGGGCAAGCCCACAGACACCCTGGAGCCCCGCCTGGCCAAGCTGTTCCGGGATCTGGACCGGACGGCGGCCCCGGCGGAGGGCGGCTTTCTGTCCTATGACTGGCCCCGGCCCGGCCAGGAGGGGCTGCTCCCCAAGGTGTCCTTCGTGAAGCGCTTTGCCCCCTGGGGCTGGGTGCTGGGGGCTGGCGTCTATGTGGACGATGTGAAGGCGGAGGTCCGCACCACCTTCATCTGGATGCTGGGGGTGACCCTGGTCCTGTCTCTGGTGATCTTCTTCCTGTCCCTGAAGTTTGCCGCCCAGATCGCCCGTCCCCTTTGGCACCTGGTGAAGGGGCTGCGCACCAGCGACCTCTCCCGGCAGCTGCCCGTGGAGGCGGAGGATGAGATCGGCGAGGCCGTCCAGGCCTTCAACGACTACAACGCTGGCCTGCGCAAGATTGTGCTCGAGGTGAGTGAGCTGGCGGACCGCGTGGCTTCAGGCAGCACGGAGCTGACGGCATCGGCCGAGCAGATGGTGGCGACCGTCGAAGGCATCGCCCAGGTGGGCGAGACCCTCCGGCAGTCCGGCGACCAGGTGGTGCAGGAGATGCGGTCCCTCAGCCGCAGCCTGGGGGATGTGAGCGTCCAGACCCGGGAAGTGGGCGACCGCACCACTGAGGCAGTGACGGCCACGGAGCAGGGGGCCCGCTCGGGCCAGTCCCTGGCTCAGGGCATGGATGGCATCCAGCAGGTCACCGGGGAGATCTTCCGGGCCGTGAAGGTGATCCAGGACATCGCCACCCAGACCAACCTGCTCAGCCTGAACGCGGCCATCGAGGCCGCCAAGGCGGGGGCTCACGGCCGGGGCTTCTCGGTGGTGGCCGAGGAAGTGCGCAAGCTGGCGGAGCGCAGCGCCCGGGCCGCCAAGGACATCGAGCAGCTCATCGTGCAGGCTCAGGAGACCGTGTCCGGGGGCACCAGCCGCGTGGCTGAGACCCTGCAGAACCTCCACTCCATCCGCACCCAGATCGCCGCCATCGCCCTCAATGTGGAGGAGGTCGACAAGCTGGACCAGGCTGAGGCCGCCAGCAGCGCCCGGGTGGAGGGGCTCATGGTCAAGACCCAGGACCGTCTGGCGCACAACGCCGCCGCCACGAATCAGCTGGCCACCACCGTGCGGGAGGTGACCCTTACCTCCGAAGAGCTCTCCCGGGTGGCCGAAGGGCTCCGCCAGGTTGTGAAGGGCTTCCGGTTGTAGCCCCCGGGGCGCGTGCATCGTCTTACAATGGGTTCCCTTTCTTCGAGGTGATCCCATGTCCGGCCGCCCCTCCCCCTCCCGCTGGGTCCTGCTCACCCTCGCGCTCGCCGTCTCCGCCCAGGCCCAGACCAAGCTGCTGCGCTTCCCCGACATCAGCGGGGATCGGGTGGTGTTCACCCACGGGGGGGACCTCTGGTCCGCCAGCACCGCCGGTGGCCTGGCCACCCGGCTCACCGCCCATCCGGGCCTGGAGGTCTTCGCCAAGTTCAGCCCCGACGGCAAGTGGATCGCCTTCACGGGCCAGTACGACGGGGATGAGCAGGTCTATGTGATCCCCAGCACCGGCGGCATCCCCCGCCAGCTGACCTTCGACCCCGCCGCTGGTCCCCTGCCGCCCCGGGGTGGCTACGACCACCAGGTGGTGGGTTGGACCCCCGACGGTACCAGCGTGCTCTTCCGCGCCGCCGCCGACGCGGATGGCGTGCTGAGCCGCACCGCGCTCTACACCGTGGCTCTGGCCGGCGGCCTGCCGAAGAAGCTGCCCATGCCCACCGCCGGGCCCGGCTCCTTCTCCCCGGACGGCAAGCGCATCGCCTATGCCCCCATGTTCCGGGACTTCCGCCACTGGAAGCGCTACGAGGGCGGCTGGGCCCAGGAGCTCTACGTCTTCGACCTCGCCACCAACGCCCAGAAGAAGCTGGCTGCCAGCCCCCGCACCGAGCGGGACCCCATGTGGATCGGGGACAAGGTCTACTTCGCCTCGGACCGCGACGGCACCCTGAACCTGTTCGCCGCCGATCCCGCCACGGACGCGGTGAAGCAGCTGACCTTCCAGAAGACCTGGGACGTGCGCTGGCCCTCCAGCGACCACCTGGCCCGCATCGTCTATGAGCTGAACGGCGAGCTGCGCATCCTCAGCGTGAAGGACGGCACCGACCAGGGCCTGGCCATCACGGTGCCCACGGACGGCGGGGCCTCCCGGCCCAGCCGCATCAGCGCCGAGCGCAACATCGAGGGCTTTGCCCTGTCCCCCAAGGGCGAGCGGGCGCTGTTCGTGGCCCGGGGCGATGTCTTCACCGTGCCCGTGGAGAAGGGCCCCGTGCGCAACCTGACCAACAGCTCCGGCGCTCACGACAAGCACGCCCGCTGGTCCCCGGACGGCAAGAAGGTGGCCTTCATCTCTGATATGGACGGCGAGGATCAGGTCTACCTCGTGGCCCAGGACGGCAAGGGGCGGCCCGAGGCCCTCACCTCCGGTCTGGCCGTGCAGCTGAATGCCCCCCTGTGGGCGCCCGGTGGCAAGCACCTGGCCTTCACGGACAAGAATGGCCAGATCTACGTGCTCACCGTGGCGGATCGCACCCTGGTAAAGGCGGTGCGGGACAGCAATGGCCGGGTCTCGGACCTGGCCTGGTCCCCGGACGGCCAGCACCTGGCCTTCTCCCTCAGCAACCCCAACGGCATGCGCAGCCTCCATGTGTGGGGCCTGGCGGACCAGAAGCTGAATCGCCTCACGGGGGACCTCTTCCCGGTCATGGACCCCGCCTGGGATCCCGAAGGGAAGTACCTCTACGCCATCTCCCGGCGCGACTACGCCCCGCAGATGAGCAACCTGGAGTTTGACTACGCCGGGAACCGCAACCTCGACATCATCGCCTACGCCCTGCGCAAGGATGTGCCCCATCCCTTCCCCCAGGAGAGTGACGAGGTGGGCCAGGCCGCCGAGAAGAAGGACGACGGCGAGAAGAAGCCCGAGGCCCGCGGTCCCCTGGCCGTGCGCATTGACGTCGACGGCTTCGAGCAGCGGGGCACCCGCGTGCCCGTGCCCGCCGACAACATCAGCTCCCTGGAGGCCATCAAGGGCTTCCTCCTCTACACCAAGAGCGCTCCCAACGTGAACGGCGAGGCCACGGGCCGACGAGGCGGTGGCAACGGCCTCTGGATGTTCGATCTGAAGAAGCGCCAGGAGACCGAGGTGCTGGCGGAGGTCCAGGGCTGGACCCTCAGTCAGGACGGCACCAAGATCCTGGCCCGGGCCGGGCAGGGTCCCGCCGGGGGCTATCAACTCATCGAGGCCAAGCCCAAGGGCGCCGACAAGAAGACCGTCTCCACCAAGGACCTCTTTGTCGATCGCATCCCCGCCGAGGAGTGGCGCGAGGTCTATGACGAGGCCTGGCGGCGCTTCCGCGACTTCTTCTACGTGAAGAACATGCACGGCTACGACTGGAAGGCCCTGCGGGAGCAGTACCGCCCCTGGCTCCAGCACGTCACCCACCGCTCCGACCTGACCTACGTGCTGACGGAGCTCATCTCCGAGCTGAACATCGGCCACACCTACACCGAGGGCGGCGACGCCTACCTGCCGGAGCGGGCGAAGGTGGCCCTGCCCGGGGCCCGCATCGAGCTGGATGCCACCGCCGGGCGCTACCGTTTGGCCAAGATCTACCGTGGCCACAACGAGGAGGCGAAGTACCGCAGCCCCCTCACGGAAGTGGGGGTGGATGCCCGGGAAGGGGACTACCTCCTGGCCATCGATGGCGTGGACCTGAAGGCCACGGACAACCCCTACGAGCGGCTCCGCAGCAAGTCCTACGCCGTGACCCTCACCCTCAATGACAAGCCCACGACCGAGGGCGCGCGGCAGGCCACCTACCGGCCCATCGACAGCGATGCCAGCCTGCGCTACCTGGACTTCGTCCTGCGCTCCAAGGAAACCGTGGACCGCCTCAGCGGCGGGAAGGTGGGCTACCTCCACGTGCCCGACATGGGCGCTCCTGGCCTCTACGAGTTCATCAAGTGGTACTACCCGCAGATCCGCAAGGAGGGCCTCATCGTGGATGTCCGCGCCAACGGCGGGGGCAACATCAGCCAGATGATCCTGGAGCGCCTGGGCAAGAAGCTGCTGGGCACCCGCTTCGGCCACACCGGCGACCAGCCCTCCACCTACCCCTCCACGGTCTTCCACGGCCACATGGTGGCCCTCACTAGCGAGACCAGCGCCAGTGATGGCGACATCTTCCCCTACCACTTCCGGTCTGCGGGCCTGGGTCCCCTCATCGGCAAGCGCACCTGGGGCGGCGTGGTGGGCGGCGGCAACTCCCCCCTCATCGACGGTGGCAGCGTCTTCGTGCCTCAGTCCGGCACCAACAGTCCCACCGGCGAGTGGATCATCGAAGGCCACGGCGTGGACCCCGACATCGAGGTGGAGAACGATCCCGCCTCCCTGCTGGCGGGCCGTGACCTGCAGCTGGAGCGGGGCGTCCAGGAGGTCCTGAAGCGCATGGCCGAGCAGCCCATGGCCCTGCCCAAGCGTCCCGCCGACCCGGTGAAGACCAAGTAGGGAACCGCCAGCGGCCAAGGAGCCAGCCCATGCGCATCATCGTTGCACCGGATTCCTTCAAGGGCAGCGTGTCCGCCCTGGGCGTGGCCGAGGCCATGGAGCGCGGCATCCACGCCGTGTTCCCCGCAGCCCAGGTCCTCAAGGTGCCCATCGCCGACGGCGGCGAGGGCACCGTGGAGGCCCTGGTGGCGGCCACGGGCGGCAAGCTGATGCACAGCGAGGTCCAGGGTCCCCTGGGCGCTCCCGTGCGCGCCCACTGGGGCATCTCCGGCGACGGGGCCACTGCCTTCCTGGAGATGGCCTCGGCATCAGGCCTGCCCTTGATCCCCAGGGAACAGCGCGACCCCTGCATCACCAGCACCTTCGGCACGGGGCAGCTGATGAAGGCGGCCCTGGATGCGGGTCTGCGCAAAATCGTCATCGGCATCGGTGGCAGCGCCACCAACGATGGCGGCACGGGCATGGCCCGGGCCCTGGGCGCGCGCTTCCTGGATGCGCAGGGGGCCGACCTACCCGAGGGCGGAGCGGCTCTGGCGCAGCTGGCCCAGATCGACTTGAGTGACCTCGACCCCCGGCTGGCAGAAGTCAGCCTGCTGGTGGCCTGCGATGTGGACAATCCCCTCTGCGGGCCCCGCGGTGCTTCGGCGGTCTATGGCCCCCAGAAGGGTGCGACCCCGGAGATGGTGACTGAGCTGGATGCGGCGCTGGGTGTGTTCGCCACCGTGGCCACTGCTGCCACAGGCCGCGACATGGCCCTGCAGCCCGGAGCCGGGGCCGCCGGAGGCCTGGGGGCTGGGCTGCTCTTCTTCACCCCCGCCAGCCTTCGCCCCGGCGTGGCCATCGTGCTGGAGACCACGGGCTTCGATGCCCTGGTCCAAGGCGCGGACCTGGTCATCACGGGCGAAGGCCGCACGGACTTCCAGACGGCCATGGGCAAGGCCCCGGTGGGCGTGGCGGCGGTGGCCAAGCGCCATGGCGTGCCTGTGGTCTGCCTCTCGGGCGGCCTGGGGGTGGGCGCCGACGAGGTGCTGGCCCACGGCATCGACGCCCTGGCCAGCATCGTGCCTCATCCCATGTCCCTGGACGACTGCATGGCCCAGGGTGAAGCGCTGCTGGAAGCCGCGGCCGCCCGGGTGTGCCGGCTGCTCCTGGTCGGACGGACTCTGGGGTACTAGCAAAACGCAACGCAAAAGCCAAAGCGGAACCGCAGATGACGCAGATGACGCAGATGGGTGTCGTCTCGCACCAGGTGTTCAAGCGCAAAAGCTGAACCGCAGAGGGCGCAGAGGGCGCAGAGGGCGCAGAGGGCGCAGAGGGCGCAGAGGGGCGCCGACCCATCCCCTGCATGGGCCCGCCTGCGGCGGCTTCCGGCGAGGCCGGAAGTCATCCCGGTGTGCCACTGCCGCGCCCCCCAAGAGGCGCGACGGTGTCACCTCGGGCTGGAGCCCCTGCGCCGGTGCGGCCCAACCCAAGCAAGCCTTATCTCCGTCCATCCCTTTGATCCCCGTCAAAGGCAGTTGTCTTTGCACCCTCGTCCTGGACGCCCTTGCGCTTGGTTTTTCTCTGCGCTCTCTGCGCTCTCTGCGGTTGGCTGTTCTTTTTTTCGGAGCTAACCGGTGAGGAAATAGGCTATTTCGTCTCTGCCACAGGCACGGTCTTCAGCCCGCACGTGCTGGAAGAAGGCTCGCTCGGCGAGGCTGAGGTGGCGGGCGGGGTTCCACACCAGGTGCGATGAGATGCGGATGGGTGGACCTTCCCAGTGG
>Ga0208248_1000221_pt1 | contig 18723 bp, 12 predicted proteins | sample CryBogmetaGMA5M_FD_184545 | JGI IMG/M metagenome (GOLD analysis project Ga0208248, IMG submission 184545) | Freshwater microbial communities from Crystal Bog, Wisconsin, USA - MA5M (SPAdes) | ecosystem: Environmental > Aquatic > Freshwater > Lake | place: Crystal Bog, Wisconsin, USA | collected...
GCTGCGCCTAGGGCGATAAACGCCTTCAATCGGCAGCGTTGTCTGGGCCAATCAAGCCCTGCCCCTATCCCACCACCTCACCAAATAGCGGAAGACCCACTTTTTTCTGCTCCATTTTTTTGGGTTCATCCGGGAATCCCGGGGCAAAAGAACTGCCAACCACAGAGAACGCAGAGAGCGCAGAGGCGCGCCGACCCACCGTGCATGGGCCCGCCGAAGGCGGCTTCCGGCGGTGCCGGAAGTCATCCCGGGGTGCCCCGGCCGCGCCCCCCAAGAGGCGCGGCAGCGGCGCCCCGGGATGGAGCCCCTGCTGGATGCGCCCTTTGCCCTATCCCCGTTCTCCCCGTGCATCCCCGGCTAAGAAGCTTTTCCGACCCAAGCACTCAGGCCGTTCTCCGCTCTCCTCAGCTCCTCGGTTTTCCTCCGCGTTCTCTGCGGTGCGATTTCTTTCCCTGCAATCCCGGAAGACCCTAGGTTATTCGAACCGATCCACCAGCCGTTCGGCGGTGTGCTCGACTTTGATGGGGGCGCCGTCCTTGTCCATGCCGCCGCGGATCTGCATGACGCAGCCGGGGCAGTCCATGACCACGCGCTCGGCGCCGGTGTCCTTGATGTTCTTCAGCTTCCGCTCGAGGATCGGGGCTGAGATCTCCGGCAGCTTCAGCGAGTAGGACCCGGCCATGCCACAGCAGGTGTCGCACTCGTACATCTCGGTCAGCTCGTGGCCCGCCTTCTGCAGCAGCTCCCGGGGCTCGTCGGCGGCCTTGAGGGTGCGCTTCAGGTGGCAGGAGTCGTGGTAGGTGATGCGGCCCAGGTCCTCGCCCTCCTTGAAGGTGAGGCGCCCGGCATCCACCAGGCGCTTCACCAGGGTGGAGAAGTCGATGGTCTTGGCGGCGAGGCGCTCGGCCTCGGCGGTGGCATCCGTGATGCCCAGGCTGCGGAAGGTGTCCAGGAAGTCGTGCTTCAGAGCCACGGTGCAGGTGGGGCAGGCGGAGACCACATGGTCCACCTCGGTCTCCAGCAGGGCCTGGATGTTGTCCTTGGCGTTCTGGGCGGCCACCTCGTAGGCGCCGCTGTAGCGGGCGGGGGCGCCGCAGCAGGTCTGGGCCTCGGGGAAGAGCACCTCGATGCCGGCCTTGTTGAGGATCTTCACCAGGGACTCGCCCATCTCGGGGTAGGCGAAGTCGATGAGACAGCCCGAGTAGAAGGCGATCTTCTGGCCGCCCTTGGGCTGCTGGATGGCCTTGATGCGGTCCCGGAAGGGCACGTCGGCGATGGCCGGCAGGCTGCGGAAGTCCGTCATGTCCGACAGGAACATGGGCAGGTGGCGGATGAAGCGGCCCTTGGTGAAGGGCTTCTGGGTGCGGGAGGCCAGGCGCAGCATGCCGTGGAAGAGGCGGCGGTTGTTCACCACCCCGAAGATGGCCTTGGTGGCCAGGGACTGGCCCTGCTCTACCACCAGGCGGCGGCGTAGCTCGAGGATGAGGCCCGGGATGTCGATCTTGCCGGGGCACACGGGGACGCAGCTGCCGCACTGGATGCAAAGCCCCTGGATGTCTTCGGACTTCTTCAGCTCATCGAACCAGGCGGTTAGGATGGTGCCGATGCCGCCGGTGTAGGTCTTGCCGAACACGTGGCCGCCCACCAGGCGGAACACCGGGCAGACGTTGAGGCAGGTGGCGCAGCGGATGCACTGCAGGGCCTCCTTGAACTTGGGGTCCTTGGCCATGTCCGAGCGGTGGTTGTCCATCAGGATGATGTGCAGGTCCTTGGGGGAGCCATCCGTGTTGGGCACCTGGCCCGAGATGATGGACACATAGCTGGTGAGCAGCTGACCCGTGGCGCTGCGGGGCAGGGCCGTGAGGATGGGCTGGATCTCCTCGAACATGGCCACCAGCTTCTCGATGCCCACGATGGCCACATGGATGCGGGGCAGGGTGGTCACCAGGCGGGCGTTGCCCTCGTTGGTGATGATCACCAGGCTGCCGGTCTCGGCCACGGCGATGTTGGCGCCGGAGATGCCCATGTCGGCTTCCAGGAACTTGGGGCGCAGCTTGGCCCGGGCAAACTTTACCAGCTTGGGGATGTCCGGCGCCTGGCCAGCCTCGACCTCCTGGCTGAAGACCTCGGCGACCTCCTCCTTGGTCATGTGGATGGCGGGCATCACCATGTGGGAAGGGGTCTGGTGGGCCAACTGAATGATCCACTCGCCCAGGTCCGTCTCGGCCACATCGATACCGGCTTCGGCCAGGGACTTGTTGAGGTGGATCTCCTCGGAGGCCATGGACTTGGACTTGACCACGCGCTTGACGCCGCGCTCTTTGGCCAGGTCCAGGATGTACTGCCGCACCTGAGCGGGGTCGGCGGTGCGGAAGACCTTGGCCCCATTCGCTTCGGCGTTGGCCTTGAAGCGCTCGGCCAGCTCCTCGAAGCGGGACGAGGCACTGCACTTGATCTCGGCAATGGCGTCGCGCACGGCCTCGAAGTCGATGCCCTCGTAGGCCTTGGCACGGCTGATGCGGTAGGCCTCGGAGAAGCGGCCCAGGGCGCCCGTGAGGTTGGGGTTGTGCAGGGCGGTCTCGATGGAGTCGCGGAACTGGGTGCTCATGCGGTCACCTGCTGAAAGGCGTCAACCACGACGATGATGAGCCGCTCGGGCCCATGGACCCCGATGGTCAGCACCCGCTCGATGTCGGCGGTGCGGCTGGGGCCCGTGATGAAGGAGATGTAGTTGGTCTGGGCAGGGGTCAGGTGGCTCAGCACGCTGCCCATGTCCGCCAGGATGCGCTCGGTGCCCAGGACTGCCAGATGGATGGGGGGCAGGGTGGAGACCAGGCGCTTGGCCACGGCGGCGGCGTCCTGCACCAGGGTGCCCGTGGCGGCGATGCCGTAGTCCAGCTCACTGATGCCCACCCGGGCCTCGGCAGAGGCGGCCTGGGTGATGTCGAAGGAGAGGCCCGGCAGCCGCTGGCGCAGGGCCTCAGGCTGGATGCCCTCCAGGAAGCTGCCGGCGGCCCACAGGGCGCCGCACTGGGGGGCGTCGGCCACGCCCTCCTTGCCCAGGAAGTCCAGGATGAAGGCCAGGGCCTCGTCCCGTCCTACAAAGCGGTGAACCTCGGCGCTGACGGCCTCCGCACGAGTCTTGAAGGCCTCAAAGGTTGCGCTCATGGGAACCCTCCCTCAACCCCGGCGGACACGGTCTCCTCCGGGTGTTTGCCTGGTGCCAGCGTGCAAAAACGGCCACTTGCGACCATTGATGATACAGCGGCCAAGTTTGGGCTGGAGGGGATTCGGTCACACCTCTGGCGCTAGTGGTGCGCGGGTGCGGCTGCTGCTGCGGCGACGGCTTTGAGGAACTGCACTTTGCCGCTGGCGAGGTTGTAGAGGGCGGGGACGATGGCGAGCTTGCCGGCAACGAGGAGGTCCCGGAGCAGGGGCGAGCGGTCCAGCAGTGCCTGGGCCTGGCGGCGGGCATTGGCTTCCTCCAGATGGGCGAGGTGGCCCTTGGCATCCTCGTTGGGATCCTGGGGCGTGCTCTCCAGCAGGCCCGCCATGCCGGCCTGGAGGGCCCAGAGGTTGCCCGGCAGGGGCTTGCCGTTGGCCTCCCGCACGGCCTTCACGGCGCCGCAGCTGGTGTGCCCCATGACCACGATGACCTTGGAGCCCAGGTGCTCCACGGCGTACTCCGCCGAGGCCAGACCCTGCAGGTCCGGCGCGTTGCCCGCCTCCCGGATGGTGAAGAGGCGGCCGGCTTCCTGGTCGAAGAGGAGGGCGTCGGGCACTCGGCTGTCCGAGCAGGTGATGACCACCGCGAAGGGCGCCTGCCCCTGCACCAGGGCGGCGCGCATGGCCGCATCCTGGCCCGTGTCGAGGGTGCGGACCCGCTTGCCCGCCACGAAGCGGGCGTTGCCAGCGCTGAGCTCCGCCAGGGCGGCCTTGGGCGTGCCTGGCCCCGCTGCCACCGGGGCCTCGGCGGCGTGCTGGGGGGCGCTGACCACCTTGGGATGGGCCTTGGCCTTGGGGGCTGGTGCCGGGTGTTCCTCTGCCGCCAGGGGAACGAGGGTCAGCAACAGGATCAGGGGCAGGGCTCTCATGGGGGCTCCGGAAAGGGATATCCGGTTCATCGGTGGGAGCCCTGCTGAAGGTGACTACTCGTACCGCAGAGCCTCGATGGGATTCTGTCGGGCGGCTTTGAGTGCTGGCCACAGCCCGAAGATCAGGCCCACGGCGGTGCTGACGCCGAAGCCCAGGACCACGCTCCAGAGGGGGGCGGCCGCCGGGAACTCGAAGACCAGGCGCACCAGCATGGCGATGGAGAGGCCCACGGCGATGCCGATGGCGCCGCCCACCCCCGTGAGGCTCACGGCCTCCACCAGGAACTGCATGGCGATGTCCTTGCGGGTGGCGCCCAGGGCCTTGCGGATGCCGATCTCCCGGGTGCGCTCGGTGACGCTCACCAGCATGATGTTCATGACGCCGACACCACCCACCAGCAGGGCGATGCCTGCGATGAGGATCATGGCCCCGGCGATGCCGCCGGTGATCTGCTGGAAGGTCTTCAGGGAGGCCTCGCTGGTGAAGATGGCAAAGTCGTTGGGCTGGCTGGCGCGCAGACCGCGGCGGGCGCGCATGACGGCCACTTCCTGGTCCATCATGTCGTACATGCGCTTGGGGTCCTTGGGCACGGTAGCGATGTGCAGGTTGTCGCCGTTCCCATTCTTGATCTGGGGGAACATCTCATCGAAGGTGCTGATGGGGATGAGCACGATGTTGTCGGCGTCGCCGCCCAGGAAGCTGCCCTTCTTCTCCAGCTGGCCCACCACGTTGAAGGCGATGCCGTTGAGCAGCAGGGTGCGGCCCAGGGGGTCCTTGCGGCCAAAGAGGGCATTGGCCGTCTCGGGCCCAATGACGCAGGTGCGGGCGCTGTGGCTGATGTCGGCTTCCACCAGGAAGCGACCGTCCTGCACGAAGGCATTGTTGGAGGGGGCGTAGTCGGGGTTGGTGCCCAGCAGGGTGGGGCCGCTGGCCTCGGTGCCCTCGGGGGTCTTGACGGTGAGGGAGGCCACGGCGGCGCCCTGGAGGTAGCGCTCCTGGGAGACCGACCGCACCAGGGGGCAGAGGCGCTTGAGGGCCTCGGCGTCATCGATGGTGAGGTTGCGCCGCCGCTTCTGGTCCTCGGGGAGGGGACCGCCCCCGCCACCGAAGCGGGGCTCGTACTTCTGGAACTGCACCAGGGTGGTGCCGAAGGCGCTGAAGCTGTCGGTGACGGCGTCATTGAAGCCGGACACGAAGCTCACCATGGCGATGACCGTGGCCACTCCCGCCACGATGCCCAGCAGGGTCAGGAAGCTGCGCAGCTTCTGGGAGACCATGGCGCGGAAGGCGAAGCGGACGTTCTCGGTGCCGATCCCCCGGAAGCCGAGGCGGTGCGTGGCCATGGTCACTCCGCCCGGATCGCGTCGATGATGACGAGGTTGGAGGCCCGGTAGGCCGGCAGGAAGCCGGCCGCCAGACCCACGAGGGTGCTGACGAAGATGCCTGTGAACACGATGCCCGGGGTGATCTGGGCCGGGAAGTCGGAGATCGCCTTCACCAGGAAGGCGCCGGCGGCACCCACCAGGACCCCGATGACGCCCCCGGCGGCGGAGAGCAGGGCAGCTTCCAGCAGGAACTGGCGGCGGATGTCGCGCTTCTTGGCGCCCAGGGCCATGCGGACGCCGATCTCCTGGGTGCGCTCCACCACGCTCACCAGCATGATGTTCATGATCACGATGCCACCCACGCCGAGGCTGACGCTGGAGATGAGCATGAGGAGCACGAAGGCCGCGCTGCTGATGGCCTTCCAGAGCTGCTGGAGGCTCTCCTGGGTGAGGATGCCGAAGGGGTCGGGGTTGCGGAAGGGGGTGTGGCGCATGGCGCGGAAGAGAGCGCGCACCTCGTCCTGGGCAGCGTCCAGGCCCTCCACCCCGCCCTCAGCCTTGATCTGCAGCTGCAGGCTCTGGTTGGCGGGCATGAAGTTCTTCCGGTAGACCTCCAGGGGGATGTAGACCCGGCTGTCCTGGGTGAAGCCGATGGTGCGCCCCTGCTTGGGCATGACGCCGATGATACGGAAGGGCAGGCCCCGGAGCAGGAGCACGCGGCCCACAGGATCCAGGTGGGGGAACAGCTCCTCCTTGGTGTCGGCGCCGATGACGGCCACGGGGCGGCTGGCCTGGTTCTCGCTGTCGGTGAAGTAGCGCCCGGCCTCGAACTCCAGGCGGAAGAGGTCGGCGAAGTTGGGGGTGGCGCCGATGACCGTGATGTCGGGGAGCCGCTTGTCCCCGTTGTTCACGGGCATGGCCGTGCCGGCGGCGGCACTGACCTGGCTGGCGTGCTGGAGGATGCCGCTGGAGAGGCGCTCGTACTCGTGCCACGAGATCGGCGGACGCTTCACGGCCTGGAGGAACTCCTGGCGGGATCGGATGATGCCGAACTTCTCGATGATGAAGACGTCCGGCGCCAGGACGATGATCTTCTCCTTGACGTAGGTGTTGAGGCCCGAGATGACCCCCACCACGGCCACGATGGTGGCCACGCCAATGATGACCCCCAGCAGCGTGAGAAAGCTGCGGAGGGTGTGCGCCTTGATCGCTCGGAGCGATGCGCGGAGAAGTTCGGCGGCGTTCATGACAGCTGGTTCAGGCTCGGGGGTGGGCTAGGGTGCGGTCCCGGCTCATGGCTTGACCTCTGCCTTGGGCTTGGCCTTCTCGGCGCGCACCTGCTCGCCACCCTTGAGGTCCCGGAGGATGCGGTTGGGGCCGGTGATGAGGGTCTCGCCGCCCTTGAGGCCGGACACGACCTCCACGGAGAGGTCGCCCATGAGGCCGGTCTTGACCGCCAGGAACTTGGCCTTGCCGCCCTCGGAGATGAAGACGCCCTCTTCCTCGCGGGGGGCGCCGGGCTGGCGGACCTCGCCGGGCTTGAGCTTGATCTCACGCATGACGAGGGACTGGAAGGGGATGGCCAGGGCCTGGTCCCGGTTGCCCGTGTAGATGTCAGCCTGGGCCGACAGCCCGGGCTTGATGGTTAGGGGCGGATCCTTGATCCAGACCTTCACCTTGAACTTGGTGGCCTCATTGCTGCTGAGCTTGAGCATGGGGCTGCCACCGACCTCGGTGACCTGGCCTTTGAAGGTCTGGTTGGGGTAGGCGTCGATGCGGACCTGCGCCTCCTGGCCCAGCTTCACGCTGGGGATGGAGGCCTCGTCCACTTCCATCTCGGCTTCCACCTTGCTCATGTCGGAGATGGTCACCAGCACGGTGCCAGCGGAGTTCTGGATGCCCGGCACGGCGGTCTCCCCCAGCTCGATGCGCCGGGCGGTGACCACGCCGTCCATGGGGGCGGTGATGGTGGAGTTGCCGAGACCCACGTGGGACTGGGCCACATTGGCCTTGGCCTGCTCCGTGCGGCGCCGAGAGGTCTCCTGGGTGGCCAGGGCGGTCTCGTAGCCGGTGCGGATCTTCTCGAAGTCCGCGGCGGCGATGATGCCGGCCTCCCGGTTGGCCTTGGCCCGGGCCAGGTCGGACTTGGCCTGCGCCAGGTTGGCGGTGGCCGAGATCAGGTCGGACTGGGCGGCCTGGAGGTTGGCCTGCATGGCATCGGCGTTGGCGCGGGCGCTGCGGGGATCGATCTCCATGAGGAACTGGCCCCGGGTGACCCGGTCCCCTTCCTTGACCGCCAGGCGGGTGACCTGGCCCATGACGTTGGCGGAGATGTCGGCCTTGGTCACGGCCTGGACCTTGCCGTTGGCGCTGACCTTGGCCGTGAGGTTCTCCTTGCCCACTGTGGCCACCTGGACCCCCAGACCCTTGTCCTGCATCGATGCGACCCCCACGCCACCGATCAGGAGGACCGCCAGGGCTCCGAGCCCAATCCACAGTTTTTTGCGCTTCATAGCAAAAGCCTCCCAGCAAGGGCATCAGATCTCTTGGGCTTCGATGGGGCCGCCCCTTGGTTTAGTGCCCTCTCTGTCGCACATAGAAAAAAAACGGATTGACGGAACGGAGTAAATAGAAAAGAATTCTATTTGGAGCAACCCTGTGTCCCGACAATTAATTCGCGTTGGTCTTGTGGCAATGGCAGTTGCTCCCTTTTTGGGGGCGGCGGCCAGCGGCGTCGTCACCGGCCGGGTGGCGGATGACCGGGGACGGCCCGTGGCCGGGGCCAGCCTGCTCCTGTCCAACCCGGTCTCGGGCTACCGCCAGCAGGTGCGGAGCGACGCCAAGGGGGTCTATACCTTCCAGAACGTGCCCTTCAACACCTACCACCTGGACACCCGCGCCCCCGGCCTGCTGCCCGCCCACCTGGATGTGGACGTCCACAGCCAGCTGCCCCTGGTGGTGCCCGTCGCCCTGAAGCCCGAGGGCGCCGTGGTGGTCATCGAGGAGAACCTGCGTCTGGTGGAGGACCACCCCTCCACCCACCTGGACATCGACAAGAGCGCCATTGAGCGCATGCCGGCGGCCGTGCAGAGCCGCGCCATGGAGAGCATCCTGCTGGCCACGCCAGGCTTCATCGCCGACGAGAACGGCCGCTTCCACTTCCGGGGCAGCCATGGGCAGATGACCTACGTGGTGGATGGGATTCCGGTCTCGGACCAGCTCCATGCCACCTTCAGCAACAGCCTGGACCCCTCCCAGGTGGAGAGCATGGAGGTCATCACAGGGGGCATCTCGGCGGAGTACGGCGGCAAGCCGGTGGTCGTGGTGAATCTCACCACCAAGTCGGGCCTGGGCACGCCGGACGGCTTCGAAGGCGAAGCCTCCTTCGGGGTGGCGCGCTTCCGCACGGCGGAGGCTGGCTTCAGTGCCCGGGGTGGGCAGGACACCTTCGGCTGGTTTGTGAGTGGCGCCGCCAGTGAGAGCGATCGGTTCCTGGACCCGGTCTCGTTCCAGAACCTGCACAACCAGGGGCGGACCGGGCGGCTCTTCTCCCGCTTCGACTGGCTCCTGGGCACCCAGGACACCCTGCGCTTCTCTGTTTCCGGTGGCCGCACGGAGCGCCAGGTGGCGAACCTGGCCTCCCAGCAGGCCCAGGGCCAGGACCCCAGGGTGGGCACCTCCGATGCCAGCGCCAGCCTGGCCTGGGCCCACCTCTTCAGTCCCACTCAGAGCCTGGAGGCGGCGCTCTTTGGCCGCACCTCCCAGGCCGACCTGCGGCCCACCCGGAGCCTCGGCGAGGGCTTCAGCGCCGGTCAGCCAGACTTTCCCACTTGGGTGAGCCAGGACCGCACCCTGGGCAACCTGGGTGTTCAAGCCTCGTTCACCCAGCGCTGGGGCTCCGAGAACCTCACCAAGGTGGGTCTCCAGCGCATCGCCTTCCCCCTGCGGGAGCGCTTCGACTTCGCCCTCACGGATGACGCCCTGGCCCCCGATCCCACGGATCCTCTGCATCGCTACACCCCGGCGGGGGGCGGGCACCTCTTCCACTTCAATGCGAGCCTCCGGCCCACGCTGACCTCGGCCTTTGTGCAGACCGACGTCCACCTGGGAGCACTGTTCCTGGCCCTGGGCCTGCGCCACGACACCTATGTGGTGGCGGATGTCTCCGACACTCAGCTCCAGCCGCGGCTGGGGGTGAGCTACCGCATGGATGCCACAGGCACGGTGCTGCGGGCCAGCTACGACCGGCTGCTGATCCTGCGGGAGCACGAGAACCTGGCCCTGGCCATGTCCCAGCAGGCCTGGGACCTGGGCCCCTATGCGGGCTCGCCCCGCCAGCCCCTGCGGCCCGAGCTGCAGCACTCCTTCAGCTACGGCATCGAGCAGCAGCTGGGGAAGCTGGGGCGGGTGATGGTGGAGTACTGGGAGAAGCGCAGCCGCAATGCCGGGGACAACGCCCAGTTCCTCAACACGGGCATCCTCTTCCCGGTGGCCGCGGAGCGGGGTCTCTTCCACGGCCTGAACCTGCGCCTGGACCTGGTGCCCATGAATGGCTGGTCCGCCTTCCTCAGCCTGGGGCGCACCCGAGCTGTGTTCCAGGCTCCCCTGGTGGGCGGCCTGCAGCTGGAGGCTCCGGAGGCCGCACCGGGCGAGCGCTTCCTCATCGACCATGACCAGAAGCTCAGCGCCCAGGCCGGGGTGGTCTTCGAGCGGGATGGCTTCACGGCGCAGGTGAGCGGCCGCTACGACTCGGGCCTGGTGGCTCGCGATCCGGCAGCGGTGGCTGGGAACGCCGACTACGCCTTCGGTGGCGCTTATGTCCGCCAGGACGCCGAGGGCACCTGGCGCGTGGCGCCCCGCACCACCTGGAACCTGAGCCTGAGCCAGGCCTGGAAGCTGGCCGGACGAAGGCAGTTCCTGGTGGGGGCGGACCTGCTCAATGCCACCGACGAGAAGGGCCTCTACAACTTCCTGAGCACCTTCGGCGGCACCCACGTCATCCCGCCCCGGACCTTGGCGGTGCGGGTGAAGTGGAAGTTCTAGGTCCCGGCGCAGTCAAGGCGCACTAGCTAAAACTTCTCACCGCCAAGGCGCCAAGAGCGCCAAGAAGTGCCTGGCAAGTATCAGCCCCTGGGGTTCTGTACCTGGTGACCTCAGCCTGACTGGCCCTGTTTTTCTTGGCGTCCTTGGCGGTGATCTTTTCGCTTCATGTCCTGGAAGGGAAAAGAGGAAGCCCCCCTACTTGAAGGGGTGCTCGAAGCTCAGATAGAGGAACACGGCTTTTTCGCCTTTGCTGGCGCCGACGCCGATGGGGAAGGCGAGGCCAGGGACGATCTGGAGGCCGCTGGGGAAGTTGTAGGCCCAGCGGATGCCCGGGCTGAGGTAGGTGGACGTCATGCGCTCCGTCTGGTTCGGACCAGCCACGGCCTGGGCGCCGGTGTGCACGTACTCCAGCATCACGTTGAAGCGGGGGTTCACCAGCCAGATGAGGCTCTGGCCCAGCATCAGGTCCTGGGTGCTGGCCCGCTCACCGAGGGGGTTCTGGGCCCTGGGGGTGTGGGTGGCGCCGATGTTGGTGTGGGCGGCGAAGGAGTCGTTGAGCACCCAGCTCACGGGGAACATCACCTGGAGTCCCAGGGCACCCCGGCCGTAGCCGGTCTTGGCATCGCCTGTGGGCAGGAGCACCGACAGGCGGGGCGAGATGGCCACCAGGGCATCACCGTCGCCCAATAACTGGTAGCGGTAGTTGAGGGCCACATCTCCGAAGCCCTGCTTGCCGTCCAGGGAGGCACCGAGGCGCTGATAGGGCAGGGTGAAGCTGACCTGGTGGGCCTGGCTGCCGAACGGCCACTCCTGGGTGAAGGTGTACACCCAGTCCTTGGAGTCCTGGTAGCGGGTGAAGGTGTTGATGTGCTGGACGACGCCCACTTCCTGGTTGTAGGCCTCTTCGATCAGGAAGGAGTTGTCCTGGATGGGGCCCTCCTTCTTGGCCTGCGGCTTGTCCTCGGCGACGAGGGCGGTGGCCAGCAGCAGGGCGGGCAGGGCGTGGCGCAGGAAGCGGAGGGCAGAGTGGCTCATGGTATTGATCCTGATTCTCAATTGACCCTCAAGCAAGGGCTTTTCCGAGGTTTGTGTTCCGGAACGCCCCAGGGCGTCCGGCGTGGACAGGCCTAAGCAGATTTATCGTGTGCTCTCAGGAAACCTTGATTCCAGCACCTTCAAAAGGGAAGAAGCCGTGCTCCGAGTACTAAGTGATACGATGGCTGGTTGTTTTGACCCCTTGGAGCTGCGATGCACCGTCGAACCCTCACCCTGACCTTCCTGGCCTGTGCCCTGGCCGCGCCTTCCCTCCGTGCCGATGAGGGCATGTGGACCTTTGACAACCTGCCGACCAAGGCCATCCAGGCCAAGTTTGGCTGGGCCCCCGACCAGGCCTGGCTGGACCATGTTCGCCTGTCCTGCCTGCGCTTCCCTGGCGGGTCCGGGTCCTTCGTGAGCAAGGACGGCCTGGTGCTCACCAACCACCACGTGGGCCGCAGCTGGATCCAGCGGGTGAGCAGCAAGGAGCAGGACCTGGTGAAGAACGGCTTCGCCGCCACCACCCGGGAGCAGGAGATCAAGGTGCCAGGCCTGGAGCTCATGACCCTGGTGGCCATGGAGGACATCACGGCCCGCCTCGCCAAGGCCGTGCCGGCCACGCTGGGTGAGCAGGAGGCTCTCAAGGTGCGGGAGTCGGCCATCGAGGCCATCAAGAAGGAGCTGCAGGAGAAGGGCGGTCTCACCTGTGAGCACGTGACCCTCTACCAGGGCGGCGAGCACTGGATCTACAGCTACCGCAAGCACACGGATGTCCGGCTGGTCTTTGCCCCTGAGCAGCAGATCGCCTTCTTCGGCGGCGACCCCGACAACTTCACCTACCCCCGCCACAACCTGGATTTCTCGGTCTTCCGCGTCTACGAGAACGGCAAGCCCTACCAGCCCAAGGACTACCTCAAGTGGACCGGGACGGGCCTGAAGGCCGGGGACCTGACCTTTGTCATCGGCCACCCGGGCCGCACCAACCGCCAGGACACCTATGCCCAGATGGTCTTCAGCCGGGACACCGCCATCCCCCTGCGCCTGAAGGCCATGGAGCGCCGCAAGGAGGCCCTGGTGGAGTACGCCAAGACCTCCGCCGAGGCCTCCCGCCAGGTCAACACCCAGATCTTCGGCATCGAGAACAGCATCAAGGCCACCACGGGCAACTGGTCGGGCCTCAAGAATCCGGGGGCCATGGCCCGCATCGAAGCCGCCGAGCAGGACCTGCGGGCCAAGGTGGCCAAGGATCCCAAGCTGGCCTCCGAGGCCGGCCAGAGCTGGGCCAAGATCGAGCAGGCCACCACGCTGTCCGCGAGCCTGTCCCGCGAGGCCGCCTATGTCGGCACCGCCGGCTCCACCCTGCTGGGTTATGCCCTGAGCCTGGTGCGCATTTCCGACGAGGAGGCCAAGCCCGGCGACCAGCGCCTGCCTGAGTACAGCGATGCGAACCTGAAGGCCGCCAAGGCCCGCCTGGGTGTCCCCGCTCCCTACTACCCGGAGCAGGAGGTCTTCCTGTTCACCAAGGGGCTCGAAGAGGCCGTGGCCGAGCTGCGCGACGCCCATCCCTTCGTGAAGGCCATGGTGGGCGGCAGCTCGCCCGCGGCCGTGGCCAAGAACGCCGTGAGTGGCTCGAAGCTCCAGGATCCCGAGGTCCGCAAGGCCCTCCTGGCGGGTGGCAAGCAGGCCCTGGATGCCAGCCTGGATCCCATGATTCTCCTGGCCCGCAAGCTGGATCCCCTCGACCGGGACCTCAAGAAGAAGCTGAAGGAGCAGGTCCAGAGCGTCATCACCGAGCATGGCGCCCGCATCGCCAAGGCCCGCTTCGCCGCCTATGGGAAGAACACCTACCCGGACGCCACCTTCACCCTGCGCCTCACCTACGGTGCCGTGGCGGAGTATCCGGCCAATGGCACCCTCATCCAGCCCTTCACCACCTTCGGCGGCCTCTTTGACCGCTACGACGGCTGGGGTGGCAATGCCGCCAAGGTCCATGGCGGCGCCTGGACCCTGCCTCAGCGCTGGCTGGATCGGCGCAGTGCCGTGGACCCCAGCCTGCCCTTCAACTTCGCCCACAAGGTGGACATCATCGGCGGCAACTCCGGCTCCCCGGTCATCGACCGTAAGGGTGAGCTGGTGGGTCTGATCTTCGATGGCAACATCGAGATGCTGCCCGGCAACTACTTCTACGACGAGGCCGTGAACCGCGGCGTCAGCGTGGATGCCCGGGCCCTCACCCACGCCCTGGACAAGATCTACGGCGCCACCGCGTTGGTCGCCGAACTCACTGGTAAGTAGGACTGATTTCTTTTTCTGGAGCTACCATGCGTCGCCTCTCCGCCCTTGCTCTGCTGCTGGTTCTCCCCGTCCTGCGGGCGGAAGAAGGGATGTGGACCTTTGACAACCTGCCGCTCAAGCAGCTGAAGGAGAAGTACGCCTTCGAGCCGAGCCAGGCCTGGATCGAGCATGTCCGCCTGTCCACCCTCACCCTGGGCGGCTGCACCGGCTCCTTCGTAAGCGCCGACGGCCTGGTGCTCACCAACCACCACTGTGTGCGCGGCTCCGTCCAGCGCATCAGCAGCAAGGACCGCGACCTGGTGAAGAACGGCTTTGTGGCCGCCAGTCGGGATCTGGAGATCAAGATCCCCGGCCTCACCTACCGCACGCTGATGACCATGGACAACGTCACCGAGCGCCTGGCCAAGGCCGTGAAGGCGGGCCTGGACGAGAAGGCCGCCAGCGAGGCCCGGGCCAAGGAGCTGGAGACCATCAAGGCCGAGCTGGAAAAGAAGACCGGCCTGGTCTGCGACGTGGTGAACCTCTACCAGGGTGGCGAGACCTGGATCTACGGCTTCAAGGCCTTCAAGGATGTGCGCCTGGTGGCGGCCCCCGAGATCGCCGTGGCGGCCTTCGGCGGCGACTACGACAACTTCACCTACCCGCGCCACGACCTGGACTTCAGCCTGGTCCGCGTCTACGAGAACGACAAGCCCTACAACCCGCCCCACCACCTCACCTGGAGCACTGAGGGCCTGCAGGACGGCGAGCTCACCTTCGTGGTGGGCCACCCCGGCCGCACCAGCCGCCTGCAGACCGTTGGGCAGATGAAGTACGACCGGGACCTGGGCCTGCCCAGCTCGCTCAAGGGCCTCTACCGCCAGCAGGCCATCCTGGAGGAGTACGGCAAGCGCAGCGCCGAGCATGCCCGGCAGGTGCAGACCTCCATCCTGGGCGTCACCAACAGCACCAAGGCCAATGAGGGCGCCCTGGCGGGCCTCAAGGATGTCGAGGCCATGAAGCGCATCGAAGCCACCGAGAAGGCCCTCCAGGCCGCCGTGGCGAAGGACCCCAAGCTCGCCGCCAGCACCGGGCAGAGCTGGGCCCGCATTGAGAAGGCCCTGCAGGTTCAGGCCGCCTACCGGGTCGAGGCCCAGTTCGTGGGCGGCGCCCGCTCCAGCACGCTGGGTCAGGCCCTCGCTCTGGTTCGGCTCGGCGAGCAGCTGGCCCTGCCGGCCGAGAAGCGCATGACGGAGTACCGCTCTGAGGCCAGCCTGAAGACCCTCAAGACCCGCCTGTCCGGCGCCGCCTCCGGCATGATGGGCCAGGTGGCCCCCCGCGAGCAGGAAGTGCTCATGTTCACCCGGGGCCTGGAAGACGCCGCCCAGGAGCTGGGCCCCAAGCACCCCTTCGTGGTGGCTGTGCTGGGTGGCAAGAAGGCCGAAGAGGTGGCCAAGGCCACCCTGGAAGGCACCAAGCTCGGGGATGCCGCCGTGCGCAAGGCCCTCATCGACGGTGGCCAAAAGGCCGTCCGCGAGAGCGCCGATCCCATGGTCCAGCTGGCCCGCAAGATCGAGCCCCTGCTGCTGGCCCTCCGCAAGAAGCAGGACGGTGTCCGCGCCATCCTCGAGGAGCACGCCGCCCGCATCGCCAAGGCCCGCTTCGCCGTCTACGGCAAGACCCTGCCCCCCGATGCCACCGGCAGCCTACGCATCACCTACGGCCCTGTTGCCACCTACCCGGCCAACGGCACCCTCATGCAGCCCTTCACCACCTACCTGGGCCTCTATGACCGCCACCTGGGCTGGGGCGGCAATCAGGCCAAGACCTACACCGACTGGAACCTGCCCCAGCGCTGGCTGGACCGCATGGGCAAGCTGGACCTGAAGACCCCCCTGAACTTCTCCCATGCGGTGGACACCACCGGCGGCAACTCCGGCAGCCCCGTGGTCAATCGCAAGGGTGAGCTGGTGGGTCTGCTCTTCGACGGCAACATCGAAGGCAACGCTGGCCGCTACTTCTACGACACCAAGGTGAACCGCAGCGTCTCTGTGGACGCCCGGGCCATCCTCGAAGCCCTGGCCAAGGTCTACGACGCGCCGCACCTTGTTGCTGAGCTCACCAAGAAGTAGGGCTTTTCCCTTAACCGCAGATGACGCAGATGGCGCAGATGAAATGACCACGATCGGCCGCTTTGGCTGTTATCTGTGTCATCTGCGCCATCTGCGGTTCCTTGTTGTTGGTCCTGGAGTTCTCATGCGCCGCCTCTCTGCTCTTGTGTTCCTGCTTGCCCTGCCTTCGTTGCGTGCGGACGAGGGGATGTGGACGTTTGACAATGTGCCGGCCAAGGCCATCAAGGCGCGCTACGGCGTGGAGCTGAGCCCGGCCTGGCTGAAGAACCTGCAGCTGGCCACGGTGCGCTTCCCTGGCGGCACCGGCGCCTTCGTGAGCCGCGACGGCCTGGTGGTCACCAACCACCACGTGGGTCGCGGCGCCATCGCCCAGGTGTCCAGCGCCAAGGCCGACCTGGTGAAGGACGGCTTCGCTGCCACCACCCGGGAGCAGGAGATCAAGGTGCCGGGCCTGGAGCTGATGATGCTGGTGTCCACCGAGGACGTCACGGTGCGGGTGAACGCCGCCGTGAAGCCGGGCACGGCAGACAAGGACGCCCTCACGGCCCGGCGCAATGCGCTGGCTGAGCTGCGCAAGGCGGAGGAGGCCCGCACCGGCCTCACCTGCGAGCCCGTCACCCTCTACCAGGGCGGCGAGTACTGGCTCTACCGCTACAAGAAGTTCACGGACGTGCGCCTGGCGGCAGCCCCGGAGCTGCAGGTGGCGGCCTTCGGCGGCGACCCCGACAACTACACCTACCCCCGCCACAACCTGGACTTCGCCCTCTTCCGCGTCTATGAGAGCGGCGCCCCCTACCGCCCGGAGGCCTTCCTGCCCTTCAGCGCCAAGGGCATCGCCCTGGGCGAGCTGACCTTCATCTCGGGCCACCCCGGCACCACCTTCCGCCAGCAGACCCACGCGCAGATGCGCTATGCCCAGGAGACCGGGATCCCCTTCCAGCTGAAGGCCATGGACCGCCAGAAGGCGGCGCTCCAGGCCTTGGCGGCCACCTCGCCCGAGGCCCGCCGCATCTCGGCGGACGCCATCTACGGCATCGAGAATGGCCACAAGCGCCTCAGTGGTCAGCTGCTGGGGCTGGCCAAGCCCGAGAACCTGAAGAAGGTGGCTGAGGCCGAGGCCTCCCTGCAGGCCGCCGTGGCGGCGGATCCTGCCCTCCAGGCCCGGGTGGCCGGGAGCTGGGATCGCGTGGCCCAGGCTGTGACCCGGCAACGGGAGCTGCTGAAGGAGAACACCTACCTGTCCGCCGGTCGCGTGACCCTGCTGGGCCACGCCCTCACCCTGGTGCGTCTGGCCGATGAAGAGACCAAGCCGACAGACCAGCGGCTCACCGAGTTCAGCGACGGCAACCTCAAGGCCACCAAGGCCCGCCTGCTACTGCCCCGCCCCGTACAGAAGCCCGTGGAAGAGACCCTGTTGGCCGCCGGTCTGTCCGAGGCCCGCAGGGAGCTGGGTGCGGAGCACCCATACGTGCAGGCCATGCTGAATAGCAAGACGCCCCAGGCCGTGGCTCAGGCCGCCCTGGCGGGCACCCGCCTGGAGGACCCTGCCGTGCGCAAGCAGTTGGCCGAGGGCGGCAAGGCGGCCCTCGCCGCCAGTACCGATCCCATGCTTGCCCTGGCCCGCGTCCTGGACCCCTTCAACCGGGACATCCGCAAGCGCATGGAGGACGAGGTCACCAGCGTGTTCACGGAGCACGGGGGCCGCATCGCCGAGGCCCGTTTCAAAGTCTTCGGCAAGGCCCTGTACCCGGATGCGACCTTCACCCTGCGCCTGGGCTTCGGCCCCGTCACCACCTACGCCAACGGCACGGGCACCAAGGCCCAGCCCTTCACCACCTTCATGGGCATGTTCGACCGCCACCTAGGCTGGGGAGGCAACGCCGCCGCGGCCGAGGAGGGCGCCTGGACGCTGCCCCAGCGCTGGCTGGACCGGCAGGCCAAGCTGGACCTGGGCACGCCCTTCAACTTCATCTACGCCTGCGACACCGTGGGCGGGAACAGCGGCAGCCCTGTGGTGAACCTCAAGGGCGAGTTCGTGGGCATCAACTTCGACAGCGTCTTCGAAGGGCAGGGCGGCTACTACGTCTACGACGCCGACACCAAGCGCGCCGTGGCCACGGACGTGCGGGCCATCCTCGAAGCCCTCCGCAAGATCATGGACGCGGGTCGGCTCGTGACCGAGCTGACCGGGAAATGACCATGGATCTCTACTTCTCCTGTTCATTGACCGGCGGTCGCCAGGACCAGCCGATCTATGCGGCGATGGTCACGCACCTGCAGGGCCTGGGGCACCGGGTGCTGACGGAGCATCTGGCGTCGCCGACGGTGATGGCCGCGGACAGCGCCCTGGAGCCCGAGGCGGTCTATACCCGGGACACCGCCTGGCTGCGGGCCTGCGACGCGGTGATCGCGGAAGTCAGCACCCCGTCCCACGGTGTGGGCTATGAGGTGGCCTACGCCCTGGAGCGCGGCAAGCCCGTGCTCTGCCTGGCCCGGGAAGGCGTCCGCGTCAGCAAGATGCTCACAGGCATCCGCCAGCCCGGCTTCACCTTCGCCGCCTACAGCAGCGAGGAAGAACTCCAGGCGATGGTGGCGGCTTTTCTGTCGGCAAACTAGGGCCAACAATCGATCCACAAATTCCACCGATGGGCGCCGACCCACTCTCTGCGCGTACCCATAAAAAAGAGAAAGCATGACGGGGATAAAAGGGATGGACGGTGATAACTGCACAGGCAAACAGGAACGCTGAGGACGGCCGAGGAGCGGAGGGGCGCAGAGAAGGGCGGGTCGTTGCAAAAAAAACCTGGTTCATCCGGGAA
>Ga0208248_1000222_pt1 | contig 18597 bp, 18 predicted proteins | sample CryBogmetaGMA5M_FD_184545 | JGI IMG/M metagenome (GOLD analysis project Ga0208248, IMG submission 184545) | Freshwater microbial communities from Crystal Bog, Wisconsin, USA - MA5M (SPAdes) | ecosystem: Environmental > Aquatic > Freshwater > Lake | place: Crystal Bog, Wisconsin, USA | collected...
TTTGGTCGTATTGGAGCACAAGCCGCTAAACAAGTTATTTTACAAAAAGTGCGTGAAGCTGAACGTGAACAAATCTTAGAAGATTTCCTAGCGCGTGATGAAAAGTTAGTAACTGGTGTTATTAAACGCATGGAAAAAGGTAATGCAATTATTGAGGTTGGTCGTATTGAGTCTTTATTGCCACGTGAACAGATGATCCCTAAAGAAAATCTACGTGTAGGCGATCGTGTACGCGCTTATTTGTCTCGTATAGAGCGTGGTGGCCGTGGACCGCAACTGATTTTATCTAGAATTACTCCAGATTTCTTGGTGCGCTTGTTTGAATTAGAAGTGCCAGAAATTGAAGATGGATTGTTAGAAATTCGTGCTGCTGCACGTGATCCAGGTTTGCGTTCTAAAATTGCAGTTAAAAGTAATGACCAACGTATAGATCCAGTGGGTACTTGTGTAGGTATGCGTGGGTCGCGCGTGCAAGCTGTTACTGCTGAGTTAGCTGGTGAGCGTGTAGATATTGTACTGTGGAGCATAGAGCCTGCACAGTTTGTTATTAATGCCATGTCACCTGCTGAAGTTTCAAGCATTGTCGTGGATGAAGATGCACACAGTATGGATGTGGTTGTAGATGAAGAACAATTAGCGTTGGCAATTGGTCGAAATGGTCAAAATGTACGTTTGGCTTCTGAGCTTACTGGCTGGACGTTAAATATCTTAACTGTAGATCAAGCTGCGCAAAAAAATCAGGCTGAATTTGCCGGAGTAAGTCAGTTGTTTATGGATAAATTAGATGTTGACGCTGAGGTTGCGGAAATTCTAGTGCAAGAAGGTTTCAGTACCTTAGAAGAAATTGCCTATGTCCCATTGGCAGAAATGAATCAAATTGAAGCTTTTGATGAAGCAACTATTGAAGAGTTGCGTAAGCGTGCTCGTGCAGCGCTATTGACCGAAGCTATTGCTAAGGAAGAAAAAGTTGAAGAGGCCGCGGAAGATTTGTTAACTATGGAAGGCATGGATGATGCAACTGCACATTTGTTAGCTTCTAAGGGCGTGCCAACTATGGATGATTTAGCTGAGTTGGCTGTTGATGAGTTAGTAGAGCTAACGAATATGGATCCTGAGCGTGCAAAAACCTTAATTATGACGGCCCGTGCACCTTGGTTTAAATAACGAAAACATTGAATAAGTGCGGCAGAAAAAAATACCCAGCATTATTCAATGTACTAAAAGTAATACAGCAGTAATGCTAGGCAATAAAGCTTAGAAAAAGAACACTGGAGCAACAAGATGGCACAAACAACCGTAGAACAATTTGCTGGCGAATTAAAGCTACCAACAGCATTGTTATTAGAGCAGCTTAAAAGTGCTGGCGTGCATAAATCAAACGCGGAAGATAAATTAAGTGAAACGGATAAAACTGCTTTGCTTGATCACTTGCGTAAAGAGCACGGCACCCTTGCGCCTAAAAGTCAAATTACGTTGACGCGCAAATCTAGCACAGAAATTAAAAAAACCGACAACACAGGTAAGGCGCGGACTATCCAAGTTGAAGTTCGTAAAAAACGTGTAATTGAACAACGAGAGTCTGCTGACGTCATAGAGCCGGTCGAAGCATTAACAGCGGCAAGCGAAGAAGTCATAGAGACTCCAGAAGTGCAAATTGAGATAGTGCCAGAAGTTTTGGTTGCAGCCCCTGAAGTTGTAGCTGAGCCAGTTGCTGTTGAACCTGAAGTCGTCGCACCTGCGCTTGAAGTCGTGGCTGAAAAAGTAGAGACGGTTATTGAAGCACCAGTCGCTGAGCCTGTTGTTAAAACAACACTGAGCCGCAAAGATTTATTGGGCGCAGATGAAATCGCATTGCGTGCAAATGAGGCTAAGCGTCATGCGACTTTAGCGGCAATGCAAGCTGATGATTTACGAAAAAAACAAGATATGGCCCAGCGCCGAGCTGATGATGAGGCTAAGAAATTAGTTGAAGCAGAAGAAGCAAAAGCGAAGGCAGCCAAACTTTCTGAAGGGACATTGCACAAACCTGTCGCCAAAGAAGGTGTAGCAAAACCCGCAGTTAAAGAAGCGAAAAAAGGCAAAGGCAACAATAAAGAGTGGACTGATGCTGAGAATAAGAAGCGTGGATTAAAAACTCGTGGTGATACAACCGCTGGTAAGCCAGGCTGGCGTGCACCTAAAGGTAAGCACAGACATCAATCAGATGATGATGCACAACATGCTTTTAATGCGCCTACAGAAGCAATTGTCTATGAAGTATTAGTGCCAGAAACCATTACCGTGGCTGAATTGGCTCACAAGATGTCAGTTAAATCTGGTGAAGTGATCAAAACGCTAATGGGTATGGGCATGATGGTTACAATTAACCAAGTGCTGGATCAAGACACTGCGATTATTATTGTGGAAGAAATGGGCCATAAAGCTTCAGCAGCTGCGCCTAATGACCCAGATACTTTTATTGAAGAAGCAGAACATGCGGCCGCAATTATTGAAGCGCGCCCACCAGTTGTAACCGTAATGGGTCACGTAGACCATGGTAAAACATCATTGTTGGATTATATTCGTCGTAGCCGTGTGGCTTCCGGTGAGGCAGGCGGGATTACGCAGCATATTGGTGCTTATCATGTTGAAACGCCACGCGGTATGGTGACATTTTTAGATACTCCAGGCCATGAGGCATTTACCGCCATGCGTGCGCGTGGAGCTAAAGCTACCGACGTAGTTATTTTAGTGGTGTCAGCCGATGATGGCGTGATGCCGCAAACAATAGAAGCAATTCACCATGCCAAAGCGGCAGGTGTGCCCTTGGTTGTTGCAATTAACAAGGTTGATAAGCCGGGTGCAGAGCCTGAGCGTGTTAAGCTTGAGTTAGTCGCACAAGAAGTTGTGCCAGAAGACTTCGGTGGTGATGTCATGTTTAGAGAAGTATCAGCTAAAACTGGACAAGGTATTGATGAGCTTCTAGAAGCAGTGCTGTTACAAGCGGAGCTGTTAGAACTTAAGGCCCCTAAAAATACACCAGCCAAAGGCTTGGTAATTGAAGGCCGTTTAGATAAAGGCCGTGGTCCGGTTGCTACAATTTTAGTGCAATCTGGCACACTTAAACGTGGTGATATGATTTTAGCGGGCTCTACTTTTGGTAAAGTGCGCGCCATGTTAGATGAGTCGGGCAACGACATCAAAGAAGCTGGACCATCTATGCCGGTTGAAATTCAAGGCTTATCAGATGTGCCAAGTGCTGGCGAAGATATGATCGTTTTAAATGACGAGCGTAAAGCGCGCGAAATTGCTAACTTCCGTCAAGGTAAATTCCGTGAAGTGAAATTAGCAAAACAACAGGCGTCTAAACTTGAAAATATGTTTGAGCAAATGGGTGAAGGCGTAGTGCAAACACTAGGTCTAATCATTAAGTCAGATGTGCAAGGGTCATACGAAGCCTTAGCGACTAGCTTACAAAAGCTTTCAACCAGTGAAGTAAAAGTAAACATTATTCATACTGGCGTTGGTGCTATTAGTGAGTCTGATGTGAACTTAGCGGCTGCTTCTAAAGGCGTTATTATTGGCTTTAACGTGCGTGCAGATTCAGGTGCACGTAAGCTTATAGAAACATTGGGTGTGGATGCTCGTTACTACAATATTATTTACGAAGCTGTTGACGAGATTAAAGCGGCGTTGGGTGGCATGTTACCGCCAGAGCAAAAAGAAAGCATGATTGGTACCGTTGAAGTGCGTGAAGTCTTCCGTATTTCTAAAATTGGTGCAATTGCTGGTTGTTATGTGCAAGACGGTATGATCAAACGTAACTCTAAAGTACGCGTGTTGCGCAATAACGTCATTATCCATACCGGCGAGTTAGATTCACTTAAACGCTTCAAAGATGATGTAAAAGAAGTCAAAAATAACTTTGAATGTGGCTTGTCACTTAAAAACTTCAATGATATTGAAGTGGGTGATATTTTAGAAATCTACGAAATTGTTGAAGTAGCACGTACGCTATAAGGAACACTTGTCTGTGCTTAGGTGCAGATGAGTGCTATCAACAATAATTTTCGATTGGATATAAACTAAATGGCTAAAGAGTTTTCAAGAAGCCACCGCGTTGCCGAGCAAATGCAGCGTGAGTTGGCAGATTTACTGCAATTTGAAGTAAAAGACCCGCGCGTCGGCATGGTAACCATTACGGCTGTTGAAGTAACTGGTGACATGGCGCACGCGAAGATTTTTTACAGTGCAAGTAAAGCCAGTGACAGCATGCAGCAAGGGCTAGAAAAATCTGCAGGTTTTCTGCGTACGCAGTTGGCTAAACGTATGCTACTTCGCACAGTGCCACAGTTGCATTTTGTCTATGACGCCTCAATCGACAACGGTATGAAGATGTCCAAGCTGATTGACGAAGCCTTAGCTTCAAACCCAGAAAAACACTAACTCAAATAGTCCCCACCTTGCAGTATAGACGACCCAAAAGAAACGTAAGTGGCGTGCTTTTGTTGGACAAGCCATTAGGCTTTTCCAGCAATCAGGCATTGCAAAAAGTTAAGTGGTTATTCCAAGCCGCTAAAGCTGGCCACACAGGCACGCTAGATCCGCTTGCTACGGGATTACTACCCTTATGTTTCGGTGAAGCAACAAAGTTTGCGCATTATTTAACCGATGCAGATAAAACTTATATTGCCACGATTAAGTTAGGGGTAACAACTAACACCGGCGATGCGGAAGGTGAAGTGCTTGCCACTCACAGCGTCAATGTAAGCCCAGCCCAGTTTGCAGAAGCATGCACGCAGTTTGTTGGTGAAATCTCCCAAATTCCACCTATGTATTCTGCTCTAAAACACGAAGGCAAAGCGCTTTACGAATATGCACGCGCAGGGGTAGAAATTGAGCGCGCATCTCGCCTCATTACCATACATAGCATTCAAGTTAATTCTTTTGAGTATGATGTCGCAAACATTAGCGTGTCATGTAGCAAAGGGACCTACATTCGTACGCTAGCTGAAGATATTGGCGCGGTTCTAGGATGTGGCGCTCATTTAATTGGCTTGCGCAGAACGAAAACAGCCAATTACAACATTGAGCAGGCCGTGACATTAGCGCAGTTTGAAGCGATGAATTTAGAGCAGCGCCAAGCAGCATTAATGCCGATGGATAGCGCGGTGTTACATTTACCAGCAATCGTATTAGATGCTGATAGCACTCACTACTTGCGTCAAGGACAAGCTGTTTGGCAAAGCCGTATAAACGCGAAAGGCCTGTTGCGACTTTATAATGAGCAGCAGGAATTTTTGGGTTTGGGCGAGCAAGATAGTGATGGCAAAATCGCACCTAAGCGCTTGATTATAAATAATGATAATGTAGGTTGATTAGTCAAGATTAAGGCTATATAATGCACGCCTCGTGCAAAATGAATGCTTTGGCGGGTTATCTGCTTCTGCATTGACGCAAAACATCTAAATATTAGGATTAAGTTATGGCAACTACTGCAGCTGAACGCGCCACCATCGTGGCAGAATTCCAACAAGCTAAGAATGATACAGGTAGTCCTGAAGTGCAAGTTGCGCTTTTGACTAGCCGCATTAGCTATTTGACAGATCATTTCAAATCTAACAAAAAAGATCACCATTCACGCCGCGGTTTATTGGCTATGGTAAGTCAACGTCGTAAATTGCTAGATTATCTTAAACGTAACAGCGTCGAGCGTTACCAAGCGCTAATTGCACGTTTAGGCCTACGTAAGTAATTCAGTCGCAATTATCAACTCACAAACCGGTCCGGTTTTTGACGATTAATTTTTGTGATTAAAATTAAAAGCCGACAGCACTCCAAAAATGGTGCTGTCGGTTTTTTTGTTTTAAAGACTTATCGAAACGTTAAGTGATTGCTTTGGGCTAACAAGCCCTTTTGCAATAATGGAAGTTAAGCGAGTCTATATTGTGTGTTTGTTATTGGGTTGTGAATAACGAATTTTGAAAAAGAGAAAAGGATAAATTATGTTTAATAAAGTTAAAAAAAGTATTCAATACGGTGCGCATGAGCTCACCATTGAAACTGGTGAAATTGCCCGTCAAGCTGATGGCGCTGTATTAGTAAGTTATGGTGATACTGTTGTTTTAGTGACGGTTGTAGGTAAAACAGAAGTTAAAGCGGGTCAAGATTTTTTCCCTTTAACAGTTGATTACATGGAAAAAACATATGCAGCGGGTAAGATCCCAGGTGGTTTTTTCAAGCGCGAAGGCCGTCCTTCAGAAAAAGAAACGCTGACATCGCGTTTAATTGATCGCCCATTACGTCCTCTGTTCCCAGAAGCGTTTTATAACGAAGTGCAAGTGGTTGCGACTGTTATGTCATCAGATCCAGAAATTGACTCTGATATTCCAGCTATTATTGGCGCATCTGCGGCCATGGCACTTTCAGGTATTCCATTCTACGGCCCACTAGGTGCTGCTCGTGTAGGTTATATCAACGAAGAATACGTTATTAACCCAACCAAAACACAGTTAGTTGATACCGAATTAGACCTTATCGTAGCCGCTACAGAAACAGCGGTAATGATGGTTGAGTCAGAAGCTAAAGAATTATCAGAAGAAATTATGTTGGGCGCGGTAGTGTTCGGACACCAAGCCATGCAAGCTGTGATCTCTATGATCAATGAAATCGTTGCTGAAGTAGGTAAAGATGCTTGGGATTGGTCAGCACCAGAGCCAGATACCGCTTTAATAGAAAAAATGAATGCATTGGCTGGCGCTGATGTGAATGCAGCTTTTCAAATTAAAGCTAAAGGTGCACGCTCAGCTAAATTAGATGAAATTAAAAATCGCGTATTAAGCGAGTTAATTACTGAATCGACTTCAACTGACGAAGCTAATAAAATCAAAACAGAGTTCTTCAATTTAGAAGCTAAAACTGTACGTAGCCAAATTTTAAACGGTGAGCCACGTATTGATGGTCGTGATACGCGCACTGTGCGCCCTATCACTGTGCGTACTGGTGTATTGCCACGTACCCATGGCTCTGCATTGTTTACGCGCGGTGAGACGCAAGCCTTGGTTGTAGCAACATTAGGTACTGGTCGTGATGAGCAGGTAATTGATGCCTTACAAGGTGAGTTTAAAGATCGCTTTATGTTGCATTACAACATGCCTCCGTATGCAACTGGTGAAACCGGCCGTGTGGGTACACCAAAACGTCGTGAAATTGGTCATGGCCGATTAGCTAAACGTGCGCTATTAGCTGCTTTACCTAGTGCTGATGAATTCGGTTACACAGTTCGTATCGTGTCTGAAATTACTGAGTCAAATGGATCTAGTTCTATGGCATCTGTTTGTGGCGGTAGTTTGGCCATGATGGACGCAGGTGTGCCATTAAAAAATCATGTAGCAGGTATTGCTATGGGCTTGATTAAAGAAGGCAATCGCGTTGCAGTATTGACAGACATTCTGGGTGATGAAGATCACTTAGGTGATATGGACTTTAAAGTAGCGGGTACAGACGAGGGCATTACAGCCCTTCAGATGGACATTAAAATTACCGGCATTACAGCAGAAATTATGCAAGTAGCTTTAGCGCAAGCTAAAGAAGGTCGTGCACATATTTTAGGTATTATGAAAGCGGCAATGACAACAGCAAATACTGAAATGTCAGCATTTGCACCACGTATCATTACCATGAAAATTAATCCTGAAAAAATCAGAGATGTGATTGGTAAGGGCGGTGCAGTAATCCGTGCTCTAACTGAGGAAACTGGCACTACGATTGATATCGAAGAAGATGGTACAGTTAAAATTGCATGCACTAGTTCTGAGGCGGGTGCCGAAGCGCAACGACGTATTGCAGAAATCACTGCCGAAGTTGAAATCGGTAATGTCTACGAAGGTACTGTGCTTAAATTACTCGATTTTGGTGCGATCGTGTCGCTAATTCCAGGTAAAGATGGTTTATTGCATATTTCACAAATTGCACATCAGCGCGTAAATGCGGTTTCTGACTTCTTAAAAGAAGGTGATGTTGTGAAGGTTAAAGTTGTAGAAGCTGATGAAAAAGGCCGTGTACGTTTAAGTATGAAAGCTTTAATCGAAGCTCCTGCTTCTGAAGCAAAAGCTGAAACAGAAGCTAACGAGTAGTCGTTAGAATAAGAAAAAGCCCGCGCAAGCGGGCTTTTTTATGGGTGAAACTTTACGAGTAGCTTAATTGCTAGTCTTACTTAGCGACTTGTTTCTCGCGCATTTCATCCAAGGTCTTGCAGTCAATACAAAGTGTAGCAGTAGGACGCGCTTCTAGGCGTTTAAGACCTATTTCAATGCCACAGCCATTGCAGTAACCATATTCTTTATTTTCAATATTACGCAAAGTCTCATCAATTTTTTTGATTAGCTTACGTTCGCGGTCACGGTTACGTAACTCTAAAGTGATATCTGACTCTTGGCTAGCTCTGTCATTAGGATCTGCAAACGTAGTTACTTCGTCCTGCATCGTGTGAACGGTGCGATCAAGCTCCTGACTTAGCTCTGCTTTCCAGTCATTCAAAATCTTACGAAAATGATTGAGCTGGGTTTTGTTCATAAACTCTTCATCAGGCTTAGCCTGATAGGGTGTAAATTGTTTGTTAGTGACTTCTGCCATAATGGGTACCCAGATACTTAAAAAAGGAGCGCTAAAACCAGCTGGTTACAATTAGCGCTCGTGAGTGTACACGTATTAAAGATTATGTGCAAAATCTTGATAATCGATTAGAAAATAAGGGCAAGGCTATGTACGCTGCTCATTTAACTCTAGTGCTAACAAGGTGTTTTCCATCAAGGTAGCTACGGTCATCGGCCCAACCCCGCCTGGTACAGGGCTAATCCAACCCGCACGTTGTTTGGCCGCTTTGAAGTCTACATCTCCGGCAATACTGCCATCAGCAAGACGATTAATGCCGATATCAATCACAATAGCGCCAGGTTTGATCCAGGCGCCCTGAATGAGCCCTGGTTTTCCTGCCGCGGCTACCACTAGGTCTGCATTCGCCACAGCCTTACTTAGGTCTTTTGTATGGCGATGGCAGCTAGTCACAGTGCACCCAGCTAGCAAAAGCTCAAGCGCCATGGGGCGGCCTACATGATTAGACACGCCGACTACTACAGCATCTAAGCCCATTAAATCAATATTGCTAGCCTGTAGCATCTTAATGACTCCAAACGGAGTGCATGAGCGCAATGTAGGTTGGCGTACAGCCAGTCGGCCGATGTTGTAAGGGTGAAAGCCATCCACATCTTTGTTTGGATTAATGCACTCAATAATATGTTCGTCTTTGATTTGTGAAGGCAAAGGCGACTGCACTAAAATGCCGTCTATCTTATCGTCTTCATTGAGTTGTTTAATAAGTGCTATTAACTCAGCCTCAGTCGTTGTCGCAGGTAGATTGTAGGCAGTAGAGACTATGCCGACCTTCTCGCAAGCTAAACGTTTGTTCCGGACATAAATTGCAGACGCCGGATCTACGCCAATGAGCACAACTGCGAGTCCAGGAGCGCGCTTGTTAACTTGCAAGCGTGCATTGATGCGCATTTTTATCGAATTTAATAGGGTTTCGGCAATAGCTTTGCCATCAATTATTTGTGCGGTCATTGCAAGTAATTTAGACTTCGTTAAAAATAAAGTGCTATTTTAACATATTAGAATTGACTGCAAGCTTGGTTTACGCTATATTTCTGCCCTTCGGCGTGTAGCGTAGCCTGGTAGCGCGCCTGCTTTGGGAGCAGGATGTCGGGAGTTCGAATCTCTCCACGCCGACCACATTTCTTAAGCGGTAAAAGTTAGTGAATAGCTTGTACCGCTTAAGGGTATAGTCAGCCCGAAAATCTTTATGCTGCTTAGTATAAAGCCTTGTAACCAAAATCTGCCCGTAGCTCAACCGGATAGAGCACCAGCCTTCTAAGCTGGGGGTTACAGGTTCGATTCCTGTCGGGCAGACCATGTATGTTTAAAGTCTCTATGGTGGCTGTAGCTCAGTTGGTAGAGTCCAGGATTGTGATTCCTGTTGTCGTGGGTTCGAGCCCCATCAGCCACCCCATATTTTATAAGCCTCACAGCCTAGTGGGGCTTTTTTGTGTCTATTGACATCAAATTGAAGGTCAATTGAACATCCTCATGTGACTGGTTTTATTCCAGTTTATTCCAGCAATAAAATTACAAACTTACGATAGCGACGTAGGTTTTTTTGCATTTAAACTAGACGCTAAGTAAGTGCTAGCACTTATTGATTTTTAGTTTCTAAAGCGTGACTATTTATAATCAAATATGCAATTCTCCTATAGCCATACCTAGCCCATGTTTCAAAAACATGAGTAAAAATCGTTACTCCTATTGCGATGGGTATGGCCTCTTTTTATCTGGCACATGATTAATGCGTCTTATATTGTCAAATCAACAAGATACAAACACATTAATTGGTTTTGCTAACCAAATATTTTATTGATAAGCCTTAAGGAGTTCTTATTATGCGGTATAAAAAAATTATTTTCATTACATTACTTGCTTCCTCAATGCTTCTGAGTGGGTGCACTAACTTATCTATACGTCAAAAAAATGCTGCTGCAGGAGCAGCCATTGGCGGCGTGGCTGGTGCAGTTTTGACGGGCGGAAGTGCTTTTGGTACGGTAGGTGGCGCAGCCATTGGTGGAGTTATTGGACATGGTGTAGATGGAGTGACTAGTAAGAAAAAATAGTGTTATTGAACTGCGTGGGTTATTTGCATTTCAAGCGACTTTCATAAGAGTTGATTATCCTATTTTACTTGCTCGTTTGGTAAATGTAGGTAAGCTTCCATAACTTATGAATGACAAACAACTTCTACGCTACAGTCGCCACATTCTTTTACCGCAAATCGGTTATGAAGGCCAAGATAAACTCATTAATAGCCATGCGTTAATAGTGGGAGCAGGGGGCTTGGGGTCGCCTGTAGCCTTATATCTTGCAGCTGGAGGCGTGGGTACGCTCACCATCTGTGATTTTGATGTAGTCGATTTAACCAATCTACAGCGACAAGTTGTGCATAACACTGAGGCGGTCGGTATTAATAAAGCCGTGTCAGCACAGCAAACTTTAGCCACGATTAATCCAGACACTACGGTACATATAGTGACAAAAAAATCGACCACTCAGGAGTTTTCTGAGTTGATCACAGAGGCCGATGTGGTGATTGATTGCAGTGATAACTTCGCCACCCGTTATCTGTTAAATACGTTATGCGTTCAACTGAAAAAACCGCTGGTATCAGGAGCGGCTATTGGTTTTGAAGGGCAGGTCACAGTATTTGATATGCGCAATGATGGAAGCCCCTGCTACCATTGCCTGTTTCCAGACAACGGTGAAGATACTGAAATGCGTTGTGCAGACAATGGTGTATTTGCACCGCTAGTAGGTATGATAGGTACTACTCAAGCCGCAGAAGCCATGAAATTATTAATGGGTATCGGTGAGAGCCTACAAGGGCGATTGCTATTGCTCGATGTGCTCACAATGCAGTGGCGCGAAATCAAGCTTAGCAAAGATACTGAGTGCAAGGTTTGTAATATTTAAACGTCTGCCCCATGAAGGCGTAAGGATAGGGGTGAAACCTTACCACTACTAGCCGACCACCAAACCTTTGGCCGAATTGGTTCAATCACATGTTATTTTCGACGCTATTATGGCATAGCGATTAAGCGCTACAAAAAATAAACGCTTTGCATTTACTGGCATAGTGTCGGCGACTGGAGCGCATTATTAATACCGATGGTGGCTGTGGTAAAATCACACCCATATGAATACTGCAAATACCACCCCTAGTGCGCAAGCGCACGAGCTAGCCAAGTCTTTTGATCCTAAAACCATAGAAAGTAAATGGTACGAATTTTGGGAAAGTAGTGGCTATTACGCCGCCGGCTTAGACCCCAGTCAAAAAGATAATTTCTGTATCTTGTTGCCACCACCTAACGTGACTGGCACATTGCATATGGGCCATGGCTTTAATCAAACCTTGATGGATGCGCTTACCCGCTACCATCGCATGCGAGGCGATAACACTCTTTGGCAGCCAGGCACCGATCACGCCGGCATTGCGACGCAAATTGTGGTGGAGCGTCAACTCGATGCGCAAGGCGTATCACGTCATGATTTAGGTCGCGAAAAATTCTTAGAAAAAGTTTGGGAGTGGAAAGAATACTCAGGCGGTAGCATTACCAAACAAATGCGTCGATTAGGCACTTCACCCGATTGGAGTCGTGAGCGCTTCACCATGGATGAAGGTCTGAATAAAACCGTCACTGAAACTTTTGTGCGCCTCTACAATGAGGGTTTAATTTACCGTGGCAAGCGCTTGGTGAATTGGGACGTAAAACTAGGCACGGCTGTTTCAGATCTGGAAGTGGTTCAGGAAGAAGAAGATGGCTTTATGTGGCACATCAACTACCCGTTGGTGGGGGTTGATGCCAAGCTTGGTTTACAGCATTTAACTGTGGCGACTACCCGCCCAGAAACGCTGTTGGGTGACGTGGCCGTGATGGTGCATCCAGAAGATGAGCGCTTTGCGCATTTGATTGGGAAAGCGGTAAAGCTACCATTATGCGATCGTGAAATTCCCATTATTGCTGATGATTATGTGGATCGTGAGTTCGGTACAGGCGTGGTAAAAGTGACTCCTGCACATGACTTTAACGACTATGCGGTAGGTCAGCGCCATAAACTGCCGATCATTGGTATCTTAAGCTTAGAGGGTAATGTCAACGAAGCTGCGCCAGCGCAGTATCGTGGCATGGAGCGTTTTGCCGCGCGTAAGCAAGTCGTACTGGATTTAGATGCACAAGGCTATTTAGTTAAGACTGATAAGCACAAACTCAAAGTGCCTCGTGGTGACCGTACTGGTGTGGTTATTGAACCTATGCTAACAGACCAATGGTTTGTGGCCATGAGTAAACCAGCTGCTGATGGTAAAAGCATTACGCAAAAAGCGCTTGATGTTGTGGCTAGTGGCGAGATTAAGTTTTATCCAGAAAATTGGGTCAACACTTATAACCAATGGCTCAATAATATTCAAGACTGGTGTATTTCACGCCAACTTTGGTGGGGCCATCAGATTCCAGCTTGGTATGCTGACAATGGCAAAGTCTATGTAGCACATGATGAAGCAGCAGCAGAATTGCTTGCGGCTAACGATGGCTACAGTGGCAAACTTAAGCGCGATGAAGATGTACTAGATACCTGGTACTCCTCAGCGTTATGGCCTTTCTCAACCTTAGATTGGACCGGCGACGAAGCTAAAGATAAAGCCAATACCGCACTCAACTTATATCTACCATCTTCAGTGCTAGTCACCGGCTTTGATATTATCTTTTTCTGGGTAGCGCGGATGGTGATGATGACCACGCATATCACTGGCAAAATTCCGTTTAAGCATGTGTATGTGCATGGCTTGATTCGCGACGCAGAAGGCCAGAAAATGAGTAAGTCTAAGGGCAATGTACTTGACCCAATTGATTTAATCGACGGCATAGGCTTAGACGATTTAATTAAAAAACGTACGACAGGGTTAATGAATCCTAAGCAAGCCGAGCAGATTGAGAAACGCACCCGTAAAGAATTCCCTGATGGCATTAACGCTTATGGCACCGATGCTTTACGATTTACTTTCGCGGCCTTGGCATCGCCTGGTCGCGATATTAAGTTTGATTTGCAGCGTTGTGATGGCTATCGAAACTTCTGCAATAAATTGTGGAATGCCACTCGCTTTGTACTAATGAATACTGAAGGCCAAGACTGCGGCATGAGGCAATGCAGCACTCAGCCAGAGGGATATTTAAGCTTCTCCCAAGCAGATCGCTGGATCGTATCGACGCTGCAACGCACTGAAGCGGAAGTTGAAAAAGCTTTTACTGATTACAGATTCGACTTAGCTGCCAAAGCCATTTATGAATTTGTCTGGGATGAATACTGCGATTGGTATTTGGAGCTTGCCAAAGTTCAAGTGCAGCAAGGTACTGATGCTGAAAAACGCGCAACACGCCGTACGTTATTACGCGTGCTTGAAACCATTTTGCGTTTAGCCCACCCAATTATGCCGTTTATTACCGAAGAGATTTGGCAAACGATAGGTCCAATGAGTGGAAAAACTGGCGCTAGCATTATGCTTGAAGCCTATCCGCAAGCGCAACCTAGCAAAATTGATGATGTGGCCGAAGGTTGGGTCAGCTTATTAAAACAAGCGGTTGATGCCTGTCGAAGCTTACGTGGAGAAATGAGCATTTCTCCTGCGGCACGCGTGCCTTTGATTGCCGTAGGGGATGCCGCACAGTTGGCACTTTATGCACCATACTTAAAAGCCTTGGCTAAACTCGAAGATGTCACTATTGTTGATGAGCTCCCCGAAGCGGATGCACCTGTGATGATAGTTGAAGAATTTAAACTCATGTTAAAGGTTGAAATTGACCTTGCCGCTGAGAAAGAGCGTTTAAGTAAAGAGGTGGCTCGGCTAGAAGGTGAAATCAGCAAAGCCAACGCCAAGCTAGGCAATGAAAGTTTTGTGGCGCGCGCACCCGTAGCCGTGGTTGAGCAAGAGCAAGCAAGGGTGGCTGAGTTTAGTGCTAATCTAGAAAAATTGAAAAGTCAGTTAGCTAAGCTTAAGTAAAAGTTTGACTCACCCTAGTTCAATAAAAAAGGCGCATTAAAAATGCGCCTTTTTTATTGGTTGTATGGGATATCTGGACCGTGATTTTGATATGGGAAGTGGCTAAAAATATTAAATAAACAGATTTACATCAGACTCACCGGCAAACTCAAAAAAGCTGGCCGCACCACCAAACTCAATACCCTCAATAAAGTCTGCGGGCTTGAAATCAAACAGGTCCACCGTCATTTGGCAGGCAATAAATTTAACACCACTTTCCAAGCAAGCATTGCGTAGGTCTTCAATACTCGCCACACCTTTATCAGCAATCTTTTGCTTCATCATCATGGTTGCGACGCTCTCCATGCCGGGTAGCATTTGCACGAAATTGGGCATAGGCACTGGCATAGGCATTGCGGGATTACCTAGCGGTGAAACCTTTAAATCACTCAGGTCTTTTTTTAGTAAAGTTAAGCCGTAAAAGGTGAAAAATATACTCACTTCATAATCCAACGCCGCCGCGGTTGAAGCCAAAATAAACGGAGGATAAGCCCAGTCTAGCGTGCCTTTTGATGCAATGAGCGCCAATTTTTTAGCCATGATTTTCTACCTGCGAAGGTTAGTCTGCACGTTTTTTAATATAAAAAGTGAAGGTTTTTCCATCTTGATCGAGCTGCAAAAGGGCGTGTCCAGTTTGCGCACAAAATGCATTAAAATCTTTTACCGAGCCAGGGTCGGTAGCGATGATTTTTAATACTTGTGCCGCTTCAAGTTCACTTAAGCCTTTTTTGCATCGCAAAATGGGTAAGGGGCAATTCAGACCAGAGGCATCCACCTCTTTAGCAAAGTCCATTATTTATGCTTTCCTTCAGCCATCGGCACAAAAGGCTGACCAGCCCTTGCCCAAGCCAACACACCACCCACTAAATTAGAAGGATGTTTGCAACCTTTACTAGCAGCAAATGCAGCTGCATGTGCCGAGCGTACGCCACTATGGCAATAAAACACCACATTATCAGCCTTAGCTATTTCATCGTATTGTAACGGCAATAAAGCTAGTGGGATATGAATGGCGCCTGCAATAACGCCACGCGCTACTTCATCGGCATTGCGCACATCTACCAGAACCAAGGTTTCTTTGGCCATTTTTTTTACTAAATCATTTACATCAATATCACTATAAGTGCTCATTAAACTATGCCTCAATTAACCAGTGCAAATCATAACAAGGATGGGCAGATACCGCACTATAAAGCACGTAAAGAGTGTAGTCATGCCTCATCAATTGATACGCTATTTATTCATTGATGGTAAGCCGTTAAATTAGAAAAATTAGCTGCGGTAAGGCGTCAGCGTCGCACCAGACGATGGCATTTTGCCCATGCAGCTTGCCTAGCGCCTTGATCGCCTCCAAGCTAATCCCTAACACTAATACACTTTCTTCTCCTGGCCATTCACTTTCTGGGCACTGGCCAACGCCTGCTATAAACTTCAAGCTACGTTGTTGAATTTCCGTGATTAATTTGGCGCTTCTTAACTTATTTTCTGTTTCAGTCAGTGCTTGGCTATGAGGGTTGTATGCCGTTATAAAGCCCGCTGACTTTATGTGCGCTGATAGATATAGCGATTTAAGTGGCTGACTAGCTACCCCTATATTGAGCGTGAACGGCTGCGGAGCATAGACATGGTAATTTGCAGATTGGTAAGAATCGATTAAGCTAGAATCTATTGTTGTTTTATTAAGCATAATTCATTAGTTTACATTTATTTCAATAAGTTGCTATTGCAGTTGGAAGTAATAGTTATATTCTGCTCTTGCCATGTCAACGCCCAACAATGTAGACGTAAAAAAATCCCACATTGTTGTGATCTTAATTTTATTGGTTGTCGAGGCTGGAGTCATCAAGATTGATGATGCTAGAAGGATGCTAACTTACTATATGCGCCTTGAAACTTGATAATTTGCGCATAATATTACACATTAATTTACACAATATAAGACACGATAATATTATGGCTATTACACAAAATATATACGCACAGTCCACAGTTAGCATGACGGATTTGCGTCGTGTGAGCATAGCAGATATCGTTAGTGATTCACCTGTGGCAGTGCTCAATCATAACAAGCCTGCCGCGTATTTGCTTTCAGCAGACTATTACGAATTTTTGCTAGATCAAGTCGAGAACATTGAGCTTAGCAAGATCGTAAAAGCGCGTCGTGGTGGTAAAACAGTGAAAGTATCACTTGATGACCTATAGTCTTGAGTTCCATGAAGATGCGCTAAAAGAATGGGGTATCCGTAATACGTGATTGATATCAACAAGATCAGTGAAGTCTTGGGTAGTACATTACGCCAAATTTCTCAGACAGGGACGACAGCCGTTTGTCCAACGTCCACAACTCTGCACCTGGAGTGATTAGTGTGGATGCCAGCAAGATCATATCCACGATGCCGCACCCTTGGCCATAGAGCTTCTCCCGCTCAATGAAGTCCATCACCTCGCTCAAACTTGCCTGCTGCGACTGCTGTAGTGCCGCCAAGGAAGACAGCGTACCTGTACGCGAAGGTGGGGTGCCACATGCAAGCTCAGCCACGACCATCGGGTGAATTAGCACCGCGTCGCAGTCAAGCAGGTCAATTAACCCCTGGTTGAGCTCACGGAAATGATTAACCCATACGGAAGTATCCACTAAAACGCCCATCATTAAGCGCCACTACGCCGACGAGGAATGTCATCCATATCCGGCATGGATGCTCCTAACGCAGACAGCCGTCTGGATGCCTGAACTCTTACGAATATCTTGATTGCCTCTCTGAATAGATCAGCTTTGTCCATGGCGGGGTCTGCAACCTCCAGAGCCTTCTCATACAGGGAGTCTTCAATCGTTACGGTTGTTCTCATATCATCACCATTATCATCAAATAATGCATCATTATACATCACATGAGTCATCACAGCGAATATGTTTGTCAGGAATGAAATCGTAATCTATGGTTGCTATCAATCACGTATTACGGATACCCAAAGAATGGAATGATTTAGTCGGATCAATTAAATCCCAGTTTAAGAAACAATTGGAAAAGCGCATGGCCAATCCATATGTTCCTGCTGCTAGATTAAGTAATGGTCTTAATAAGTGTTACAAAATAAAACTGCAAAAAATTGGCTATCGATTAGTGTACGAAGTAATCGATACACGCTTAGTGATTATTGTGTTATCCGTTGGTCGTCGAGATGGATTGCAAGCCTACGCAAAAGCCACCAAAAGAATATAAGCCTAATAAGCATTGCGTACGCGACGCTAACCACAGAAACAATTAAAGTTGTTAACTAATTTTAGATACAAAAACAGCCTACTCATTTTTGAATAGGCTGTTTATTCGATAATGCAGATTACTTGTTCGTTATGTACATTGTAACTTCAAAGCCACAACACATTTTAGCCCTTCTTTTCCTGCACATTTTTCGGGGCCGATGCCCTTTGCACAGTTTGAAAAAATCGCGATGGTAAGATTCTGCTAGGTATCATTATGCCAATCTGACTCCGTCATAAAACTAATGTATTCATGCAAAAAATCGGCTAAGTCGTAATATCCTTTGGTAATAAGTGAGCGCAATAATACGAGAGCACACAATGAAGTAGCGCAAATTATTCTTTATGTCATATTTTTTATGACGGAATATCATTTGAAATTTATGCTGCGATTGAACAGAACTAGTTTTTAAAAAACCTATCACATCATATGTGGTAACTTATTAATCAACTGGAAACTAAAATGCTTACTTGGCAAGATATTGAAAATTTTTTAACTCACGCCAATCCGCTCGCCAATCAGCGTGTGGTAAAAACAAGTGAACAATGGCACAGCTTACTACCCAACGACGTGTACGAAGTTACTCGTAATGCAGGCACTGAAGGTCCTTTTAGCTCACCAATGTGCATACACTTTGAGCCTGGCTTATATGCTTGTGCTTGT
>Ga0208248_1000224_pt1 | contig 18483 bp, 18 predicted proteins | sample CryBogmetaGMA5M_FD_184545 | JGI IMG/M metagenome (GOLD analysis project Ga0208248, IMG submission 184545) | Freshwater microbial communities from Crystal Bog, Wisconsin, USA - MA5M (SPAdes) | ecosystem: Environmental > Aquatic > Freshwater > Lake | place: Crystal Bog, Wisconsin, USA | collected...
ACGGTTCAGGCAGGCTTGGAGGGGGCCGGGGGCTCGGCGGCGTCCAGGAAGGGCATCATCTTCCGCAACTTGCGGCCAACGACCTCCACAGGGTGGTCGTGGTCGGCGGCCCGCTGGGCCTCGAACCACTTGCGGCCAGTGCGGTTCTCTTCCATCCACTCGTTGGCGTAGCGGCCGTCCTGGATCTCCTCCAGGATGCGCTTCATCTCGGCCTTGGTCTCAGCGGTCACCAGGCGGGGGCCGCCGGTGTAGTCGCCGTACTCCGCCGTGTCGCTGATGCTGTAGCGCATGTAGCCGAGGCCGCCGCGGTACATCAGGTCCACGATGAGCTTCAGCTCATGGAGGCACTCGAAGTAGGCGATCTCGGGCTGGTAGCCGGCCTCCACGAGGGTCTCGAAGCCCGCCTTCACCAGGGCGCTGGCGCCACCGCAGAGGACGGCCTTCTCACCGAAGAGGTCCGTCTCCGTCTCCTCGGCGAAGGTGGTCTCCAGCACGCCGGCCCGGGTCAGTCCGAGGCCCGCAGCGTAGGACAGGGCGATGGCCATAGCCTGCCCGCTGGCGTCCTGGTGGATGGCCACCAGGCCCGGGGTCCCGGCGCCTTCCACGAAGACCTCCCGGACGCGGTGGCCGGGGCTCTTGGGGGCCACCAGGCTCACATCGATGCCCGCCGGCACCGTGATCCAGCCGAAGCGGATGTTGAAGCCGTGGGCGAACATCAGGGTCTTGCCCGGGGTGAGGTTGGGCTCGATGGCTTCCTTGTAGAGGGCGCCCTGCCCCGTGTCCGGGGTCAGCACCATGATGACGTCCGCCCAGGCACAGACTTCCGAGGGGGTGCCCACCACCAGGCCCTGGGCCTCGGCCTTGGCCCGGGAGGAGCTGCCGGCACCCAGGCCCACGCGGACATCCACACCGCTGTCCTTGAGGTTGAGGGCGTGGGCGTGACCCTGGGAGCCGTAGCCCAGGATGGCGACCTTGCGGGCGCGGATGAGGCCGAGGTCGGCTTCGTAGTGAATGATGGCCATGGGGGCTCCTGTAAGGATCAGAGAACGAGGGAAGAGCGTTTAGACGGACATGGTGCCAGAGCTGATGGGGGCCACCACAGCCTCCGCAGCCTGGCGGTTGGAGGCTTCGGAGCGCTGGCCGCGGGCCATGGCGACGGCGCCGGTGCGGCCCAGCTCCAGGATCCCGAAGGGGCGCAGGCTGTCCACCAGGGCCTCGATCTTGCCGAGGCTGCCGGTGCACTCGATGACCACGCTGTCGTCGGCGATGTCCACCACGTTGGCCCGGAAGACCTGCACCAGCTGCAGCACCTCGGAGCGCCCCTGGCTGGTGGACACCCGCAGCAGGGCCAGGTCCCGGACCACGTTGCGGGCGTGGCCCAGCTGCTGGACCTCCAGGACGTTCACCAGCTTGCGGAGGTGCTCCACGGCCCGGCGGGCGGTGGCCTCGTCCGTGTCCACCACCACGGTCATCCGCGAGACGTGGACGCGCTCCGTGGGGCCCACGGTGAGGGAGTGGATGTTGAAGCCGCGGCGGCGGAACAGCATCGCCACCCGGGTGAGGACGCCGGGCTCATCATCGGTGTAGATCACGAGGACATGGGACATGGGTTCTCCATCCTTCCTTGGCGAGGCAGGCGCTAGACAGGGTCTTGGCCGGTCTCGGCGATGGGACTGGGCGAGGGGCGCAGGATCATGTCATGGAGCGCCGCACCGGCGGCCACCATGGGATAGACCGCATCCTCCTGCTCCACCTTGAACTCGATCAGGGCGGTACCGGGAACCAGGCGGGCCTGAGCCACGGCAGCGGCCAGATCCGAGCGCTTCTCGACCCGCTGGCCGTGGATGCCGAAGGCCTCCGCCAGCTTGACGAAGTCCGGGGACAGGATGGGCGTGGCAGCATAGCGGCCCTCATAGAACAGGGCCTGCCACTGCCGGACCATGCCCAGGTAGCCGTTGTTGATGACGGCGATGTTCACCTTCACCCCCTCCTGCACAGCGGTCATGAGCTCAGCGAAGGTCATCTGGAAGCCGCCGTCGCCAGCCACCACCCAGACCTCGGCATCGGGGCAGGCCAGCTTGGCACCGATGGCGGCCGGCAGGGCGAAGCCCATGGTCCCGGCGCCGCCGCTGGTGATGAGGCTACGCTCACCGTCGTGGTGATAGTACTGGGCCTCCCACATCTGATGCTGGCCCACATCGGTCACCACCACGGCCTTGCCCTCGGTGATCTTCCACAGGTCATGCATGACGTGGGCAGCGTAGAGGTGGCCATCATCGGGCAGGTTCTTGATGTCGCGCACAGCGGAGTCGCCCCGCCAGGAGCGGATGCGCTCCAGCCAGGGGGTGTGGTCCGCCGCCTGCACCGCCGGCAGGATGGCGGTCAGCACCTGCTTCAGGTCCCCGCCCAGGGGCACGTCCACCGGCACCAGCTTGTTGATCTCGCTAGCGTCGATGTCCACGTGGATCTTGAGGGCGTTGGGGGCGTACTCCTTGAGCCGGCCCGTGACCCGGTCGTCGAAGCGCATGCCCAGGGCGATGAGCAGGTCCGCCTCCTGGATCGCACGGTTCACCCAGGCCTCGCCGTGCATGCCCATCATGCCCAGGCTCAGCACATGGGAGGCGGGGACTGCACCCAGGCCCAGGAGGGTCTCGGCGAAGGGAATCTGGGCCAGCTCCGCCAGGGCCATCACCTCGGGCCGGGCTCCAGAGAGCTGGATGCCATGACCGGCCAGAATCACGGGGCGCTTGGCCGCATTGATCATGGCCACGGCCCGGTCCAGGTCCACCTGCTTGGGGGAGGGCGGAAGGTGGCGCAGGTGCCGGGTGGGTGCCGCACCTTCCCAGTCCAGGACCGTCCGGCTCTGCTGGGCGTCCTTGGTGATGTCCACCAGCACCGGGCCGGGCCGACCGCTGGAGGCCACGGCAAAGGCTTCCCGAATGGCCGGTGCAATGTCTTCGGCCCGGGTCACCAGGTAGTTGTGCTTGGTGATGGGCAGGGTGATGCCGGTGATGTCCACTTCCTGGAAGGCGTCCGTGCCCAGCAGGCCGGAGCCCACCTGGCCTGTGATGGCCACCACGGGGATGGAGTCCAGCATGGCGGTGGCGAGGCCGGTCACCAGGTTGGTGGCGCCAGGGCCCGAGGTGGCCACCACGACACCGGTGCGCCCGGAGGCGCGGGCGAAGCCGTCGGCCATGTGCACGGCGCTCTGCTCGTGGCGCACCAGCACGTGCCGGATGGGGTACTCGGTCATGGCGTCGTAGGTGGGCAGGATGGCGCCGCCGGGGTAGCCGAAGACGGTCTCCACACCCTCCCTCAGCAGACACTCCCAGATGATCTGTGCGCCGGTCTGTTCCATGGCGTGCTCCTTCATCAGCGGTGCTCCGTTCCCACAAGTTCCAGTGCGGTGCGAATGACGGCCCCCATGGCGGCGGTGCCGTGCGGGTAGGCTGCGCCCTTCAGGTCCTGGGTGCCGTGGCCCTCGGCCAGCGTGCGGTCCACGGCGGCTTCGAGCGCGGCGGCCTCGCGGAGCAGGCCCAGGGCGTGGCGGAGCAGCATGGCCGCCGAGAGGATGGTCCCCACGGGGTTGGCGAGGTCGCGGCCGGCGATGTCCGGAGCCGAGCCATGGATGGGCTCGTAGAGGCCCACGGTGCCGCCCAGGCTGGCGGAGGGCAGCAGGCCCAGGGAGCCCGCCAGCACGGCGGCCTCATCACTGAGGATGTCGCCGAAGAGGTTCTCCGTAAGGACCACATCGAAGTCCCGGGGCCGGGCCACCAGGGCCATGGCGAAGCTGTCCACGTAGGCGTGCTGGACGGCCACGTCCGGATATTCGGCGGAGAGCTCGTCCACCACCATGCGCCACAGGCGGGAAGTCTCGAGCACGTTGGCCTTGTCCACGGAGACCAGCTTCTTGCGTCGGCCCCGGGCCAGGTCGAAGGCCACCCGGGCCACCCGGAGGATCTCCTCCCGGCTGTAGGGCAGGGTGTTCACGGCCCGCTCTGGGCTGAAGCTGCGGGGCTCGCCGAAGTAGAGGCCGCCGGACAGCTCCCGGACGATCATCATGTCCGTGCCGCGCACGATCTCGGGCCGCACGGGGCTCGCATCCTCCAGGGCGGGATGCACCGTCACGGGACGCAGGTTGGCGTAGAGGCCCAGGCCCTGACGAAGGCGGAGCAGGCCGGACTCCGGGCGCTGCTCGCGCGGGTGCTTGTCCCAGGCGGGTCCACCCACAGCGCCCAGCAGCACGGCGTCGGCGGTGCGGCACAGGGCCAGGGTGTCTTCAGGCAGGGGATCCCCACAGGCGTCCACGGCGGCCCCGCCGATGAGGGCCTCCCGGAAGCTGAAGCGGTGACCGAAGACCCCAGCGACGGCCTGCAGGCAGGCCACGGCCTCCCGGGTCACCTCGGGTCCGACGCCATCTCCTGGGAGGACAACAATCCTGGCTTCCATGCGGTCTCCGGTGGGGCAAAGCACCCCTGGTGTTGGATGAGGGGTCTCAGACGCCTGTTACAGGGGCATCGGTCCGGCGAAACCGGCGGGCCAAGGCCGCTTCGAGGCCAGGCAACCCCAGCGCCATCAGCGGCCGGGCCCTCCGCACCATCCCGTCCAGAGTCAGGCTGCAGCCCAGAGACTGGTCGCCCTCCTGGAGGGTGGTGTCGGCATTGGTGATCCGCTGGGCGCCCATTTGCTGGTTGACTCCCGGGTACAGCACTGGCAGAAGGAATCGATTCAGGTTGCCCCGAACCGTCCCATGATTATAGTTAATAATTTTTATGATTCCATTAGTTTTCCTTAAGTGGCTAGACTCGTGGATTCTGGGGGTGGCGTGGAGCTCGGTCAGCTGGAAACCTTTGCGGCCATCGCGCGTGAGAAGAGCTTCTCCCGCGCAGCGGAGCGCCTGTTCAGGACTCAGCCGGCGGTCAGTCTGGCCCTCAAGCGGCTGGAGGAGGAGCTGGGCGAGGTGCTGGTGGACCGCACCACCAAGGGCGGCACCCTCACCGACGCCGGGGAGACCCTCCTGCCCCTGGCCCACCGCATGCTGGAGCTGCGCCAGCAGATCACGGACACCTTCGGCACCTTGAAGGGCCTGCACCAGGGCCGCCTCAGCATTGGCGCCAATGAGAGCATGTCCGAGTTCCTGCTCCCCCGGATGCTCCTGACCTTCCAGCGGGCCCACCCTGACATCAAGCTCCAGGCCTACCGCCTGCCCTCGGACCGGATCCCCACCGAGATCCTGGAGCACCGCCTGGATGTGGGCTTCGTCTCCTATGACCCCCTCCACTCGGGCCTGCGCAGCGAGGTGGTCTTCCGGGACCACATGGTGCTGGTGCTGCCCCCGGGGCACCGCCTCAGCGGCCGCCGCTCCGTGGACGTCAAGGCCCTGGGCGAGGAGACCTTCATCATCCACAACGCCCTCACGCCGACCCGAGCGGCCATCGTGGACCTCTTCGCCCGGTTCCGCACCCCCCTGCGGATCACCATGGAGGTGGGCACCCTGGCCACCATCTCGGACTTCGTGGCCAAGGGCGCAGGCCTGGCCATCATGCCGCGCATGACCGTGCTCGACGCCATCGAGTCTGGCCGCCTCGTCGAGGTCCCCGTCCGGCAGTTGAAGATTGAGAAGCTCATCCGCATGGTCTGCCGGCGCGAGGAGGCCCTCTCCCATGCCGCCAAGGCCTTCATCGCCATGGTCCACGCCAGCGAGATGTCCGTCCCGGCCACCCAGGCCCTGAACCGCCCCTCACGAAGGAACCGCCCATGACCAACGGCGCCCGCACCCTCTACGACAAGCTCTGGGAGGCCCACCTGGTGGCCACCCGGGACGATGGCACCAGCCTCCTCTACATCGACCGCCACCTGGTCCACGAGGTCACCAGCCCCCAGGCCTTCGAGGGCCTGCGCATGGCGGGCCGCCCCCTGCGGCGCCCCGCGGCCATCCTCTCCGTGGTGGACCACAACATCTCCACCCAGAACCGCACCGCTGAGATCGCCGAGGAGACCAGTCGCCTGCAGGTGGCCGCCCTGGTGGAAAATGTGCAGGCCTTCGGGGTGCCCTACATCCCTCTGCTGGACGATCGTCAGGGCATTGTGCATGTCATCGGGCCCGAGCAGGGCTTCACCCTCCCGGGCGCCACCGTGGTCTGCGGGGACAGCCACACCAGCACCCACGGCGCTTTCGGGGCCCTGGCCTTCGGCATCGGCACCAGCGAGGTGGAGCACGTCATGGCCACCCAGACCCTGCCCCAGCGCCGCTCGAAGAACATGCGGGTGCGCTTCGAGGGCACCCTGCCCCCGGGCCTCGGCGGCAAGGACCTGGCCCTGCGTCTCATCGGCCAGATCGGCACCGCCGGCGGCACCGGCCACGTCATCGAGTTCACCGGCTCCGCCATCCGTGACCTCTCCATGGAGGGCCGCATGACCCTCTGCAACATGGCCATCGAAGCCGGGGCACGCTCCGGCCTGGTGGCGCCCGATGAGACCACCTTCGCCTACCTCGCCGGGCGGCCGATGGCCCCTGCCGGAGCCCTCTGGGACCAGGCCGTGGCCAGCTGGAAGAACCTCGCCACCGATGAGGGCGCCGCCTTCGACCGGGAGGTGGTCATCGAGGTGTCGGACCTGGCCCCCCAGGTCACTTGGGGCACCAGCCCCGAGGCCGTGGTGGCCATCACCGGTTGCGTGCCCGACCCGGCCCTGGCCGCCAGCGCCGCCGCGCGTGAGGCCATGGCCCTGGCCCTGGCCTACATGGACCTTCGGCCCGGCACGCCCATGGAAGAGGTGCCCGTGGATGTGGTGTTCATCGGCTCCTGCACCAACGGTCGCATCGAGGACCTGCGCGAGGCCGCCCGTGTGGCCCAGGGCCGCAAGGTGGCTGCAGGCGTGCGGGCCCTGGTGGTCCCAGGCTCCGGCTTGGTGAAGTGCCAGGCCGAGGCCGAGGGCCTGGATCGCATCTTCCTGGAGGCTGGCTTCGAGTGGCGCCTACCCGGCTGCAGCATGTGCCTGGGCATGAACGATGACCGACTGGAGCCCGGCGAGCGCAGCGCCAGCACCAGCAACCGCAACTTTGAAGGCCGCCAGGGCCGGGGCGGACGCACCCACCTGGTGAGTCCCGGCATGGCCGCCGCCGCCGCCGTCACGGGCCACTTCACCGATGTTCGCCGCCTGCTGGAGGCCCAATGAAGCCCTTCACGACCCTCACCGGCACCGCCGCGCCCCTCCTCCGGGCCAACGTGGACACGGACCTGATCATCCCCAAGCAGTTCCTCAAGACCCTGGTGCGCACGGGCCTGGGGCAGCATCTCTTTTCCGAGATCCGCTACGACGCCGAAGGCCGTGAGCTGCCGGACTTCATCCTGAACCAGCCGGCCTTCCGGGGTGCGGAGCTCCTCCTGAGCGGCCCCAACTTCGGCTGCGGCTCGAGCCGGGAGCACGCCCCCTGGGCCCTGCTGGACTTCGGCATCCGCTGCGTCATCGCCCCCAGCTTCGCCGAGATCTTCTTCAACAACTGCTTCGCCAACGGCATCCTCCCCCTGGCCCTGCCCATGGCCGCCATCCAGGAGTTGGCCGAGGCCCCCGGCCCCGTCACCGTGGACCTGCCAGAACAGACCGTGACTGCCGAGGGGCTGAGCTTCCGCTTCGAGCTCGAGCCCGCCCGGAAGAACACCCTGGTGCAAGGCCTGGACGAGATCGCCCGCAGCCTCGCCTGCCTCCCCGCCATCGAAGCCTACGAAGCCCAGCGCGCCCAAGCGACCCCTTGGCTGTGAGCCGGAGCCAACGATGAGATCCATGACTGCTTTTGCCGAGATCGTCCAGCCGCTGGAGGCGGGGCAGCTGCGGCTGACGCTGCGGAGCGTCAACAGCAAGGCCCTGGACCTCTCGCTGCGCCTGCCGCCGGCCCTCTTCCCCCTGGAGGCCGCCCTGCGGGCCAAGGTGCGGGGCGCCGCCCAGCGGGGCAAGCTGGACCTCACCATTGAAGTCCAGGACGAACCCTCCCTGGAGCCACGCCTGAACCGCGCCCTGCTCCGCTCCGCCGCCAAGGCCTGGCAGGAGGACGCCGAGTGGCTGCACCTGCCCCCCCTCAGCGCCGACGCCTTCTTCCGCCTGCCCGGCGCCTGGCTGGCCCCGGACTCGGACCTGGCGGAGCGCCTGGAGGGCAAGCTCCTCCAGGGGCTGGCCACCCTGCTGGACACCTGGAACGAGGGCCGCCGCCGGGAAGCCGAGCGCCTGCGCCCCTTCTTCGCCGACGGCCTGGCCCGTCTGGTGGAGCTGCGGGACCGCCTGAAGGCTGGTGCGGAGGCCCAGGCCGCCGAGCTTCCGGGTCTCTACCGCCAGCGCATCGAGCAGCTGCTGGAAGACGCTCGCCTCGCGGGCCAGCTACCCGCCGAGCGCCTGCTGGCGGAGGCCGGTGTGCTGGCCGAGCGCCAGGATGTGCGCGAGGAGCTCATCCGTCTGTCTGCCCACCTGGACGACTTCGCCGAGCGCCTGGCCAAGGACAGCCTTGAAGGCAAAGCCGTGGACGTGTGGTGCCAGGAGGTCCTGCGGGAGCTCAACACCACCGGCAGCAAGTGCAAGCGCATCGACATGACCCGCGCCGTCATGGAAGCCAAAGGCGCCCTGGACCAGATCCGCGAGCAGGCCGCGAACCTGGAGTAGTGCCTACAGCCCCAGCGGATCGTAGGGCAGGTCTGTGGCGGCCTGCCAGGCGCCGAAGAGCCGGGTGCGGGTCCAGTCCGTGGGGTCGGGCCGCAGGCGGCGCAGGCGGCGGGAGAGGAACCACACGCTGCCGTCCTTGAGGCCGAACTCGTCGTAGGGCGCCAGCCGGGCCTTCGCCATGTCTCCGGGGGCGACTCTACCCGGGAAGGCCGCCCAGGCCCAGCGCCGCGCGCTCAGTCCTGCGGCCCAGTGAGCGCCCTGGAGCAGGGTCGGGTCCGTGACCAGGGAGACTGCCGCAAAGCCAGCGCGCCCCAGCGGGAAGCCCTCGAAGCGGGTCAGGGTGGTGCCCCTCCGCACGAAGGGCCCGCTGCCCGGCACCCGCCAGTGGAGCAGAGCTTCCGGCAGGTCCATGGGACGGCTCTGGAACTGCAGCTCCAGAGTGGCCGCAGCCAGCACCCGCCCCTGGCCGCCCAGGCGACCCGCAGCGGGCTGAATGGCCTGGAGCATCCGCTCGGCGTCGAGGGTCGTGCCGTCCTGCAGGCGCCAGCCGGGCCGGACCGTGATCCGCCAGCGGCGACCATGGCGGGAGGCCTCCAGAGCGGCCACCAGCAGGCCCGAGAGCCCACCCTCTGGCCCCCGCTCCAGCAACGCCAGGTCCGACTGGGCCACCAGCAGGGCCGCCACTCCGGGACCGGCAGGCAGGAGCACCTCCAGCCTCGCCGCGTCCTCCTGGAACTCCGGGGCCGCCGGAACATAGAGCGCCCGGCCATCCCCCAGGGGCACCGACACCAGGCCAGCCTGCCAGGCCAGGTAGCCACCCACACCCAGGGCCGTGACCAGCAGGGCGGCAGCGAGGGCGAGGGCCGGCCGCACGGTCAGGCCGAGCGCAGGTGCGAGGCCAGGGGCTCGATGCGGCGCAGGGCCACCTCGATGTCCTCAGCGGTCAGGTCCCGATGGGCGATGAAGCGGATGGCGGGGCCCACGGGCAGGACCCGGACGCCGACGGCTTCCAGGGCCACCAGGGCCTCGGAGGCATTGGGCACGGGCACCAGCAGGATGTTGGTCTCGGGCACCGGTGCGGCGACCCCAAAGCTGCGCAGGCCCTCGGCCAGACGCTGGATCTTGGCGTGGTCCTCGCCGAGCCGTGGCAGGTGGTCCAGGGCCACGAGTCCGGCAGCAGCGACGACCCCGCCCTGCCGCACTCCGCCGCCCAGCATCTTGCGCAGGCGCCGGGCCTCGGTCATGGCGGGCGCGGAGCCGCAGAGCAGCGAGCCCATGGGGGCGCCCAGGCCCTTGCTGAGACAGACCTGCACCGTGTCCACGCCAGCGGTCAGGTCGGCCAGCGCACAGCCCAGGGCGGTGGCGGCGTGCCACAGGCGCGCCCCATCCAGGTGCACAGCCAGGCCAGCGGCCTTGGCGGCAGCCACCAGGGCCCGGTGCTCGGCCGCGGGCGTCACGGTGCCACCGGCGAAGTTGTGGGTGTTCTCCAGGCAGAGCAGGCGGCTGCGCAGGGTGTAGTAGGGGCCGGGCGAGCCGGCGGCCCTGGTCACCTGGGCCGGCGTGGGTCGGCCCAGGCCGCCCTCCCAGGCCAGGGCCTCAGGCATGCCCCCCGCCAGCCAGGCGCCCGTGCCCAGCTCCGAGCCCAGCACATGGGCCTGGGCCGGGGCCAGGAAGCGGTCCCCCCGCCCCAGGTGCAGCATCAGGCCGATGAGGTTGCCCATGCAGCCCGAGGGCACCCAAATCGCCGCCTCCAGGCCCAGCAGGTCCGCCACCCGGGCCTCCAGCACGGCCATGGTGGGATCCCGCTCCAGCACATCGTCCCCCACCTCGGCCGCGGCCATGGCGGCGCGCATCTCCGGTGTGGGCCGGGTAACGGTATCAGAGCGGAGGTCGAGGGATCGCATGGGGAGATTCAACCATGCATGGCAGACTGATGGATTGACGGAGTCACCAGATGCACCTGCTACACGCCATCCTCCTGGGGCTGATCCAGGGCCTGACGGAGTTTTTGCCGGTCTCTTCCACGGCGCACCTGACCCTGGCGGAGCACCTGATGTTCAAGGGCCACCCCATGCCCTTGGCCTTCGATGTGCTGCTCCACGTGGGCACGCTGGGCGCCCTGATGCTGTACTTCCGGCGGGAGCTGCTGCAGATCCTCATGGGCTGCTTCGGGCGGGACAAGGAGGGCCGTCGCCTGACCTTCCTGCTGTTCCTGGCCATGATCCCCACGGGCATCCTCGGCTTGGCCAGCAAGGGCATGAAGGAGGCCGCCAAGGAGCACCTCTGGGTCTACGGCCTGGGCCTGCTCTGCACCGCCGTCATCCTGTACCTGGCCAACCGCATGAGCCAGCAGCGCGTGAACTTCCAGGGACTGGACTTGGCCGGGCGGGATCTCCATGACCTGCGCCCCATGGACGCTCTCGCCGTGGGCGCCATCCAGGGCATCGGCGGGGGCTTTGGCCTCTCCCGCTCCGGCTCCACCATCTCCGTCGGGGTGTTCCGTGGCCTGCGCCTGCCCACGGCGGCCCGGTTCAGCTTCCTCCTGGGCATGCCCACCATCGCCGCGGCGGCGGTCGTGGAGCTGCGGGGCCTCCTAAAGCCCCTCTGGAAGCACCAGCCCCTGCCCCCGGAGCTGGCCTTCCCCCCGGGCTCAGCCTCTCCGGTCCTGCTCTGCCTCGTGGGTGTGGGCGTGGCCCTCATCTCGGGCTACCTGGCCATCGGCCTGCTGGACCGCTTCACCCGGAAGCCCCGCCTGAACGGCTTCGCAGCCTACTGCCTGGTCCTGGGCCTGGGCATCCTGGTCCTCAGCAGCACCGGGGTCCTGATCCGCCACTAATGGCCGCCCCTGGACCGTTCGCCGGTCCAGATATTCCGTCCACCGATTGCGAGGCAGAACTACGGCATTTTGCTTAAACTGGGTTCTTCCAGTCGGGAGGCCGCTTTGATCCAAGTCAACCAGGTCCACAAATCCTTCACCGTGAAGGACCGGAAGACCAAGACCAACAAGCGCATCGAGGCGGTCCGGGGCATCACCTTCACGGTCAAGCCCGGCGAGATCTACGGCCTGCTGGGCCCCAATGGGGCCGGCAAGTCCACCACGCTGCGGATGATCGCGGGCCTGATGGAGCCCGACTCCGGCAGCCTTGATGTGTGCGGCATGGATACCCGAAAGCAGGCCGAGGATGTCCGGGGCTGCATGGGCTATCTCAGCACCGACATGGGCATCTACACCCGCTTCACCCCCCGGGAGCTGCTGCGGCTCTTCGGCGGGTTCCAGAGCGTCGACCCGGCGGTGGCCGAGCGCCGGGGCCTGCACCTGCTGGACAAGCTGCAGCTGGCGGACTTTGCCGACGTGAAGATGGAGGGGTTCTCCTCCGGTCAGAAGCAGAAGGTAAGCATCGCCCGGGCCCTGCTGCACGATCCCAAGGTGGTCATCTTCGACGAGCCCACCACGGGCCTCGACGTGCTGACAGCCAAGACGGTGCTGGACCTGCTCCGGATCATGCGGGAAGAGGGCCGCACCGTGATCGTCAGCACCCACGTCATGCCCATGGTGGAGGACATCTGCGACCGGGTGGGCATCATCTTCGACGGCAAGCTGCACGGTGACGCCCCGCCCCGGGAGCTCCTGCAGAGCCGCAACGCCAAGACTCTGGACGAAGTGTTCTTCCAGCTGGCAGCTGAATCCGAAGGGAGCAACTGATGCGCGGCGCCCTGCTCATCGCCCGGAAAGAGTTCCTGGAGCTCTCCAAGGACCGGAAGACCCTGTTCTTCACCTTCGTCCTGCCCTTTCTGCTGTATCCGGCCCTGTTCGGCATGATGGCCAAGATGGGCAAGCGGGACGAGGCCCAGAACCGCAGCAAAGCCAGCCGGGTCTATGTGAATGACCCATCGGGCGTGGTGGCCCCCCTGCTGAAGGCCACTCCGGGACACTTCGAGGTGGTCCCCAAGCCCGCTGGTGACCTCCGCCAGGCCCTCCGCGACCAGAAGCTGGAGCTGGCGGTGGACGTGTCTGCCACCGCAGCGGATGCCCTCCAGAAGCAGGAGACCTTTGTCCTGACGGCCACCATGGACGAGAGCGAGCGCACCTCGGAGATCGCCCTCAAGCGCCTGAAGGATGCGATTCGGACCCAGGAAAAGTCCTGGGTGCAGACCCGCCTCCAGACTCTGGGGGCCTCCGCTCAGCTGGCAGAACCCCTGAAGCTCGAGGTCAAGAACGCCGCCGACGTCACCCTCGAGGTTGGCAAGGTCATGGGCCGCATGCTGCCCTACCTCCTGATGATCATGATGTATGCGGGCTCCATGCAGCACGGCATCTACGCCACCGCCGGGGAGAAGGAGCGCCACACCCTGCTGAGCCTCATGGCCACCCGCCTGCCCCGCAACCAGATCATCCTGGGCAAGCTGCTCTACATCTTCAGCATCGGCGTCATCGCCGCCCTGCTGAACCTGCTCAGCATGGGCCTGTCCGTGGCCACCGCCAGCAGCGGCGCCGCCGGCTCCCTCCAGGCCGTGGCGGCCATCGCCAACCCCATGACCCTGGGCCTCACCTTCCTGATCATGGTGCCCCTGGGCCTCTTCTTCTCTAACTTCATCCTGCTCATGGGCATCCAGGCCCGGAACACCATCGAGGCCGGCAGTGCCATCACCCCGGGCATCTTCCTGGTCATGTTCCTGGGGATCTTCACCATGGCTCCCGGCGTGGAGAAGATGACCTTCCTCGCCTACGTGCCGGTGGTGAATGTCTGCCTGGCCCTGCGCAAGCTGTTCAGCCAGCAGTTCAGCTGGATGGAGTATCTGGTGGCCTTCGCCATGACCGTGGGCCTGGCGGCCATCATGACCCTGGTCTCCACCCGCATCCTCAACCAGGAGAAGGCTCTTTTCAAGGCCTGAGCCCCCCCTCCAGGATTTGCCCCGGGAAACCTGTCACTCTATAGTTTCTCCAATGCATCCAGAGGATCCCCGAATGGCAACCAAGGCCAAGACCGCACCCACCCCGAAAGCAGCGCTCCCTGCTGACCAGGCAGCCGCTTCCTCGGCCACTCCTGCCTTCGAGCATGCCCTTGGGCTGTTCGAGGCCGGGAAACACGCCGAGGCCGCCAAGGCCCTGGAGGCCGTCATGGTGGCCGCAGAAGAAGCGGGCGAGTGGGCCGTGAAGCGCCGCGCCCAGATCTACCTGGGGCTGGCCCTGACCAAGCAGAACCCCCCCAAGGCCGTCAAGCCGACCGCCCTCGTGGAGATCCAGGCCAGCCTCAACCGCCGGAACACGGAGGAGGCCATGAAGCTCATCGACAAGGAAGTGAAGGAGCACCCGACCGAAGCGGTGGCCTACTACCTCCGGTCCCTGGCCTTTGCCCAGACCGAGAACGTTGAAGCTTCTGCGGACAGCCTCAACCGCGCCCTGGAGCTGGATCCCGACCTCGTCTTCCAGTGGCACATGGACCCGGACTTCAACTCCATCCGCAAGTCCCCCCTCTTCGCCTTCACCGAGAACCGCTAACAGCGGGGGCCCTCAGCCATGGCTGGAGCCTCCCTGGGTCTGGATGCCGACTGCCCCCTGCGGGTGGTGGCCCTCGGGGGCGGCACTGGGCTTGCCTCGCTGCTCCGAGCCCTGAAGCGGGAGGCTGGTCGCAGCCGGGATCCCTGGAAGCTCACGGGCATCGTCACCGTGTCCGACAATGGGGGCTCCTCTGGGCGCATCCGGGAGGAACTGGGTGGCATCCCCCCGGGGGACCTGCGCAACTGCCTCGCCGCCTTGACCATGGAGGACTCCGCCCTCTCGGACCTCCTGAACTACCGCTTCAAGAGTGAAGGCGACCTCTCTGGCCACTCCCTGGGGAACCTCATGCTGTGGGCCCTGGCGGACCTCACCGGCGACTGGGTCCGGGCCATCCGGAAGCTCTCGGGGGTGCTGGTCACCGCTGGCCGCCTGTTCCCCTCCACCGTGGTGCCCGTCACCCTCTGTGCCGAAGACATGGCGGGTCGCACCTACGCTGGCGAGACCGCCGTGGGGGCCAGCCACCCGCCCCTGGCCCGCCTCTGGCTGGAGCCCCGTGATGCCGAGCCCCTGCCGGAGACCGTCCTGGCCCTCCTGAGCGCCGACCTCATCCTGCTCTCCCCCGGCAGCCTCTACACCTCCACCATCCCGAACCTGCTCCTCCGGGAGCTGCAGGAGGCCGTGGAGCTGTCCCAGGCCCCCGTCGTCTATGTGGCCAACCTGATGACCGAGCCCGGCGAGACCCAAGGCCTGGACCTGGAGGCCCATGTGGCCGCCATCGCAGCCCTCACCCACACCCGGCTCGCCGCCATCATTGCCAATGAGACGCCCCTGAGCGCCGGCCTGCTGGCCCGCTACCAGGAGGAGGGCGGCCAGCCCCTCCTGACCCAGGCAGACCAGATCCTGGGCATCCCGGTCCACCGCTTTCCCCTGCTGGACCCCGAGATGCTCACGGCCCGCCACCACCCGGACCTGCTGAACCGGGCTATCCGGGACGTGCTTGCCCGCCTCTGACCTCTTATCCAATTCCAGGGGATGCCGATGAGGAGGCAGGAGGGGTCTGCCGCCCGGGACTGTCATTGGGATTGCTCTCATGACAGGAACGTGGATAGGCTTGTCCCTTCAGGAGGCGGGGCTTGGCGCTGAACGGCGATCTGTCCACCATGGGCCTGGAGGATATCCTCCAGTGGCTGGCTGTGGGCAAGAAGACCGGGGTCCTGGAGCTCAAGGGCACCCTGCACACCAAGCGTGTCTCCTTCCTGGACGGCCGGATCACCAGCGTGTGGTCCTCGGATCCCCGGGAGTACCTCGGACAGTACCTGCTGGCCTTCAACCGCATCACCGAGGAGCAGCTTCGGGATGCCCTGGCCACCCAGGAGGATGAGCAGCAGCTGCTGGGGCGAATTCTCGTCAACCGTCACCTCATCACCGAGGCAGAGATCCGGCGCATCGTCCAGATGAAGGTCGAGGAGAGCCTCTTCGACACCTTCCTCTGGGGCCTGGGTACCTTTGAGTTCCACGATGGGGCGGCGCCCCACCAGCGGTCCATGCTGCTCAGCCTGGACGTGACGGGGATCGTGCTGGAAGGAGCCCGGCGGCTCGACGACTGGAAACGCATCCGCAAGGTCATCCATGGCGGGGACGCTGTCCTGGTGGCAGTCCCGGAGGCCATCGCCGAGCACCTGCCCCTCTCCCGCGAGGACGCAGAGATCCTGGCCCGCCTAGACGGCCGCCGCAAGGTGGACCAGCTGGTCCTGGAGCTGCGCATGCCCGAGTTCAAGGTCAACCGTCTGCTCTTCGACCTCCAGGAGAAGGGGCTGGCCCGCCTCCTGGATGGCGGCGGCCACCTCGGCGAGCACCCCAGCCTGCACCTGCAGCGGGCGCGGATCCTGGTGGAGAAGCAGAAGCTCCAGGAGGCCCAGGAGGAGCTCCGCCGCATCCTCCAGGAGCAGCCGCGCAATGCCGACGCCAACCAGATGATGACCGTGGTCCAGAACCTCCTGGAAGAGACCCGCCTGAATCAGGACCTGATCCCCGAGCTGGCGGTCTCCATGGACGTGCTCATGACCGCGGACCTCTACCCGAACGAGGCCTTCCTTGCCAGCCGCGTGAACGGTGTGTGGAGCATCCGGGACATCCTCTCCATCGCCCCCTTCGAGCCGGACGAATGCCTGGGCATCTTCTCCAAGCTCCTGAAGCGGGGCGTGCTCAAGACCTCGCAGCCCGCCCAAGCCGATGATCGGCCCACGGCCTCAGCCTGAGGGTGGCCCCTCCCGGCCTTCCGGGGGAACCTGCTAACCTGCGAGCGGGTCCCCGCCACGCCCTGCCGGAGTCTGTTCCGCGCGGCGATGCGGGTGCCGCCCAGGCGTCCCTCTCGGAGGTTCCATGCGTGCCGTGCTCGCCCTTCTGCTGATCGCCCTGCCCCTCACTGCCACGGCCAAGAAGCCCACGGCCGCGCAGCTGGAGGCCCAGGTCAAGACCCTCACGGAGGAGCGGGATGACCTGAAGCAGCGCCTGGCTGGCACCGAGGACCTGCAGCAGGAGCTCGTCGCCGCCCGCAAGGCCCGCGATGTGGCCCGCAGCGAAGGCGAGACCGCCCGCAAGGAGGCCGAGCAGCTGAAGGCCAGCCTCCGGGAGAATCAGGGCGGCAGTGATGCCCTCCTCAAGGAGCTCCAGGAAGCCCGCCAGGCTGTGGCTGACAGCATGTCCAAGATGGCCCAGATGACCGCCGAGGGCGAGGAGCTGCGCCGGAAGGCCAGCACCACTCCTGTCGAGGGAGACCTGGTGACTGTGAGCGAAGAGATCGTGCCCGCCCGCCCCGTCAATCTGAACCGCGTGACCCCCCGCCTCAAGTCCACGGGCCTCCTGTCCGGCCGTCCAAAGGGCGTGGTGGTGGTCAATGTGCTCGTCAGCGACAAGGGCGATGTGCTGGCCGCCCGCCTGCTCCAGGGCCTGCCTGACAGCTCCCCAGAAGCCGCCGTGGCCAACGAGGCCTGCGTGGACGCCGCCAAGCGCATCGTCTTCGATCCCGCCGCCTCCAAGGACGGCAAGACCCGCTTCAAGGTCTGGCAGGGCGTCGGCTTCTACCTCGACTGAGCCTGGACCAGAAACAACGAGGAGCCGGCCAAAGTCAGGGCCCCGAAGGGGTTTGGCGGCGGTCCGTTTTTATCTTTTTCATCCCCTTCATCCCTGTTGAAAAAAGCACTGAAACAGGGATAAAAACGGATGAAGGGGATGAGGCTTCCTCTGCGCTCTCTGCGGTTGGCGTTTCTTGTCGCCGGAATCCCCGAATGACCTCAAAAAACCACAACAGGCAGGGCGCTGATGCTCAGGCCCGCTCGCCCCAGGGACTCGGATCGCCGAGGCCCCAGCGGGCTTCGTACCAGACCTTCTCGAGACACAGGCCCTGCGGCGGTGCGGTGAGGCCTGCGCGCCGCCGATCCCCAGACTGCAGCACCTGGGCCAGGAAGCCCGGCTCCCGCTTGCCCCGGCCCACTTCCACCAGGGTGCCCGCCATGATGCGGACCTGGTGCATGAGGAAGCTGCTGCCTTCGAAGATCAGCTCGGCGCCACCTTCTCCGGGCACGATGCGGATGGCGTGCAGGGTCCGCACGGGGGTGCGGGCGGCGCACTCCGCACAGCGGTAGGCAGAGAAGTCGTGGGTGCCCAGCAGGGGCGGAACGGCCTCTGCCATGGCGGCCAGATCCAGGGGCTGCGCCTGGTGCACATGCCAGCGATAGGGGGCCTGCAGGGGATCGGCGGCGGGCCCAAGTCCCAGTCGGTAGACATAGCGCTTGGCCACCGCATGCTGCCGGGGGAAGAAGCCCTCCGGAGCCGCCTGAACCGCCATCACGCGCAGGTCTCCGGGCAGGTGAGCATTGAGGGCAGTGAGCAGGCGGTAGGGCTCCCACTCTCGTTTGGCGTGAATGAGCACCCCCTGGGCCCGGGCGTGCACACCGGCATCCGTGCGGCCGGTCCCCTGGGGCATGGGAGCCTCGGGATCGAAAGCCCGGAGCGCCTTCCAGAGCTCGCCTTGGCCGCTGCGCAGCGAGGTCTGGATCTGCCAGCCATGAAAGCCGGCGCCCGCATACGCCACGGTGAGGAAGTAGGGGTGGGCCATCGCCCCATGATAGGCCCAGGGGGCCGCGGGCGCATCCGGAGTTCTACGGCGATCTGCGAGAAGCATGGGACTTAAAATGGGCAAGGCCGGGCCTCGAGAGGTTCCACGGCCACCCGGATCCCCTGCCTGCGCCGTTCTCCGAAATTTCCCAGAAGAAAATCCTTGACCCCACTGCATCTGCGGCGTAATTTTTGGGCAGTTTATAAGACTTGAGGAT
>Ga0208248_1000225_pt1 | contig 18335 bp, 8 predicted proteins | sample CryBogmetaGMA5M_FD_184545 | JGI IMG/M metagenome (GOLD analysis project Ga0208248, IMG submission 184545) | Freshwater microbial communities from Crystal Bog, Wisconsin, USA - MA5M (SPAdes) | ecosystem: Environmental > Aquatic > Freshwater > Lake | place: Crystal Bog, Wisconsin, USA | collected...
GGAACCAGCACGGTACTTTTTCGCTATTACAAAACTCATGAATGGGTTGCCATGTGCTGTTGGACACCCCCGAAATCAGTGCAAACACAGGTTGGCGACGGTACAAATCTGCCAACTGTGCCCCCCACGTATCCGCCGCTCCCTGGAGTTCCCAAATATCAAGCGCCCACTTGCGCTCGGTCCCCAGAATGAGCTCTGCCGCCGATGTCATGTGATGACGTGTGCGTCCATCTTTTGCGATATGCGTACTGCCATTCTTTTGACGAACGATCAACTTCATCATGTCTTTCATCACCTGGCGTCGCTCGGATGCAACTTCGGGCGTGATCACCGTGGCAAAGCGAATGGTATCGACGGAAACACCGGGCGACCAGTGCGCCGAAAGTTGCTTCAAATAAACTGTTAGGGCCTGCAACTCCACAGTGCTCATTTGATAGCGAGGCATGGCCAGGCTCATTTCCCGTCCCTGGCTGTTGACACCGTTCAAAATGGCGCTGGCCAAGGTGGACTCTGTGTAAGGGTTATGAGCCTGGTTGAATAACTTGCTGACGCGGGGGTCCATGTTGACCAATTGTTTGTCAGCCACAGTGGCAAACAAAAAATTCCCAGCAATCGGCGAAACCGTGACGTTCCCCTCAACCTGCCCCAAGCCACTGGGCCGGTGACAGTTTATGCATGCAACGTCCGCGCCTGATAGATTTTCATTGCCAAATCGCTTTCCGGTCAAGTGGTGGCCATCAGGCAACAGACCTTCAGTGTAAATGCGACGCCCGATTTCCAACTGCACTGCATGACCTGCGTCACTGGCTTGGGCGTTGACTGTGGCTGACATTCCCAGCGTCAAGAAAACGCCAAGAAAGAGGCCAAGCCATGAGAGGCGCGCCGTGATCATTTTCAGATGATGCCGGTTAACTCAATGACATAAATCAGCACTGCTTGGGGACCAACACCGTGGTAACCCTTGGCTCCGTAGCCCAAAGCAGGGGGCACCACCACTTCCCACTTGGAGCCAACCGGCATGCGCTTGACCGCTTCTTGCAAACCGGGCAACAGACCGGCTACGTGCAGCACGGTGGGCGTCTTCTCATCGGCCCTGTCAAAGCCTGTGCCGTCCACCAGCGTGCCCTGGTAGCGGGCGCTCACCGAGTCGGCTTGCATGGGGCGCTTGCCGGTACCGGGCATGAGCACCTTGTATTGCACGCCACTAGCCAGGGTGACCACACCGGACTTGATTTTGTTGGCGGCCAGGAAGCTTGTGCTGGCCTGCAGGTTGGGTTGTGCCTGTTCGGCCTTCTCTGCCTTGAGCAGCTCTGCCTTTTGCCGGGGGCTGATCTTGGTGCTCTTGAGCACGCGCTCCTTGTTAGCCACATTGGCCTCGGCATCCACCTGCGAAAGTACTTGTTGCGCAAACGCTTGAGAGCCCAACAGGGCAAGGCACAAAGTCGTAATCAGCTTGATTTTTTTCATCTTCATCCCCTTACAAATCCATTACTTGATGGCAACCAGTTCCACGTCTAATACCAGCACTTCATTCGGACCAATATCGGCGCCCACACCACGCTCTCCATACGCCAACTCCGGCGGCACTACCACCTGCCATTTGGAGCCCGCAGGCATCATGGCCAGCGCCTGCTTCCAGCCGGCAATGAGCGAGCCCACCTTCAGTGTGGCCGGATGCCCCGCCAGCGTGGCATCAAAGACCTTGCCATTGGTTAGCGCGCCGCGATAAGCCACCTCTACTGAGTCGGTCTCGTTGGGCTTGTTGCCCGTGCCTTGATTGATGACCTTGTACAGCAGACCGTTGGGCGCAGCCTTCACACCTGGCTTAACTTTGAAATCAGTCAGAAAGGCGTCACCCGATTTCTTGTTATCCAGGGTCGCTTTCTGGCGATTGGCCAGGTTTTGTTGGCGCAGCTTGGTCTGGTAATCGGCCAACACCTGACGAATCTCTGGCTCTGCCATCAGCGTGGCCTCACCGGCCATGCTGGTCTTCAGGGCCTGAATTAACAGATTCAGGTCTATGCCGGAGCTTTCCTTGCGCAGGTTGGTGCCAATGCTGGAACCGATGGCATAGCTGAGCTTGTCTTTTTCTGTTTTCAATGCCGACGCTTCAGCAGCCCACGCCTGGCTACAGGCCAGCACTAAGGCGCAGACCATGGTTTGTTTGTAATTCATCGCTCTTTTCCTTGCAATCATTTAATGAAACAGGAGGGGGCAAGTGTTATGCACCCTTCTTGGCAGTCCATAAAAAAGCGCCAAGACCAGAGTATTCCGGACATCGGCGCCTTGGTCATTGGTCTGGTTTAAGGGGCCGTCACTGTGTTGGACGCTGCCGTGTAAGCCGACGACCAAGCATTGTTGGTGGCCAACACGCGGTAACGGTAGCCAGTACCAGAGGCAGGTGCAGTGTCGGTCCAGGCATAGGAGCCTGGTGCCACCATGATTGGCGTGGCAGCAATAGCAGGCAGCGGCACCCAAACACCGCCAACCCTGCGATCTACCGTGAAGGCGGTCGGAATCGAATTGACTGATGGGTTGGTCCAAGTCAGCGTGATCTGCTTACTACCCACTGCACCGGCAGTAGCCACTGGCGTCATCGATACCGCGGGTGCGGCGGTCACATTCAGTGGTGTCGATGGCGTACCTAGCACACTCACAGCGAAGCGCGTGGCCCGTGGTACGACGCGGAACTGGTAGTTGTTATCTACTGTAATGGCCGGATTGGCATTCAGGTTCGTAGTCGCAGGTGAGTTAACCCAGATTAACGCACCGGTGGCGTCTACCGCTCCGTTGGTATTGGTCTGAACCACATACGACACCACGGTGGGTGGCACCGTTACGGCTGGAACCACCACTGTCCACGAGAACGGCGCACGGGTAGCTGTTTGTATTCCAGGCGTCAATGTCGCCGGCTCTGCGTCTACCGGTATCGGTACCGTTACCGTCAGATCAACCATGGGTGACAAGGTTGCCGTCGATGTGCTGGTCACACCACCGGTCACGTTGAGTGCCGCCACACGGAACACATAGGTGTTGCCTGGTACAGAGACAAAATTCGGCGCTAGCGTGAGATTCGTTGCTAGCGAAGTCGCAGAGCCCTGTGTTACAGAGCGAGCCATCGTCGGCACGTTGGCGTTAACCGGAGCAAAAACACCTCCATTGACAGACACCTCGACTTGGTAAGCCGTTTCGTTGTTGGCGCTATCTGACCACTTGACAGTAATGGATGTGCCAGCGGTGTTCTTGGCTGTTATCGCTGCCGACACCACAGCCGGTGCAGTCACCGGAATCATGGGGGTGGTCACATCAAGCAGCGCGGAAACTGCCGAACCCAGTGCATTTCCCGCCTTGATCTGATAGGTATAAGTCTGCAGCGCAGACACAACCGGCGAATATAAGTAAAGCTTGGCGTTTGCTGCGTTGTCCACATAGCCCGTGGCGTTACCCGGCAAGCTCGCAATCATAGTTGAGAGTCCGGCTCCTACAGCGCGCCAGACCTGGAGACTGTTGGAGATTGAGTTGCCACTCCAGGACAGTGCCACGGAGTTGTAATTGCTAACAAGGGTAGCTGCGTCCGTCGTATCAGCAGTGAAGTCCGCGGTAAACGTTGTAGGCGCTACTGGTAGTGCTTCAACGAACAGTTTCGACGGCGCAGAGTCACCGGCGGCGTTGTAGGCGACTACGGTGTAGACGCTATCGGGATTCACCGGCAGGGGCTGGGTCCAATGGGTCACGTTGGCGGGGATAGTCACCGGCACGCCAGATGCAGTCAACGCCTGGGAAAACGGCCCCAGGTTTTTACCCACCAACATAGCTTGCATGATCTTGAAACCAATTTCGTTCTGCGGATTGGCCAGGGTTGCCGCCAGCGGTGGAACGGCGAGTGGCGCAGCAAGTTGTCCTGCTGGTGTCGTATCGGTCCAGGTCAGTGTGCCGTTACCCAGCGGGTCCGCCAGATTGGTCGGCGCTTCGGGCACAAACACCGTTGGTTTGAAAGTAATCGGACGCATGAAATCGTTTTCAGAATTGCTCAGCAAAGCGCTGTTCCAGAAAAACTCATTGTCATAGGTCTCATTCACGTTGACCAAGCTGGTCAACTGCGGTACGCCCTGGCCAAAGGTAAAGCCCATACCGGAACCCGGGGCACCCAGTTTTCTGGAGGGGTCTCGCGCGCGTTCACTCCGTGGCATGCCGAATGGAACGTTGGCATTTTTAGCTCTGACCGCAATCACCACGTCTTCCAGTGGATTCATGCGGACCGTGTTTTTCCAACCCAGTTCATTGGACGATGGGGGTTTGACGGTGCCATCCCAACCCACACGGTTGATCAACTGTACGTCAGCCATATTGAAGGACAGGTTGTTGGAGAACAAGCCATTGACCGTGATCTTCCAAACTTGGGTTTCACCGTCGGCGATGGATTCTGTGGCTGCGTCGATGTAGTTCAGTGGCACTGTGGTTTGATTGATGGCGTTGGTGAAAGGCATTTCCACCCCGCCGGTGAAGTTGTAGCGACCCCGGTTATCAAACAGTTCCTGCTCCGTCACCGGCATGATAGGAAGTGACTTGACGTTTCCATCAGACAGAACCGCCACCTGCGCGCCTACACCCAGTGTTGGCACTAGCCCGGCTAGGGCGGTCGCACTGGTGTTGAGGCCTTCTGTCACCTTGACGATCGGGGCAACGGAATAACCTGTGCCAGGAACAATGCTTGTGAAGCCGGTGACAACACCATTAACCACCGTGGCGGTGGCCGAGGCCCCGGTGCCATCACCCAGGATTTCTACCAGCGGATTGACATACCCTGCGCCGCCAGTGATCACAGCAACAGTGGCTACCGGCGCCGTATTAATAAAAGATACGGTTGGAATGCAGGTGTAGCCAAAGCCTGCAGAGAAGGATGCGAGCTTGGGATTCACCTGATGGGTAACTGGATCAACCGTTACCGTGGCTGACGCAGAAGCAGACAACGCATTCAACGGATCAAGGCAAGACACGCCATTCACGGTGTTGTTAAACACCACTTTCGGCGGACTCTTTGGGTCGTACCCACTGCCACTGCCTGTGTTGTAAGTCATGACGCCGGCTGCGTTGACCGTACCGCCTGCAGTGATTAAGTTCAAGCCCTTTAAGGTCACCCCAACCACCGTTGTGGTGAAGTCAAGGGTAGGCTGTGCCGCAGCGCCAGTGGCGATGTGGGCATAGATGTCCGGGTCATTGGTGCCGAAGGCCTTGTTGTAGGCCACTGCCGGAACCAGGGGAGCCGGCTGGGCTGCTGCGTAGGCGGCAGGTAAAACAGCCAACAGACCATTTGCATCGAATTTACCCGTGGCAGGCACAGGCGCAGCGTTAACTTTGATCTGCATGATGGTGCGCGTGTTCGGCCCATAGCCCGGCTTGGTTGCGTATGCGCCACCGACGCTCGTCAAATCGGGGTTGCCGCTGTAGTAGTCGTTGCGCTCGTCAGAAAATGGGAACGGTGCTGGCGCATCGTTGTAGACAATCAAGGTTTGCCCCGCGTACTTCGAGAAGTCAATGATTGCATCGGAACGCTCGGCCGGGCCAAGCAGCAGACCGTAACCATAGGCGTTGTTGACCGTGATACTGCGGCGATTAGCTTCATAGGTAATAGGCTGCGATGGAATATCCACCGGGTTGGGCAGGAAGCCGCCGTCATTGCCAATGGCGATGATGTCCGGTCCAACGGACAATGGGTCAGGCACTCCCCCACGACGTGAGTCGATGGGCCAGGCGCGCGCCGGACCGGAGGCGACGGCATTCACATTTTGCGGCAGTTTGGGGTACTGGCACAGGCAAGCGGGGTCATAGGGAACTTCAATACTGGACGGTAATGGCGGGTTGCCCAGGGAATCAGCAGCCAAAGCGGGCACCAGTTTGACTTCGGTGCCTGTAAAGAATTGCTGAACACCGGTGGCGTTGTAAACAGGATTGCCGTTGGGATCGAGTTGGGGCGCAATGCCAGCAGTGGCATCGGCCTTGTACAAACCCAGATTGAGATAACGGTCAACGCTGGCATTCAGTAAACGAAAGCGGTAGGCCTTGGGGTCCACCGTGAGTGTCGGGTAAGCAGTGCCGTTGATGACGGGCGTGTCCATATAGGCATCAGGCACCATCGTGGCATCACCCACATTACCAGCTGGCAAGGGATCAGTCGCAGGGAAGATCGGCCAGAACATGGGACCAAAGTCAAAGTGCCCCACTGGATTGGTACCAACCGCCGAGCTGGGATCCTGATTGGGTTCGTACACGTGGGGGAACCACAGGTCGCCAGCTTGGCCCCACACGTTCACCGCCACGCCCGCCGTGTCCATGTTCCACTTGGCATCTTGCTGAGCAATGTCACTGGGCACGAAGGTCTTGTCTTCAATGATAAGAGGGATGGTGTCAGCTGGGCCAGGAATATTCCCTGCCGCGATCAACGCCTTTTCGATTGCATCAGTCACGAAGTAGCCGGCTTCCATGCCCGCATAGGCGTTCAGACGCGTCAGACCGGAGGTGCGATCATGGTAGAACATGAAGCGTGCGCTCATGTCATTCGGGAAATAGAGAGTGGTAGCACCCGGTCCAGGGTCAGCCATGTCAGGCACATTTTGGTTACTGACGCCACGTGCGTCAACGACCGGGCCATCCACGCCCGCGATCACGCCAGGGTTGACTTCACCCGCAGGTGCCACCCATTGGTGCGGCGTGCCAGCGCTGATCCATGGCAAGCCACCGCCCACCAGGTGCATCACCGCACGATTTTGCGAGTACGGCGTCACGCCGTCGGGGCCCATGCCTGCCCCCGTTACGGTGCTGTCCACAGGGACGAACAATTCGCCACCGAGTGGCAGGTAGTTGACAAACTTGATGCGCAGCGCGGTGTCTTTGGTCGCGTTGATGATCGGACCCAAGTGGTGGGGCTTATCCACTACGCTCAGCACACGGTTATCAAACGTCGTAAACGTCTTGGCAACTACCCCCTTGGCAATCAGTCCGGGCGTCATAAGTTGAACATAGCCGCGCAAGCGTGTGGGCTTGACCAAGTCACTGTGCATTTTCTGCGTGTATTCCACGGCGGCGATTTCAATGTAGTCGTCGCTGGTGAGCTTGCCGTTCAGATCAATCCATTTTTCTGGCACGGTCACGGGGATGAACTGGCCCAGGTTGTTGGCCTTGGCTGCACCCATGCCGGGCAAGGTATCTACAAACTTCCGCAAGGCCTTGCCTGAACTTCCCATGATAGGCAGCTTGGTCACGGCGTTCGGGATGGTCAGGCCCGTGTTCGGGTCCAGAGTGGGTGCCGGACCCGAGGGGCTGTTGGCGCTGTAGGTGGGCAACTTTACGGGAGAGTTGGCCAAGTTGACGCCGTCACCAAAACCCGAGTTTGCATAAGCCACATCGACCGGAAACTGCGCGGCAAGCACCATGGCAATGGCGGTAGCCATGGGACTGAATTTAAAGAAATTGCGTTGGACTGTCTTCACGATGTGTGACTCCCTGAAATATTTGACCGTTGACCGGAGAATGAATATTGCGATTTATCTGCGCTATCAGGCACTGAAGAAATCAACCAGCATTCCCACTCATGACGTTAAAAGTACCTATGCCTAATGTTGCGGCACCGGCGGGGTTGATTTACGGCGCGGACAGCACCGTTTTTGTGACTAAGGGAGAATTTCCGATGACACCGATTGCCATCAGCGTTATGTTGTAGTCCTTGTCACTACTCAGCCCCATGATGGTCGCGCCAGTTGAAGTAGGTGCGAAGGTCTGCGTTGCAACCACGCCGCTGTTCTTCAAACTCCACGTCAGCGTCAATCCCGTCACATTGTTCACATTCAACGGGCTGTTAGCCCAGGTCAAGGTGAACGATTTGGATTGCATAGAACCTGTTTTACCATTGGAGGCCGTCAAGGCCACTGGCGCACTGGCCAAGCCGTTGTAGGCACTGGCCGCAGCACCTGTCAGCCCACCGACTACAGCGGCCACAGTGATGGTTTGTCCGCTAGCTGCACCGGTTACGATGAAGGTGTTGGTGCTGACCGGCACTGTTACACCAGCACCGACGGTGACGTAATAACCCGTGGCACCGGCAACCGCATCCCAGGACAAGGTTGTGCCTGTGGCAGGTGTGTACGATTGTGTCAAGCCGGTGGGTGCCGTTGAAGCGCCAATCACGGGTGCCGTAGAAACAGGCACAGCAGGCGCTGCAACAGGGGCCACTTGGGCAAGAACAGTCCCTGCAATGGAGTCACCCGCTGCGTTGTAGGCCACCACGTCATAGGAGACGGCGTAACTCGAATCTGTGATGACCCCGGTGGCGGCCTCCATCACCGTCGTGTTACCCGGTGTGACAGTGTTGTCAGTCCAACTGCTCACATTGGCATGGATCATGGCCACGGTATAAGCGTTCGTAGTCAACGCTGACACCATAGGAACCACACCAGGTGCAACACCAGGTGTTGTGGTCGTCACGGTGGTTGCCAACGTGCGCTTCACCTTAAACCCGATTTCGTTTTTGGGGTTATTGGTAGGCTCGACCGCATATTGCACACCAGCCGCATCCTTTGCGGTGGCCCCTGCCGTCGGTATACCGTTGATATCCCATCCCCCAAAAGGAGTTGTGTCCGTCCAGGTCACTGTGCTGCCATTGAGCACCACATTACCGGGCGCATCGGGCCGTACCACCGTGGGGTGGAAGATCATGGGGCGCATAAAGTCATTTTCTTCATGACCCAAAATGTGGCAATGCCAAACGTACTCGTTATCGAAGTCAGTCAACTGATTGGAATACGCAGCGGTGGGCACATCCTGAGAGACCCCATTCACAAGTTGGCGCTGGAAGGCTGGCGCCTGACCGGTAACCGGATCAATGTTGGTGAACGCCACGCTGGAGCCGACTGCTTGTGAAGGATCGAGCAGCCGTTGGCTGGTAGGCAGGCCGAATGGCGTGACCGGTCGCGTTGCTCTGGCTGCCACGTAGACGTCTTCCAGTGGGCTCATGGTGATGGTTTCTTTCCAGCCCATCTCAGTGGGTTTCGGTGGCTTGATCACCCCCGCCCAGTCGACCCGATTGATAAGCTGTACATTCATCATGTGAAAGTGAATCGGGTGTGAATCGACGCCGTTGTGGGTGATTTTCCAGATTTGCGTTTCGCCGTCCTTGATGCCGTCAAGCGATTCGATCGGGGTGTCGATATACGCCAGCGGCACCGTCGTGGCATTGGCCTGGCTGGTAAACGGAAGTTCGACAGCCAGGGTGGCGTTCATTCGACCATAGACCGGATCAAACAGCTCTTGAATGCCCTTATTGATGACTTTGTAGGCATTGACATTCACCGTCGCTTTTGCCCGGCTTCCTCCCGCCATTTGAGGTGCCGAAAACGATGCGAACAACGGCACTGTGTTGGTGTAACCCAGACCCACATTGGTCAGCGTCACACTATCCACGCTGCCATTGAGGTTGATGGTGGCCGTGGCAGTTGCTTGCGTACCGCCTACTGGTGGCGCAGTCAGGGTGACGCTCGGTGCCGACGTGTACCCAGAACCGCCTGACACCAGGCTCACACCATTGATGGCAAATGTGGTGCCCTGCATCTGAAAGTAAGGCTGTGTCAGGCTACCAGTGAAAATCTGGGCGTAGTTGTTTACGTTATTGGTGCCAAACGGTGGGTTGTAAACCGTCTGCGCAATGATCGGGGCAGGTTGTGTTTTGGCATAAGCCACCGGCAGGTCTTTCGCGAGTTTGGCAGTATCCAGCGGCAATGCAGGTGTACTGTTGGCCACCTTGATCTGCATGATGGTGCGGGTGTTCGGACCATAACCCTCCAAGGGGTCATAGGCACCCCCCGCATCGGTCATATCTCCCATTTTGGTGAAGTAATCTGTGCGCGAGTCCACGGCTGGCATAGGTGTTGGCGCATCGTTGTACAAGATCAGGGTTTTGCCAGCGTATTTTGAAAAGTCGATCAACACGTCAGCACGCTCGCCGCCCCCCAACAACACGCCATGGTTCAGAATATTCAGAATGGTGATGCTGCGCTTGTCAAGGTCGTACGTCACTGGCTGTGCCTTCAGGACGGCTGGGGCTGGCAACAAGCCGCCATCGCTGCCGATTTGAACAATGTCAGGACCAGCCGTGGCAGGGTCGGGCACGCCGCCAGCTCGGCCGTCCACGGGCCAGTTAGCCGGGAACCCATTTGTAGGCACTGCGGGCACCATCTTGACCTCAGTACATGCAGCCAATGGCAACCCACCAGGCATGGGCATTGTTGCCACTGGTGTTGACGTCGTTGCTTCATTGCACAAATTGCCACCTGCATCGACCGCCTGGAAGAGGCTCAGATTCTGGGTTCGGTCATTTGCCGCATTTAATATTCGGAAGCGGTAGGTTTTAGGCCCCACCGTCAATGTTGGATAAGCCTGTCCATTCACGATAGGCGTGTCCATGAAGGCTTCTGGCGTCAAGGTGACATCGCCAAAGTTGCCGCTTGGCAAGGAGAACTGTGACGGGAACACCGGCCAGAACCAGGGACCCCAGTCCCACCGACCGGTAGGATTGGTGCCATCCCAGGAGTTCGGGTCCTGGTTGGTTTCATAAACGTGGGGATACCACAAGTCACCCGACTGGCCCCAATGGTTCAAATCCCACTTGGCGTCTTGCGACTGTTCAACCACCGAGTTAACGCCGTTGACAGTGACAGTTCCACCCACCGGTCCAATGTTATTGGGAACAAAGCTCTTATCCTGTATGACCAGTGGAATACCGACCGAATCGAGCAGACCAATCGGTGCGCCATCCAAGGCGTTGCCAGGTGCGGCAAGCTTCTTGTCCAGTGTCGTACCGAGTGCACCCGCCACCAGGTTCAACTCCACAGGATCGACCACCACATAGCCGGCGGCCTCCCCCAAGTACACGTTCAGCCGTGTCAGTCCAGAACTGTGGTCGTGGTAAAACATCAAACGACCGCTCAGGTTGTTCGGAAAATAAAGGGTTCCGGAACCTTGACCGGGATCGGGCATATCAGGAACATTGCGGAACGAGACTCCTGAGCCAATGTTGGAACCATCCACACCAGGCGCCCAGGACACATCTCCAGCTGGCGCAATCCACTGGTGCGGCGTACCGTCACTGATCCAGGGCGTATCGCCACCATGCCAGTGAATCGAGGCACGGTTTTGTGAAAACTTGCGCGCTGTCGGTTCGCCATTGGCATCCAGAATCGGACCACCGCCTGCGATGCTTTCATCGACTGGAAGCGACATCTCACCGCCTGAAGCAGAGCCTACCTTGGTCCCGTCGAGTTTGGTGTAAGGCAAGTAATTGCTGTACTTCATCCGCACCGGCGTGCCCTTACTGGCCACGATGACCGGGCCCAGGTAATGCGGCGCGTGCACAAAAAAGACCGGATTTCCTGCCGCATCCTTGATAGGCGTTTGATCGGGATAGAGTGCGGGAATGTGTTCGCTGCCAATGATGCCGGTAACGTCTTTCAGGCCCTTCGCATAGATGGCCTGGGTCTCAATCTGCACATAGCCCCTCAACGTGGTGGCCTTGGGCAAATCCACGTGCATTTTTTGGGCGTACTCAACGATGGCGATCTCGTAATAGTCATCTGTCGTTTGCTGGGTCGTGATGGGGTTGAACCACTTTTCGGTAATCGCCACAGGAATCCCGCTGCCATCCAGTCCGTTGTAGGCGCCCGCCAGCGGCTCAACGAACTTGCGGATCGGTGTGCCGGTATCGATCGTTGCCGTTTTACTGAGCGTGTGCTTAGCAAAGTCATAAGCCGGACGTATGCCCTGAGGACTGTTGGCATAGTAGGTTTGCACGTCTTTTGGGTTACCAGCGATGTCCGTATTGGTCCCATAGCCACCGCCATTGGCGTACGCTAAGTTGCCCGAGAACTGCGTGGTCAACGCCAGCAAGACTGCGGTTGCCAGCGGCTTTTGCTTAAAAGATATGCATTGGATCTTTTTCATTTTTTTAATATTCATAAACTTCTCCCCTAAACTGACTGTTCAACAAGCAAACATTGCGTTGGTTTTTTATTTGGCGATGTGCGCCCATTGAGGTTGCACTTCGATCGACCCTAAAAACATCGTCAGCGAGTCCAAAAAAGAGCACTAATTTGCACATCCACTGATAAATATTAACCAATACAAGTATTACCGATAATTACAGTTATAAATTGCAAAGAAATTACAGACTCATTAAAAATGTAACTTATTACCAATATTTCAGAAAATTATTTAAATATTAGTCATATATTAAATAATACTTCTCATATTAACAAATAGAAAATTCTGCAAAATTAATTTTCTGCACTTTAATTTATGCAAATTGGCCTTCATCCTATAGCTAGCTGCTTGAAAAGCAATCACCGAAAAAACTGCTGATTAGATTATTCAAGGCCTGCATGATCTTAATTTTTAGCTTCCATTTATTAAGAAAAAATTCTTAAAATTAACAAACATAAAACCATATTAAGAAAATCATTGACAAGGGAAATATCTTCAGAATGACTTATGCTGAAATTCAGAAACATAATATGAAAGCAACATGCGAATCCTGATAGTTGAAGACAACTCACTTATGGGTACTGGTTTACAAAGCGCGCTAACCGGATCAGGTTTTGAGGTTGCGTGGGTCAAGGATGGCGAGTCTGCTTTGACCACACAAGTTCGACACTTCCTGCATGTAAGTGATTGATTCCATTAGAAATGGAAGTCAAACCGCAGACTACAAACTAGGCTTGGCGAGGTCTGATGGGGTCGGTGGCGACAATTCCAGGGCCGCAAACAGTGACTTCTGGGCGGGCGTGATTTCAGTCAAACCGGTTAGTGTTTCCCCTACGCTGGTCTCAATGGTCTGCTGATGAATACGTTTGAGTTGTTCCAAAAGCGTGGTGGGTGACTCAGAACGTTTGGCGGCCTTGAGCCGCATGCGCATCACCCGGTACAGAATCAACGCCATGAAACAAATCAGCGCATGGGCTCGAATGCGCTGTGGCAACCGGTGGTACACCGGCCCAATCTCAATATCTGATTTGAGCACCCGAAACCCGCGCTCAATATCGGCCAGGCTTTTGTAGCGCTGCACTACCTCCGCCGCTGTTGCAGTGGTGTTGGTCACCAGCAGCAACTTGCCATCAAGCAATTCCAGATAACGCTTCTTGTCCTCGTCGATCGTGTAGTTGAATAACTCAGCCTTCAGATCTACTTTGATCACATGCGCCATATGGGCATCCTTGACCGCATGATAGAAACGGGCCTTGGTGCCTGAATCCGACATCGGGCGGCCTTTGCTTTGTCTCTTGGTCCCGGTGCGCTGACTCTCGTCCTGCTCATCGAGTTTGACACTGCATTGCTGGCCCAGTTTGACCAACTCGGCAATTGTCTTGTCCCGTGCCGTGGTGCGCCGGCTGGCTGATACTGGATCGTGCGCCACCACCAGACGACTGCTCTGCCATGTGGTCTCGGCGCACCATTCTTGCGTGTTGTCATGTGCCGCATGGAGCTTCTTCAGATCATCGGCAAAGTCACCATAACGCGCTGCAGGCACCGCCAGGATGTACTCCACCGCCACGTCGCGCCCGTCTTTTTTGAGCTGCGCTTGCAGTTTGACTAATTCGTCGATATTGGCGGTGCTCAGTAGTCCCCGGTCGGCAATCAGCACCACACGTTTGAGTGGGTAGCGCGCCAACAGACCCCGAATCATGGGCAGCAGGGTTTTGGCTTCCGCTGTGTTGCCCGGGTGAACTTCATGTGCGATAGGCAAACCTTCAGCGGTTTGCACCAGGGACAGCATGAACTGGCGCTCAATCAGTCCTGACTTGGCCAGGCCGTAAGCGCGCACATCATCGTCAAGGTCGGTTTGACCCGTGACAGCAACGGTGGTGAGGTCATAAAACACCACCGAAAGGTCTTGATCAATTAAGGGGCGCATGAGCGAGGCCAGCCGGGTGCCAAGTTTGTCGCTGTACTCATCGAGCACGTCCATGGCGCGCAGCAAGTGCTGATGCTCAGAGACGACGCTAAAGTCTGCAGGTAAGGCCACGGTCTCTAACCAGCGCAGCACACCGAGTTTGCTACCAGGGTCAGACAAACGGTTAAAGACCATCAGGCGCAGGCAAGTCAGGACATCGACTTCTGTTTTGGAGTGCCGCCAAGCTGATGCCAGATCGTCAAAGCCCAAGGAGCGCCAGAGTTCAGATAGCGCCCAGATGTCACCGGCATGGCGGCTATCGGTAAAGCGCAGGCCGTCAAAGGCAGAGGCGGCAGGTGCAATGCCACGGGCACGTTGCAAAGAGGCAATCAGTGTGTCAACTTCGCCACCGGCTTCAAGGCGACCCAAGGTGCAGACGGTGCGTTGGCGGGGCTTTCCTTCTTCATTGCGGAAAGACTCCACCAATTGAGCGTAGCGGCGATTACCGGATTGGGTGACCTTGATGAACATGGCGTTAAGTGTAGCCGAGGTCTCGAAATTTGAAAACTACTAAAACAGCGAAACGTGCCACTACAAACATTTTTCGCTTTCAGTCTATAAATCGTTGTAAGTGCTTGAATTCATTAGAAGACCGATGTGGGGAAAGTGAAATTTTGACGAAAAGGTGTCGAACTTCTGTGACCAGTCTCTCCTGCGAAACTTTTCTCGCCATGGTGCTGGACCTGGGTCTTCCCGGGATCAGTGGTTTGGAGGTACTGCAAACTTTGCGCTCGGCCGGAAACAAAATTCCAGTGATGGTATTGACCGCACGCGACTCCACTCAGGATAAAGTTACCGGCTTCAATACCGGTGCTGATGATTTCCTGGCAAAGACCACAGACATAGAGGAACTCATAGCCAGGTTGCGCGCGCTGATCAGGCGGTCTGGTCGGGATGAAAAATTCATCGTGGGTGATCTCGTCTTAGACCAGGATGCCAGTGCCGTGACCCAAAAGGGTACGTTGCTTTGCCTGTCCAAACGTGAGTTTGATATTTTGAGCATCCTCATGGTCAATGCAGGGAAAATCATTACCCGCAGACAACTGGAACAGGCTCTGTATGGCAGTGAGCGGAAAATCGAGAGCAACTCCATCGATGTTCATATCCACAACCTCCGCAGCAAGATTGCGGGTAAAGCACTTAAAACCATTAGAGGCGTCGGCTACACAATTCTCCAGAACGCATAAAAGTCTGGCGTCGCAACTACTCGCTACGGGAGTGAGTGCTCGTATGACTGTTTGTGGCCACTTTTGGCTATTGGAGCATTGATCGTATAAACAAAGACTGCCAAATCAGCTAATTTCTGCACCTTTGATGATGTTCAGGCCTCTAAGTTGAACGCGTCCGCGCCTCTTCAGCACTCCACAATATTGACCGCCAGACCGCCGCGCGAGGTTTCCTTGTATTTGGTTTTCATATCAGCGCCGGTCTCGCGCATGGTCTTGATGACGTTGTCCAGCGAGACCACGTGCTGGCCATTGCCTTGCATGGCCATGCGAGCCGCATTGACGGCCTTCACGGCCCCCATGGCGTTGCGCTCTATACACGGGACTTGCACCAAGCCCCCAATCGGGTCGCACGTGAGTCCCAGGTTGTGCTCCATGCCAATCTCGGCTGCGTTCTCGATCTGCTCGGGACTGCCACCCATCACGCAGGCCAGACCTGCCGCCGCCATCGAGCAGGCGACACCGACTTCGCCCTGGCAACCCACCTCCGCCCCACTGATCGAGGCATTGAGTTTGTACAGCATGCCGATGGCCGCCGCGGTCATCAAGAAATCGATCACTGCGTCATCTTTGCCGCCCTGACTGGTACGTCCCAAAGTGGGCAGAACAAAACGGTCGCAGTAGTGCAGAACTGCTGGAATCACCCCAGCGGCTCCGTTGGTTGGGGCGGTGACGACACGACCGCCTGAGGCGTTTTCTTCGTTCACGGCAAACGCATAGACGTTTATCCAATCCAACACCGACAAGGGGTCGGCCAGCGACTGTTCGGCACGGGCGCGCAATTGGGCCGCCAGCACGGGGGCCCGGCGCTGCACCTTGAAGGGACCGGGCAGACTGCCCTCGCGGCTCAAGCCTCGCTGCACACATTCGCGCATCACGCGCCAGATGTTCAGGAGTCCGCTGTGAATCTCCTCATCAGTGCGCCAAGTGCGTTCGTTGGCCCACATCACCTGACTAATGCTCAAATTCTGCGTCTTGCACACGGCCAGCAAGCCATCCCCCGAGGTGAACGGGTAGGGCACTTTTTGGTACTCGGACAACACGGCTTCATTGCTGGCCCCCGTGGTCACGACAAAGCCGCCACCAACACTGAGATAGCGCGCCTGTTTGAGGGAGTTTCCCTGCTGGTCCAGCGCACTGAATTGCATGCCATTGGGGTGTTCTGGCATGACTTCACGCCGATACAGCAACAGATGGTCTTTTTCCCTGAAGGCGATGGTGTGAGTGCCCAGCAGTTCCAGGGACTGGCGCGCTCGAGCCAACTCAATCATGCGCGGGACGGCCTGAACATCGACCTCATCGGGTGTGTGGCCCATCAGGCCAAGCATGACGGCGACATCCGAGCCATGGCCTTTGCCGGTGGCACCCAAGGAGCCAAACAGCTCGCACTTAATGGCGGCCGTAGAACCCAGCAGGTCTTGTCGGTCCAACGCCTGGACAAACATGCGGGCCGCTCGCATCGGTCCGACGGTGTGCGAACTACTGGGGCCAATCCCAATTTTAAAAAGGTCAAATACGCTGATTGCCATGCGCCATCTTAAGCTTGTCGCACTGATGGGGGCATGGATTAAACCGCAACCTGAACGCCAACCGCCGCTCTCAAGTGCTTGTTATTTAAGCAACACCGGGTGTGTCAAAACAAGTCACCCTGAGCACCCGGGCTAACATCGTAGTCCACATGAAAGGACTTGCGCTCAAAGTTCTCATGTAGTTGACGGTGATTTCTTCGGTCACTGGCGTGCGCCCCAGTTCTGAGGGTCACTTGAAGACGCTGCTTAAAAAACTGATCACTGCCTTGCCCGCAGCCGCACGTGCCTGTGGGTTGCCCTCGACGCTGGCACCTTTGTCGGCACAGAGTTCGCGGGTGATGTCTTTGACCCTGTCCGGGGGCAGCGCTTCGCCAGTGCGACGGTCACGGGTTTTGAGGTCCAGCAGGTCAAACTCCAGCGGGCAGCCCTCTTTGGTTTTGGTGTTTAACGGCAGGTTCACGTGTCGGGTGTTGTCCAAGTCAAACTTGTGGCCGGCTCCAGGCAGCACCACAAATTCGCTGGGTGTGCCGGCCGCAGCAATACGCTGCGAATAGACGCGACAGTCGCTCATGGGTGCATAGTCGTCTTTGTCACCATGCACAAACAGCATCGGCTCGGGGCTGAATGCTCCCGGCTTGGCGGCGATGGCCAGCTGACCCGCGCAGCCACCGCTGTACAACGCCACATGAGCGGCAAAGCGCAAGCCCGCTGGGGCAGAGCCCTTGACAATGGGCACCGCGCCGCTACGCACGGCCGTGATGCCACCGCGTGAGAAACCCATGACAGCGATGCGTTGCGGGTCAATCCGCGGGTGGCTGGCCAGCATGCCCAATGCGGCAAATGCATCGGCCGTGTCGGCGGCAAACGGCACCTGGCTCTGGTCTTCGCCGGTGGACTTGACCCCGCGCGGGCTGAAGACGTCGATCACGAAAACCGCGACGCCCTGCGCGTTGAGCAGTTTGGCCCAGTAAGTCAGCTGTTCCGGGTAAACGCCGCCCGATCCGTGCACCACCACTACGGCGGGTAGCCGGGTACCTTCAGGCGCATTGGGCGGCAGTAGCAATTCACCTTGCGCCGTGGCTGCAGGCCGAGGTCGATGGGCGTCAATCAGGTCAAGCACCGTGGCCGGTGTGCTTGACGCGTAGCTGTACAACCCGTTGCCAGGGCCGCTTTTGAAATCCGTTACGGCCAGTGTGTGTTGCGCCAGGCTGACGCCGCTGCCAAGGCAAAACCCCATACCTGCCAAGAGACACCGGCTCCAATGCGTCAACATGATTCACCCCTAATAAGTCAAGAAAACCAAGCGCAAACGCGTTGCGCACCAGCCTTTTTTACAAGCCAATAAATCATATTCTTGTGCAGAAATACTCGCAAGGCTGGTGGGTGAATGGCCGGTGGAAAGTTGTCAGTCGAATGATTAATGTCAATTTCCAGCGTTGCCCGGTCCGGAGGTGCATAGCCGTTTGTTATTCAACCAGAAAAGGTTACAACAGCCAGTGCTCAAGGCTTTGCACCGACCTCATGGATCATGATTAAATTTTGTCCCGCTTCCTTAGACCAATACATCCCGGTATCGGGCCACTTCAGCGC
>Ga0208248_1000235_pt1 | contig 17981 bp, 15 predicted proteins | sample CryBogmetaGMA5M_FD_184545 | JGI IMG/M metagenome (GOLD analysis project Ga0208248, IMG submission 184545) | Freshwater microbial communities from Crystal Bog, Wisconsin, USA - MA5M (SPAdes) | ecosystem: Environmental > Aquatic > Freshwater > Lake | place: Crystal Bog, Wisconsin, USA | collected...
CATCCCGAACACGGCCGTTAAGACCTGGAGGGCCGATGATACTGCTCTGTACAGGAGTGGAAAAGTAGGTCGCTGCGACGTTAATATCCCCTCCGGGCCATCACATTCGATGGCCCGGAGCTGTTTAACAATGAAATTTACATCTCTAGCCGAGGAGCCCATGTCCATTGAGGTCCGTCTTCCCGATGACAGCCTGCGTCAGTTGGACGAGGGTGCCACCGGAGCCGACCTGGCTGGCGGCATCGGCGCCCGGCTTCTGGACGCCGCCCTGGCGATCCGGGTGGATGGCAAGCTGCTGGACCTGGACACGCCGCTGGTGGATGGCTCCAAGGTGGAGATCGTCACCAACCGGACGCCTGAGAGCCTCGAACTGGTGCGCCACTCCACGGCCCATCTGCTGGCCCACGCGGTCAAGCGCCTCTTCCCCGACGCCCGGGTGGGCATCGGTCCGGTCATCGAGGATGGGTTCTTCTATGACTTCTGGGTGGAGAAGCCCTTCACTCCCGAGGACCTGCCTCGCATCGAGGCCGAGATGCGGAAGATCGTGGCTGAAGGCATCGAGGTCCGCCGCGAGGACCTGGGCCGGGATGCGGCCGTGGCCCGCTTCACCGAGCAGGGCGAGCCCCTCAAGGTTGAGATCGTCTCCAGCATCCCCCAGGGGGATGTGGTGAGCGGCTACCGGCAGGGTGACTTCTACGACCTCTGCCGTGGCCCCCATGTGCCGAGCACCGCCAAGCTGAAGGCCTTTAAGCTGCTGAGCATCGCCGGTGCCTACTGGAAGGGCGACGAGCGCAACCAGATGCTCAGCCGGATCTATGGGACGGCCTTCCACTCCCAGAAAGAGCTGGAGGAGCACCTCAAGCGCTTGGAGGAGGCCAAGGCCCGGGACCACCGGAAGCTCGGCAAGGAGCTGGGCCTCTACACGTTCCACCCGGAAGCGCCGGCCTCGCCCTTCTTCCACCCCAAGGGCACGGCCATCTACAACGAGCTGGTGACCTACATCCGCGAGCTGTACTTCAAGTACGGCTACAGCGAGGTCATCACCCCGCAGATCCTCGATGTGGCGCTCTGGAAGACCAGCGGCCACTACGAGAACTACGCCGAGAACATGTACTTCACTACTGCGGAAGAGCGGGAGTATGCCGTCAAGCCCATGAACTGCCCTGGGCACTGCCTCATGTACGCCAGCCACAAGCACAGCTACCGGGACCTCCCGGTGCGCTATGCGGACTTCGGTCGCCTGCACCGCTTCGAGCGCAGCGGCGTGACCCACGGCCTCACCCGGGTGCGCACCTTCTGCCAGGACGACGCCCACATCTACTGCACGCCCGAGCAGATCAAGTCCGAGATGGCGGCCTTTCTGGCCCTGCTCGCCGAGGTCTACGACACCTTCGGTTTCGAGGGGATGCGGGTGGCCCTGAGCACCCGGCCCGAGAAGCGCCTGGGCTCCGATGAGGTCTGGGATGCCGGCGAGCAGGCCCTGGCCGAGGCCCTGGACGAGGCGGGCATGCCCTACACCCTGAACCCCGGCGAGGGCGCCTTCTACGGCCCCAAGATTGAGTTCCAGATCCTGGATGCCCTGAAGCGCCCCTGGCAGCTGGGCACCCTCCAGGTGGACTACATGCTGCCGGAGCGCTTCGAGCTCACCTTCACCCGTCCCGATGGCGGCGAGGGGCAGCCCATCATGCTGCACCGGGCCATCCTGGGTAGCCTGGAGCGCTTCATGGGCATCCTGGTGGAGCACACTGCCGGGGCCTTCCCGGCCTGGCTGGCGCCTGTCCAGGTGGCCTTCCTGCCCATCACGGACCGTGCCCATGCTTTCGCCACCGAGGCGGCGGCGCAGGCCAAGGCTCTGAACCTGCGGGCTGACCTGGACCTGCGGAATGAGAGCCTCAAGGCCAAGATCCGCGATGCCCAGCTGGCCAAGGTGCCGTACATGCTGGTGATCGGGGACCGCGAGGCCGAAGCCGGCACCGTGTCCGTGCGCCACCGCCACCGAGGCGACCTCGGCGTCCAGCCGCTGGCCGACTTCCTGCAGTCCCTGGCCACCGAGATCCGGGACCGCCAGCGTTGACCTTGTTTTCCGTGCTTGGCTAGTTAGTGGTCCAGTGATAGACTTTTTGTCCTTGTACAACTAGGGGAGGAACCATTCGTCCGAACGAGACCCGCATCAACGACGGCATCCGGGCCCTTGAGGTCCGCGTCATCTCAGAAGATGGCGAGCAGCTGGGCTTGATGCCTCCCCACCAGGCCATTCGTGTCGCAGAAGAGCGCGGCCTTGACCTTGTGGAAGTGGCAGGAAACGCCCAACCGCCTGTTTGCCGAATCATGGACTACGGCAAGTACAAGTTCATGGAAGCGAAGCGGGAGCACGCAGCCCGGGCCAAGCAGAAGAACATCGTGGTCAAGGAAGTCAAGTTCCGCCCCAAGACCGACGACCACGACTTCGATTTCAAGGTCAAGCACATCCTGCGATTCCTGGAGGACGAAGACAAAGTCAAAGTGGTCGTCATGTTCCGCGGACGCGAAGTGGTCCACCGTGACATCGGCTACCGAATCATTGAAGAAGTCATCCAGCGAGTCGGCGACAAAGCCATCGTCGAGAAGGGCGCTGGAATCGATGGACGCGACATGCACGCCATCCTCGCCCCTCGAATTGTTGAAGTCGCCAAGCCCAAGAAGCCCAAGCCCGCAACCGCACCTGCACCTGCCCCAAAGGCTCCTACCCCAGCACCCGAATCCCAGACTCCGTGAGGACACCATGACATACAAGATCAAGACCCACAAGGGAGCGCAGAAGCGGTTCAAGAAGACCGCCGGCGGCAAGTTCAAGCGCGGCTGCTCCCATCAGCGGCACATCCTCACCAAGAAGACCGCCAAGCGGAAGCGCCAGCTCGACATGGGCCGGATGGTGTCCAAGGCCGATCAGAAGGCCGTTGCCGCCATGCTTCCTTACGCGTGAGCTCTACGGGGTTCCCGCGGGAACCCCGATGGCGCACAGGCGTAGCCTGTGCGTGAAGTTCTCTCAACGCCTTCGGCGCTTATGACGAAGGTTTAACCCGGTGGCTGACGCCACCCCCGATGAGGCCCCTAAAGCACGCCCGCAACTGGGCTGGCTGCCTCGAGGAAAGGACTGAAATGACTCGCGTCAAACGTGGTTTTAAGAGGGCCCAGCGCCGCAAGCGCATGATGAAGTTCGCCAAGGGCTTCTACGGTGCCAAGTCCCGCCTGTATCGCTCTGCCAAGGAGGCCGTCGAGAAGGCCCTGGGCTATGCGTACCGCGATCGCAAGGCCAAGAAGCGCGACTTCCGTCGCCTCTGGGTGGTGCGCATCAGCGCCGCCTGCGGTCAGAACGGCACCAGCTACTCCCAGTTCATGGGCGGCCTGAAGAAGGCGTCCGTGGCCCTGGATCGCAAGATCCTGGCCGACCTGGCTGTGCGCAACCCTGAGGCGTTTACCAAGCTCGTGGCCGTGGCCAAGGGCTGAACGCGACGCACCGCATCGCAGACACCCGAAAGGCCGCGAAAGCGGCCTTTCCCTGTTCTGAGGAACCCCATGGATCAGCTGTTGCCGCCGGAGATTGATGTGGCCGCCCGGAGCTTCCCCAAGGCCCTGGCCGCGTGCGGGGACCTCAATGCCCTCATGCGCCTGAAGGGGGCCTATGTGGGCCGCGAGGGTAGCCACGCCGCCCGGATGATGGACCTGCTGAAGGCCGCACCCAAGGAGCACAAGCGGGAGCTGGGGGCGCAGATCAATGCGTACAAGCAGCAGTGGGAGGAAGCCCTCAAGGGGCGCCAGACCGACCTCGAGTCTGCCAAGAAGGCCCAGGACGCCCTGGCTGCCGGCTGGGATCCCACCCTGCCGCCCCCGGTCCCAGCGGCCGGTGCGTTGCATCCCTTGAATCGCCTCATGGACCGGCTGGTGGACGTGTTCCGCCCCCTGGGCTTTCACGTGGAGGAAGGGCCGGAGGTCGAGACCGAGGCCCACAACTTCGATGGCCTGAACATCCCGGATGATCACCCGGCCAAGGCCAGCTCCGACACCTTCTACCTCGCCGCCCACCCGGAGCTGCTGCTCCGCACGCACACCAGCCCCGTGCAGGTGCGCACCCTTCTGCGGGTGGCGCCCACCCTCGCCGAGCGCGGCGGGATCCGCTTCCTGGCGCCGGGCCGCGTGTATCGCAAGGATGAGATCGATCCCACCCACAGCCCCATGTTCCACCAGGTCGAAGGCATGCTGGTGGGCCACGGCATCGGCATGCAGCACCTCAAGGGCACCCTCGAGTACGCCCTCCGCACGCTCTTTGGCCCCCACACCGAGATTCGTCTGCGGCCCTCCTACTTTCCCTTCGTGGAGCCCGGCTGCGAGGTGGACGTGAGCTGTCCCCTCTGCGGCGCCACCGGCTGCCGCGTGTGCAAGGGCTCGGGCTGGGTGGAGATCCTCGGCGCCGGCCTCATCCATCCGAACGTGCTGACCTATGCCGGCATCGACCCCACCGTGTGGTCTGGCTGGGCCTTCGGCATGGGCGTCGAGCGCATGAGCATGATGCTGAGCCAGACGCCGGACCTGCGCCTCTTCTTCGAGAACGACCAGCGCTTCCTCAAGGCCATGGGAGGGCTGGACTGATGTGGATCGAGCGCAAGGCCCTGGCCCAAGAGATCCCAGCTGCTGCGGGCCTCGAAATCCGCGAGCTGTGCGAGGTCCTCGCCTCCCTCGGCTTCCCTGTGGACGGTGTCGCCGCCCGGGAGGGCTCGGAAGCGCTGGATGTGGACATCACCGCCAACCGTGGGGACGCCATGTCCCACCGGGGCATCGCCCGGGAGGTGGCCGCCCGCCTGGGCCAGCCCCTCACGCCGCTGCCGCCATCGGCCCCCGAAGGCGCGCCCCTCCTGGAGGTGCGCCTCGAGGCCGCCGCCTGCCCGGTGTATGCGACGGCGGTGCTGGAGCTGGGCCCCGGTGAGACACCAGAGTCCGCCCAGGCCTTCCTCCGCGCCCTGGAAGCCACGCCCAAAAAGCTGCCCGCCGTGGATGCCTCCAACGAGCTGCTCCACCGCTACGGCCACCCCACCCACGCCTTCGATGCGGATGCCATCCGCGGCGCGGTGAGCGTGCGCTGGGCCAGGCCAGGAGAGACGATCACGACCCTGGATGGCGTCACCCGCAGCCTCGCCACCGCTGACCTGGTCATCGCTGACGAAGCTGGCCCCATCGCCCTGGCTGGCGTCATGGGTGGCGATGCCACCAAGGTGAGCGCCACCACCCGCCGGGTCCTGCTGGAGAGCGCCTGGTTCGATGCCCGGACGGTGCGGGCCACAGCCCGCCGCCACAGCCTGCACACGGACGCCTCCCACCGCTTCGGCCGGGGCGCGGACCCCGCCATGGCCCGGATCGCCCGCGACCTGCTGGTCCTTCGCCTCCAGACCTGGTGCCAGGCCCGCCTCCTGGGTGCCTGGACCGCCGGTGCGGAGCCCCAGCGGGGCACGGCTGTGGTCCTGGAAGCGGGTCTCCTGACCCGCATCGCCGGGGAGTCCCTGGACCTGCCGCAGGCCGCCGAGGCCCTGCAGCGGCTGGGCTGCTCCGTGGTGGCCACCGCGGGTTCACTCAGCGTCCTGCCGCCCACCTGGCGCCACGACCTGAACATCCCGGAGGACCTGGCCGAGGAGGTCCTGCGCCTCCGGGGCTACGAGCACATTCCCTCTGCCCTGCCGCCCCTGGAGGGGCCGCCGGAGCATCTGGCCCCGGCCTACCTGCAGCGGCAGGCCCTGGCCCGCCGCCTGGCCCACCTGGGCTTCCACCAGACCGTGACCTACGGCTTCATCAGCCCCGAGGCCGACAGCACCTTCGCCGGCCCCGCCAACCCCCCCGAAGGGCGGACCCTCGCCAATCCGCTGGGCTATGAGTACTCGGTCCTCCGGGGCTCGCTCCTGCCCAGCCTCGTGGTCTCTGCCGGGCAGAACGCCCGCCAGGGGGCCCGGCAGATCCGCCTCTTCGAGCTGGCGCCCACCTACCTCAGCGGTCCCAGCGGCCCCCGGGAGCAGGCCACCTTGGCGGTGGTCTGGGGCGGCGTGCTTGGCGGGGAGGATCCCTTCAGCCCGGCCCGCAGCGTCCAGGAGGCCGATCTGGCGGGCCTGGCCCGGGACTTGGGCATCCAGGACGGACCTGCCATCCACCGCTTGGCGGAGGGGTTGTTCGGCTTCGAGGTCTCCCTGGCGGCGCTGCCCTTGCCCCAGGATCGGATCATCCCGGCCTTCCGTCCCTTCAGTCGCTTCCCGGCAGTGGAGCGGGATCTCTCCCTCCTGGTGCCCCTGGGCCTCGGCCACGAGACCCTGCGGCAGGCCATGGCCTCGGCGCTCCCCGCCGATGCCCTCCAGGACCTCCGCTGCGTGGACGTGTTCCGCCACCGGAGCCTGCCTGAAGGCCGCCAGGCCTGGCTCATGCGCCTCCGCTTCCAGGCGGACCGCACCCTGGTGGGGGCCGAGGTGGACGGCTGGATGGCCGCTGCCCTGGCCGCAGCCGAGGCCCTCGGAGCCTCTCTCCGGGCGTAGAATGGCCAGCGAGGCACACCCATGGACCTACTGAAACAGCTCGAGGCAAAGATGCAGACCCTGCTGCTGCAGCGGAACCAGCTGAAAGAAGAGCTGGATGCCCTGAAGGCCGTCGGCTCCGCCGAAGATCAGGAACGCCAGAGCTTGCGGGCGCGCCTGGAGGAGGCCCAGGCCGCCAATATCGCCCTGGAGAAGGACCGGGAGGCCACCCGGGAGCAGGTGGCCGCCATCCTCCGGGCCCTCGAGGCCCTGGGATGAAGCCTCTGGATCCCCTGCCGGGTACCGACCCCATCGCCGTCACGGTGCTGGGTCGGACCCTGCAGGTCCAGACCGACCGACCCGAGGACCTCGCAGCGGCCCTCCGGTTGTTGGAAGACACCTTTCAGGACATGGACTCCCAATGCCAGGTAAGATGGGGCAGCGTCCCGAAGGGCCTCGACACTCCGTCCTGGTACCTCCTGGGCGCCCTGAACCTGGCGCACCGCGTGGCGCGCCTGGAACGGGAAGCCAACCAGCAAACCCACGACCTGGAACAGACCCTCTCCAAGCTGCTGAACGATGTTCCGGACGAACCTTCCGCCCCCGTGCCACTCCTCGACGAGGACGGAGATTGAATTCCCTGCGAGGCCCGTGCTTATGGCCAAGCGCTTGTTCCGTATGTCGAAACGGGAGACCTTCCCCCTGACCTGTGCGTTCTGCGCGACAGCGCGCCTTAGCCAGGGAATCTGGTTTCCCCCCTACCAGCTAGGGAACTCGGCAAGCCTCCACGACTGAGCGGGGATTTTCAACAATCGGGTGCTGGTGGCTCTTTGGATCTCTTCCTTGGAGTCGCCCATGAATGTCATAGCCTGGATCTTTCTCGTCATGTTCTGCGCCGCCGTCGGCGTGGGGCTGCTCATGTATCTCAAGGCCCAGAAGGCCACGGTGGAGGCCTCGCGGGCCCAGTCCAAGGCCGAGCTCGACATCAAGGCCGAGCGGGAGCGCCTCCTGGCAGAAGCCCAGCGGGAGGCCCAGCGTCTTCGGGAGCGGGGCCAGCAGGAGGCTGACAGCGTCCGCAAGGAGTCCGAGCTGAAGGCCAAGGAGCAGGCCCTCCAGGCCCGCACCGAGGCGGAGAAGCTGCTGACCGAGCGCCAGAAGACCCTGGAGAAGCAGGAGCAGCGGCTGCTCTCCAAGGAGGAGGGCCTCGACAAAAAGCACCAGCAGGTGGACCAGAAGACCCGGGACCTGGAAACCCTCACGGAGAAGCGCAAGGCTGAGATGGAGAAGCTGGAGGGCCAGCAGGCTGAAGCCAAGCGGCTGCTGGAGGCCCAGGCCCTGCGCCTGGAAGAGATCGCCGGTCTCACCCGGGATGACGCCAAGAAGGAGCTGATCTCCCAGCTGGAGTACGCCGCCAAGATGGACGCCGCCAAGCTGGTGCGTCGCATCGAGGAAGAGAGCCAGGAGGAGGCCGCCAAGAAGGCCCGGTGGACCATCGCCACCGCCATCCAGCGGGTGGCCTCGGACGTGGTGGCCGAGCAGGCCGTCAGCTCCGTGCAGCTGCCCAGCGATGACCTCAAGGGGCGCATCATCGGCCGCGAGGGACGGAACATCCGGGCCCTGGAAAAGGCCACCGGCTGCGACCTCATCGTGGACGACACGCCGGAGAGCATCGTGGTCTCCAGCTTCGACCCCATCCGCCGCGAGGTGGCCCGCCAGTCCATCCTCAAGCTGCTGGCCGATGGCCGCATCCATCCCGCCCGCATCGAGGAGGTGGTGGAGAAGGTGAAGGTGGACATGGACCAGCACCTCAAGGAGATCGGCGAGGCCGCCTGCATCGAGATGGGCTTCCCGGACGTCCACCCCAAGCTGCACAAGCTGGTGGGGCGCCTCAACTACCGCACCTCCTACGGCCAGAATGTGCTGGAGCACACCAAGGAAGTCGCCATGATCGCCGAGTACATGGCCGGTGAGATGGGGGCGGACGGCCGCCTGGCGCGGCGGGCCGGCCTCTTCCACGACATCGGCAAGGCCATCGACCGCGAGGTGGAGGGCACGCACATCGAGATCGGCATGCAGCTGATGCAGCGCTACGGCGAGAAGGAGGCCGTCATCCATGCCATGAGCTGCCACCACGGCGACTTCGAGCCTCGCACCGTGGAGGCCATGCTCATCACTGCAGCCGACGCCCTGAGTGCCGCCCGGCCGGGCGCCCGCCGGGAGATCCTCGAGACCTATGTGAAGCGCCTGGAGCAGCTGGAAGGCATTGCCAACAGCTACAAGGGCGTGCAGAAGAGCTTCGCCATGCAGGCGGGGCGCGAGATCCGCATCCTGGTGGACGCCGGGTCCGTCAATGACGACCAGGCCTACTGGATCGCCAAGGACGTCTCTCGCCGGGTCGAGGCCGAGATGCAGTACCCCGGCCAGATCAAGGTCACCGTCATGCGTGAGCTCCGGGCCGTCGAGATCGCCCGCTAACCCGAGGTCGAGGGCTGCGCACCGTCATCCTGCTCCCGCTGAGCGGCCTCAGCGGGACAGGTGCACCAGCCCTCGCTTGAGGGCAATGACGGCGGCTTCCGTGCGGTCCTTGGCCTGGAGCTTCCGCAGCAGGTTGTTCACGTGGATCTTCACCGTGGGCTCGGCCAGGCCCAGGGTGTCGGCGATCTCGCGGTTGCGCTCGCCCTGGGCCAGCAGGCGGAGGACATCTGCCTCCCGGGGGGTGAGTCGCTCCAACTCCATGCCCTCCACCAGGCGTGCCGCCGTGGCGGGGGGCAGGTAGCGCTGGCCGGCTGCCACGGCCCGCACGGCCTCGATGAGCACGGCCCGCCGCACGCTCTTCAGGAGGTAGCCCAGGGCTCCGGCCTCGATGGCCCGGTGGATGTCGGCGTCCCCATCGAAGGTCGTGAGGACCAGGATGCTTGCCTTGGGATCCTCCTGGCGGATGGCGCGGATGGCCTCCACCCCACTGAGTTCCGGCAGCTGCAGGTCCATGATGGTCACGGTGGGGCGCAGGCGCCGCCAGGCGGCCACGCCCTCCTTGCCGTCTCCGGCCTCGCCCACCACCTCCAGGTCCGGCTCGCCTTCATGCAGGATGGAGACCAGGCCATCGCGCACGATGGGATGGTCGTCCACGATAAGCAGGCGGATTGTGGTGGGGGGCTGGGTGGTCATGGGAGCCATCTCCTGTAGGGAACGCTGAGGGTGATGTGGGAGCCAAAGCCGGGGGTGCTGTCGACCTCCATGCGGCCGCCCAGCTGCTGCAGACTGTCGCGGATGCTCCGCATGCCGTAGCCCCCGGCCACTGCGGTCGGGTCGAAGCCCTGCCCATCATCCTCGATGGTGAGGATCACCCGGCGGCGCTCGAACTGGAGCACGGCCCGCACCCAGCGGGCGTGGCCATGCCGGAGGGCGTTGGTGAGCAGCTCCTGGGCCATGCGCAGGAGGTCGTCCTCCAGCTTTGGCCGCAGGCGGCGGGGCTGGCCTGTCTGGGCCAGCTCCACCTGGATGTCGGTCCCGGCGAGGAGGCGGTCGGCCAGGGTCTTCAGCGCGCTCAGCAGGTCGGCCCCCTCGGACTTGCGGGGGCTGAGGGCCATCACGGAGCGGCGGGCCTCCTGCAGGCTGACCACGGCGAGGTTCCGGGCGTGATCCAGCCGGGTGAGGACGGGCTCCGGGTCCCCCTCCATGCGGGCCAGGCGGGCTTCGGCGGCTTCCAGCTGCAGGAGGACGCCTGTGAACCCCTGGGCCAGGTGGTCGTGGATCTCCCGGGCCATGCGGTTCCGCTCCGCCAGCACCGCCGTGCGGGCGGCGATCTGCTGGAACCGCAGGCGCAGGAGCCACCAGCCGAAGGCGGCGCCGGCCAGAGCGCAGGCGACCCAGAAGCTCGGGCGCTGGTGCAGGAAGGGCTCGACCCGGACCTCCAGGCGCTGCTCCTGGGGCGGGGCCTCCTCGCCCAGGCGCCAGGCTTGCACCGTGAAGCGGTAGGACCCAGGGGGCACGTTGGAGTAGGCGGCGAAGCGGCGGTCTCCCACCTCGTTCCAGGCGGTGTCCAGGCCTTCCAGACGATACCTGAAGCGGAGCTTGTCTGAGCGGGTGAGCGAGGTGGCGGTGTAGTAGACCTCGAAGCGCCGGGTGCCCGGAGGCACCTGGATGGGGACGGTTTCCGGGAGCACCGACTCATCGCCCTCGGCCTTCAGGAGGTGCAGGCGAAGGGGCGGCTCGGGCAGCGACGGCGACCCTCCCGGGGTCCGGCTGAGCCCCCGCCCGGTGGGGAACCAGAGGTCGCCTTCCCGGCTGCACCAGGCCGCAGGCTGGGCGCCGCCGCTGGTCTCCCGGGAGGGCATGCCATCGTGGTGATCAAAGAGCGTGGGCGAGAGGACACTGGACGTGGGCGAGAGGACGCTCCCTCGGTCCAGGGCCCGCTCCAGGGCGGTCCGGCGGATCCGGAAGACCCCCTGATCCGTGCTGAGCCAGAGCCGCTGGCCCGGGCCCTCCAGGATGCCGTGGATGGCCGACCGGAGGGCTCCGGGGAGCCCCGGCAGGGGCTGGAACGCCCCCTCCTGGAAGCGACGAAGACCTTCGGGCGTGCCGACCCACAGGATGCCTTCAGGGTCCAGATGGAGGGCCTGGGCTCCGCTGGCACCGAGCCCCTCTGCTCGGCCCAGCCACCGCAGCTGACCCCCCTCCAGCACGCCCAGGCCCAGAGTGAGGCTGGCTGCATAGAGTGCCCCCCCCTCGCTGGTTCCGGCCATGGCCACGACCGCCCGGGCAGTGGGGTAGAGGGTGAGGGTGCCGTCCGGGGCCAGGCGGTGCAGACCCTGGTGGGAGGTGGCAACCCACAAGGCCCCGCCCTCGGCCTCGAACAGGGAAAGAATGGAATCCTGGGGGGGGCCGTTCGGCCAGCGCACCCGGCGCACCTGACCCCCATCGAGGATGTAGACCTCTCCGGTGCGGGTGCCTGCCCACAGCCCACCGGAGCGGCGAGGCCAGATGCAGGTGATGGGGTCGGTGGGAACCGGAACAGAGGGGCGCTCAGCCCGACCCTGGCGGAGGGTCCTGAGCGTGTGGTCTCCCAGCAGACACCAGATGGTGCCGCCAGGGTCCTGGCAGACCATGGCCACGGGTGCCTCGGGATCTGACCCTGCCGCCGGGATGCCCTGGAAGGCAACGGGGTAGATGACCCGAAGGCCCCGGTCGCTGGTGCCGACCCACAGGGCGCCAGCGCTGTCCTCCAGGAGGCTCAGCGGGGTCCAGTGGGGAGTGGCTGAGGGCAGGGCCGATTCCAGGTGACCACTGGGGGTGTGGCGGTAGAGTCCCGCCCCCTCGAAGCCCACCCACAGGCTGCCCTGGCGGTCCTGGTGCAGGACGCTGACTGGCCGGGCAGGCAGGCCCCTGCGGGCCCAGGCAGGGGTCTCGAGGCGGCCGTCCTGGAGGGACAGCAGGCCCTGCCGCTGGGTGCCGACCCAGACCTCCCCCTGGGTGCCGGCCTCCAGGGAGGTGATCTCGGCGGCCGTCAGTGCGGCGAGGACCAGGCGACCCTTGTCCAGCCGCCAGAGCCCAGAGGCGGTGGTGCCGACCCAGAGCGTGCCATCCGGGCCCTCTGCCAGGGCGCGGATCCGCAGCTGGGCAGAGTCTGAGGGGATGGGGTGGAAGCGGCCGCCATCGAAGCGGAGCAGCGGACCTTCGGCGGGGGCCGCCCAGAGGGTTCCGGCCCGATCCCGGAGGAGGCGGCGGATGGGGCCGCCGGGCAGTCCTTCCGCCGGGCCGAAGGCGCGGAAAGCGCCTCGCTCCATCCGGTAGAGGCCTGGCTCGGAGGTGGCGATCCAGAGGGCCCGGTCCAGTGTCTCCGCCAGGGCCTGGACCCGGTTGTGGCTGAACCCAGGTGCGGTCAGGCGGGAGAAGGGTTCGAAGGCGGCGCCGTCAAAGCGCATGAGTCCCGCATCTGTGCCCACCCACAGGAAGCCTTCCCTGGACTCCAGCAAGGCTGCAGCCGTGTCCTGGAGCAGGCCGTCTTCGCTGCGCCAGGTCCGCTGGGCCAGGCTGGCGAGCGGGCGACCCGGGTCCAGGCCCCAGCTGGGGCCAGACAGGAGGAAGGCCAGGGCTGCCAAGGCGCACGTGCGCCCTGCGCCTGGGACCCGGGAACGGATTTCTGCAAGCAGGGGCGGCATGGACTCTGAAGCGTAGGACAGGAACTCCCGCCCGGCAACGCAAAGGTGGCCGATGGGTGCGCGGATTACCTACGCCTACAACCATTGCGGATGAAGTTCCTTGGATAGATCTAGATCGAAGGATCTAACAAGGTGGATCCAATCGAGATATAGACAGATTTTTCATCCTGGGGGATATTGGACCGGAACAGTCCCATTCATCCCTGACCCAACCGGGGTCCTGCCAAGGCCTTTCGCTGCCGAGGTCCTTGCCTAGAATTTTTTCTTGCCATGAACCGTCACGCAACCCTGGGTATCGCTATGAACAATGCAGGGAATCGCAACTGGACCTCTGGCTTCTTCGGCGCCCTGGCCTGTCTGTTGGTCCTCACCCTGGGGCTCCTGGGCTGTGGCTCGGGCGCTGGTGCCACCACGACCGCCCAGTACTACGGTAACTACCATGTGCCCGGCTGGATCACCAACCACCCCGGCCCTGCGGTGGCGCAGGTCTCGGACTGCACGAAGTGCCACGAGTTCAGCGTGCTCAAGGTGGGCAATGGCGTGCCTACCTGCATGACGGCCGACTGCCACCACAAGTCGGTGACCGGGTGGGCGGACCCCGCCGTCCATGGCGTCCGCGCCAAGCTGGCCGCCAGTGTCGTGACGGGTGGCAGCCTGGTCTCCTGTCAGCTCTGCCATGGCGCCACCTTCACCGGCGGCGCTTCGGCCAATGCCTGCAGCACCTGCCACGGTGTCAGCGCCCCGCATCCTCCCAAGCCCTGGCGCCTCAGTGGCACCTCTGCCTTCACCCATGCCACGACGGATCCTTCGAACGCCGCTGTCTGCGCCCAGTGCCACCTGGCCGGTTCTCCCAACAACCCCGCCGGGCACCCCTCCACGCCGGCTCCTGCGGCGACCCAGCCTGGCTGCTACAACGCCACCCTCTGCCATGACGCCAACACGGCCTCGCATCCCATTCCCTTCCTTGCGGGTGTGACGGACTCCAAGCTCAACGGCCACATGACCGTCACCGCAGCAGCCTTTGCTGCGGACTGCGCCACCTGCCACGCCCACACCGGGACCTCACCGAACAGCGCCGCACCCTTGTGCAGCAAGTGCCACGCTCTCGCCAATCCCGCCACCACCGCCACTGGCACCGGCACCTGCCTCTCCTGCCATTCGGGTCCAGCAGGTCTGCCCAAGGGACCCACCGGGGCTGCTTTCCCCAGCATCGCCGGTGCGCACACCAAGCACATGGAGCTGGCCACCCAGCTCACCTGCGACTCCTGCCACGCCGGCAGTGGTGCCGGGACCATCTCCCACTACACCCACGCCAATGCGCGGGTCGCTGTCCCGACCGGGCCAGCCCCGGTGGTCATCGATCCTGTCTTCACGCCCAAGACGGGTGGGGCTCCCGCCTTTGTGGCGGCCACCCTCACCTGCTCCAACGTCCGCTGCCATGGGGGCCAGACCACGCCCAGCTGGCAGAACGGCCTCATCAACTCGGCCACCCAGTGCCTGACCTGCCATGGTGTCGCCGCCAGTGCGGGCGTCACCACCCAGTTCAATGACGCCTTCGGTCGGCACAGCATGGGCACCCACAACGCTACGAACGCCGCCAATGCCATCGCCTGCACCACCTGCCACAACATGGCCAATGGCTCCCCGGGGGCCCTGGCCCACTTCAAGTACCTCAACACCGAGGCGGTGGATGGCGTCGCCACGGGCACCCCTGCGGATCAGCTGCCCAGCGGCACCATCGCCTTCAACCCGACCATCGTGACGGGGGCCGGCACCTACACCGTCACCAGCGCCACCCAGGGCAATGGGGGTTGCGCACTGACCTGCCACACCCACATCCACGTGGCCGCTGTGAACACCTGGACGGCCTCCGGGGCACCCCATCCCGTGCCCTTCCTGGCACCGGACAAGGACAACCAGAACAACGGTCACATGAGCTCAACCCAGGCCACCTTCACGGCGGACTGTGGTACCTGCCACGCCTACACGGGTACCTCCCCTCACGCTGAGGCACCCCTCTGCAGCGCCTGCCACACCGCGGGCAACCCCGTCACCGTGGCTACGGGCGCTGGCACCTGCTTGTCTTGCCACCTGGGGGCCAGCGGCCTTCCCGCTGGGCCGAACGGCGCCACCTTCCCCAACATTGCCGGGGCCCATGCCAAGCACATGGCCCTGCCCACCACCCTTACCTGCGACTCCTGCCACGCCGGCAGCGGCACGGGCACGACCACGCACTACACCAACGCCAACACCCTGGTCGCGCCTCCGGTGGGCCCAGCACCCGTCAGCATGGCCGCCGTCTTCAATGCCCAGAGCGGTGGTGGGGCCGCCTTCAACCCCACGGCCCTCACCTGCTCCGCCACCAGCTGCCACGGCGGCCAGGCCACACCCAGCTGGCGCACCGGCGCCATCAACTCCGCCACCCAGTGCTCCCTCTGCCACGCCATCAACGGTGGGACTGCCACCTCCCAGTACAACGACGCCGTGGGGCGCCACGCCTATGGCACCCACGCCACGGCAGGCACGGCGGACTGCACCATCTGCCACGACATGACTTCGGCCAACATCAATGCCGGGGCCGTGAAGCACTTTGCCGAGCTGGACACCATCTCCGTCGGCAGCACCAACAAGCTCCCTAGCGGCACGGTGAAGTTCAAGATCCCTGGCACGGCCTTCCCCATCGCCACCGGTGCCACCTACACCATCACAGCCACCAACACGGAGGGAGATGGCGGCTGCGCCCTCACCTGCCACAGTGCCACCGGGTCGACCCAGGTGCACGAGCCTGGGGTCTACCACTGGAATGCTGCCAAGGGCTCTGGCGTGGCTCACCCTGTGCCCTTCTACAGTGCGGATGTCACCACCAGTGCGGGGAACCACCACCAGACCGTCACCCTGGCCCAGTTCAATGCGGACTGCCTTAACTGCCACGACCAGAGCGGCACCACCACCAAGGCAGGACCCACCTGCACGGTCTGCCACACCCTGGGGTCCCCTGTGGCCACGGGCCTGACGGCCGGAACCTGCCTCTCCTGCCACGTGGGTGCCTTCTTCACCACCAAGGGACCCACCGGCTCTGCCTGGCCCAACCTCCAAGGCTCACACCCCAAGCACCTCTCCCTGGCCACCTTCACCCGCACCACGCCCGCCCAGCCAGCCACCATGACGGGCTCGGCCTACCCACTCTGTGCGGCTTGCCACCTGGGCTCGGTCCCCGGGGATGCGACCAACACTCACTACAGCAACGCCAGCAAGCGGGTGACCACTCCCATCACCGCCGGCCCTGCCTCCGTGGCCATCGTGACCACCTTCAATGCCAAGAGCGGCACTGCCGGTACCACCGTCAGCGCCACGGCCTTCACCTGCTCCAACATCAGCTGCCACGGCGGCCAGGTGACTCCGGGGTGGCAGACGGGTACCCTCACGGTCAACGCCAACACCTACTGCATCACCTGCCACAAGATCACTTCCACCTCGCTCCAGTTCAACGACGCCATCGGTCGGCACAACAACCCCAGCGCCCACAACCAGACCTGTGACCACTGCCACGACATGAATGCCACCACCAATAACAAGACCGGTGTCACCAACCACTTCAAGTACCTGGACACCACCGTAGTGAGCGGCGTCAGCGGCACCCCCGCCGACCAGTACCCCAGCGACACCGTGAAGTTCGGCGGCGGCACGACCCCCGCCACCTTCACCTCTGCCACGCCCTATACCGTCACCGGGACCACTCAGGGCCGGGGCGGTTGTGCCCTGTCCTGCCACGGCCAGTCCCACACCACCTCCGGGAACACCTGGAACTGATTTCCTTCTCAACCCTTAATGGAGACTCCATGCGTCGCCTCTTCCTCCCCGTCCTCCTCCTGGCTGCCGCCAGCCTTTCTGCCGCTGATCCTGCCAAGGATCTGCCCAAGTTCCAGGGCGGCGACCTCAACAAGTACTGGACGGACGCCTGCGCCCGCTGCCACGGCGCCAATGGCTCCGGCCGGGACAACAGCGGCAAACCCCTGCCGGACAACGGCTTCGACTTCACGGACAGCCGCAAGGCCAACAAGAAGAAGGACAGCGACTGGATCAAGGTGACCCTGGACGGCAAGGACAAGATGCCGGCCTTCAAGGACAAGATGTCCCAGGCGGATGTCGAGAAGATGATCCCCATCATGCGCAAGTTCGCCGCCAAGTAACCGAACGGAGCCCCGATGTCACGGAAGACCGCCCCCCTGCTCGCTTGCGCCCTCCTGGCCGGGGGGCATCTCCGAGCCGAATCATCCGAGTACCCCCTGGTGATCAACCTGCCCTCCGCCGAGCGGATGCAGTACTGGGACCTGGGGGTGGTGTTCACGCACCGCTTCATCCAGCCCGTCAAGGATCACGGCAAGGACGCCTATGGGCTGGACGGGTTTACCTATGCCGGCGTGGGCATGACCTTCGGCATCAAGCCCATCAAGGGTCTGAACGTCTTCGTCTACCGCACGGCGGACAACAAGACCTTCAACGTTGGGTTCCAGCAGCAGGCCTACAACGGGGACTACGTGCGCATGGCCGTCCGGGCCGAGCGCTTCGATGAGGTGGTGAAGGAAGGCGTCACCCCCTTCGGCAGGGTTGGGGTCTCGGGGTTCACAGCCCAGCTCCCCACGGAGTTCTTCGCAACGGACGACCTGATCATTTCCGTGGTCCCCACCTTCGTGAGCAAGACCACCACCAGCGACACCATCCTGCCGGCACTCCCGGGGGCCGCCCCCAACACCAAGGTCAACAAGGGCGGCGTCTTCAACGTGGGTCTTGGCCTGCGCTACGGCTTCACGGACAAGTTCTCCGTCATGGCCGAGTACTACCCCCGCCCCTCGAAGTTTGCGAAGGCCGCTCCCGGTGGCATCACCGACGGTTCCACCTACCAGAACGGCTTTGCCGCCGGCTTCTCCTACAAGACCTTCAAGCACCGCTTCACCCTGGCGGGCACCAACGCCAGCGGCACCACCGCCAATCAGGTGATGAGCGGGGACTACGGCGGCGGGCCCAGGCTCTCCTCCCAGTGGGCCATTGCCTTCAACGTTGCCCGCGTCTTCTAATCCAGGAGCCCCATGCTCGCCTCTCCCCTCATCGAGTTCATTGCCCGGGAGCACCCCGCCTTTGTCCATGTCCCCCTGGGGCTGGTGGCCGCCCTCCCCCTGGCCATCCTCCTCTCCTTCCTGACGAAGCAGTCCCGACCCCTGACCGGAACGGCCTTCTTCATTGCGGCGGTGGGCTGGGCCAGCAGCACGGCGTCCCTGGTGAGCGGGCTCCTATGGGG
>Ga0208248_1000237_pt1 | contig 17761 bp, 20 predicted proteins | sample CryBogmetaGMA5M_FD_184545 | JGI IMG/M metagenome (GOLD analysis project Ga0208248, IMG submission 184545) | Freshwater microbial communities from Crystal Bog, Wisconsin, USA - MA5M (SPAdes) | ecosystem: Environmental > Aquatic > Freshwater > Lake | place: Crystal Bog, Wisconsin, USA | collected...
CGTCAAGTTCATAACGGTATTTCTATGCGTGTTGTTCGCCAATACGATATTAATAACGACCGTTTACCTTGCCGTATTGACGTTTTATACGGTTACTCAGCCATTCGTCCAGCAATGGGCGTTCGGATGTGGGGTTAAACCTAAATGCTCCCGCGCAAGCGGGGGCTTTTTAAATCAATTTTTTAAGGAATTAATATCATGGCACTTCCAAACGGAGCAGGTGGCTATCAATTAGGCGATGGCAATCTAACAGAAATTAACATGAGTACCCAAACAGCCCCTACAGCTAAAACAGCCGCAGCAACTTTAACTGCTGCTGAATTAGCAACTGGGATTATTACTTACACTGGCGCAGCCGTAGCTTTGACAGTACCTTTGGGTGCTGACTTAGATGCGGCTTTTACTAGCATGAAAGTAAATAGTTCGTTTGACTTTGTAATTATCAATACTGGTGCAACTAACGCTGCAACTGTTACTGCTAACACAGGTTGTACATTAGTTGGTGTAGCTGCGGTTAACGCAGTAACATCTGCTACATGGCGTGTTCGCAAAACAGATACCGCTACTTATATTTTCTACCGTATTGCTGGTTAATGTAATGTCCCGCCCTTCGGGGCGGGTTTTTTAAGGAAAAATCATGCCTAATACCAAAGCTACGGGTGTTGCGTATTCAGATCCACAGTTTGATAGCTTGACAGTTACAGGCGCTTCGGCTCTTGCTGCTGTTACTGCTACTAGCGTTACCACATCCGGTACTGCTGCTGCTGGCAATGCTGTCGCTTCACTTTACTTTTTAACTACTGCTATTACTGCTAACACTACTACAACTACCGCTGCTGTTGGTTCTATTGCTACTACTAGCAATGCAACTGGTACTGGAAAGTTGTTTGTATCTGATGGTTCTAAATGGCAATTCGCTGTTGTAGCATAATAAAATAGGGGGCTTGTCCCCCTATCTAAACGGAAAAATAATGCCTATAATTTATTTAAAGCACCCTATTCATGGTACTAAAGTTGCTACAATAGACGCCGAAGCAGATTATGATGAAGCACAAGGTTGGAAACGCTACGATCTGAATACGCAATCAGAAAAAGTAGAAGAAATGGTAGAAGAATTACTTGCGGCTCCTGTCAATACACTGGATGTAAAAAGACGTCGTAAAACCGCAGAGTAAGGAGTTGTTATGGCTACTACCGCCGCCGATCAGATAAATGGAGCGCTACGCTTAATCGGGATGCTTGCCGAAGGCGAAACGCCTTCTGCTGCTACGGCTCAAGATTCCCTTTCCGCTTTGAATCAAATGATTGATTCATGGAATACCGAACGTCTTTCAACTTTTTCTACCCAAGATCAAGTATTTACTTGGCCTGTAAATACAATTCATAGAACATTAGGCCCTACAGGTGATTTTGTAGGTAATCGTCCTATTTTGTTAGATGATTCAACTTATTTTTTAGATCCATCAAACGGTATTTCGTTTGGTATCAAGATTATTAACCAACAACAATACGATGGTATTGCGGTTAAAACGGTGACTTCCACTTATCCACAAGTGATGTGGATCAATATGGATTACCCTAATATTGATATGTACGTGTACCCAGTACCTACAAAAGCGTTACTTTGGCATTTTGTTTCCGTCACGGAATTAACTCAGCCAGCTAGTCTTTCAACTACTTTGGCGTTTCCCCCAGGTTATTTAAGAGCGTTTAAATACAATCTTGCTTGTGAGATTGCCAATGAGTTTGGTGTAGAGCCACCACCTAATGTGGCTCGTATTGCGATGACTTCTAAGCGCAACCTTAAGAGAATTAATAATCCTGACGACATCATGTCCTTGCCTTACAGCATTGTTGGTACTCGTCAGCGCTTTAACATCTTTGCCGGTAACTACTAATGCTGACGCCGATTTTAGGCCAAGCTTATGTAGCTCGTAGCGTAAATGCTGCGGATAACCGTATGGTCAACCTATTTCCCGAGGCTATTCCCGAAGGTGGAATGACTAGCGGGTTCCTTAACCGCGCCCCTGGCTTGCGTTTACTAGCTACCATAGGCACTGGCCCCATCCGTGGATTTTGGACTCATTCTACGGGCGGTTTAGATGCTTACGTAGTATCGGGCAACAAGTTCTATAAGATTCAAACGGATTACACTTATACATTGCTTGGCACCGTTAGCGGTACTGGCCCAGTGTCTATTGCTGATAGCGGTACACAGATATTTTTAGCGTGTAATCCTGATGCTTACGTTTACACCGAGTCAACCAACACGTTTGAAAAGATTACCGACCCTGACTTTGCTGGTGCAGCTACCGTTTGCTACATTGACGGCTATTTTGCATTTAATCAGCCAAATACGCAGATTATTTGGGTTACTGGTATTTTTGATGCTACCAATATAGATCCATTAGCGTTTGCGGCTGCTGAAAGTTCTCCCGATCAAGTTATAGCCGTTGTATCCAATAACCGTGAAGTTTGGGTATTTGGACAAGGCACAACTGAGGTTTGGTATGACGCTGGTACAATTCCTTTTCCTTTAGCCCCAATTCAAGGTGCGTACAATGAAATTGGTTGCTTGGCTCCGTTTTCTATTGCTAAACTCGATAACAGCATATTTTGGCTTGGCTCTGATCCTCGTGGCTACGGTATTGTTTATCGTAATCAAGGTTATACAGGCAAACGTGTATCTACCCATGCCGTAGAGTACGCTATTCAAAGTTACGGTGATATTACCGACGCAGAAGCGTATACATACCAAGAAGAAGGTCACGCTTTCTATGTATTGAACTTCCCAACAGCCAACGCTACTTGGGTTTATGACGTGGCTACGGGTGCTTGGCATGAACGTGCAAGCTGGAACAATGGTGCTTTTATGCGTCATCGTGGTCAATGTCAAATGAATTTTAATAGTCAAACTATTGTCGGCGACTTTGAAAACGGCAATATTTATGCCCTTGATTTAGATGTTTATTCGGACAATGGCGATATTCAAAAATGGGTTCGCTCATGGCGCCCATTATCTGCTAATCAAAATAATATGAAGCGTACCGCCCAGCATACCCTTCAATTGGACTGCCAATCAGGTGTTGGTCTCAATTTAGGCCAAGGCCAAGACCCGCAGGTCATGCTTCGTTGGTCTGATGACGGAGGCCATACGTGGTCTAGCGAACATTGGATTTCAATGGGTAAGATTGGAGAATATGGCTACAGAGCTATATGGCGTCGTCTTGGCATGACTACTAAACTACGTGACCGCATTTACGAGGTGTCAGGTACAGATCCTAATAAAGTCGTTATTGTGGGCGCTGAACTATTCCTCAGCGGCACAAATACAAATGGCTGATATAACCGTACTACCGTCAGCTAAAGTACCGCTGATTTACCCTGACACGAATACGATGTCAACGGAGTGGTATCGGTTTTTTTGGAATATCTATGGCTATACTGCAACAGGGGCTATTCCTGTATCTAAAGGCGGTACAGGGCTAACTACCATTAATGACCATCAAATCATTATTGGCAATGCTAATAACGTATTTGAGCCAGCTGTATTTACAGGTAGTGGCATCACCATTAGCTATTCACCTGGCATTGTTAACCTTGCCATTGGTGCTTCAGGTGTTACACCAGGTACTTACGGGTCTGCGTCACAAGTTGGCGTATTTACTGTTAACCAATATGGCAACATTACTGCGGCATCAAATGCGTCAATTGCAATCAACGCCAATCAAATTACTAGCGGTACACTTGTTACGGCTAGAGGCGGTACAGGTTTATCGGTTTTTGTTGCTAATGAGATTTTCTATGCGTCATCTACTAGTACAATGACCCAATCAAGCAAGTTGCTATTTGATGGCAATATCTTGACTTCTACAGGTGGCATCGGTGGGGGCAACTTTTAAATGACAAGCATAGCGAAACATAATAGAATCAGTCTAAATTTAGGAGCTTTTTATGGCCGTTAACCTTTCCCCTGTTGCTGGCGCTGCCGCACAATTTTTTGATAATAGCGGTCAAGTGCTGACTGGCGGTAAGTTATATACCTATGACGCTGGTACAACAACACCTTCTCCTACCTACACTAGTTCAAATGGCGTAACAGCGCATCCTAATCCAATTATTCTAAATGCGGCGGGTAGAGTGCCTGACAGTGGTGAAATTTGGCTTGCGGATAGCGTTTCTTACAAATTTGTTCTTAAAGATACCAACGACGTATTAATTGGTACTTATGACAATTTAGTAGGTATTAATTCTAACTTTGTTAATTTTACAGGTGAAGAAGAAAAACAAACAGCTACCCAAGGTCAAACTGTATTTACTTTGGCTACACTTAACTATCAACCCGCTACTAATAATTTATTGATATTTGTTAACGGTTCTAAACAAATTTCTGGAACTAATTACATTGAAACATCTTCAACTGTAGTGACTTTTGTAGATGGTTTAAACGTAGGTGATGTAGTTGATTTTTGCACTGCAACACCAATTAATACTAGCGTTGTAACTGCCGCGCAAGTATCTTATAACCAAGGTGATGCAGGCGCTGTAACAAGAACTGTTGAATCTAAGCTTCAAGAGTCTGTTTCTGTATTAGATTTTGGCGCGGTAATGAATGATATTGCGTCTAAAGCTATAAATACAACCGCTTTAATTAGTGCATTAGCAAGTTCAAAATCAGTCTACATTCCTGAAGGAACGCTTTATATAAATGCGGGAATAAATCTTGAAGATGTTTTAATTACGGGTGAAGGAATAAATATTTCTTTTATTGAAGGTGACGGTAATTTATTTACTATTAATACTTTATATAAAGCACCAACTTTAAGAAATTTAACAATTCAAAATGGAACAACAACAGGTATTTTAATTACGCAAAATCAAAGTACGGCTTCTGGTGGCGTAATATGTGAAAGTGTATGGTTTGGTAAAGCAACAACCCATTATTCAGCAGCAAGTTTAGTTGTTGGCACAAGATTTGAAAATTGTTTTTTTACTTTGGCTAGTTCATTTAGTAGAATATACGGCGCCGGATCTTTTGTTTGTATTGAACAAAATTGTTCTACAACGCAAGGTGGTGGTGGATTAAAGTTAACAGGAAGCAAACATTCATCTTTTTGTATACAAAATGCTGCAATGGAATACTTGCAAAATGAAGCAATTAAATTAGATGGTACAGGAACAACCGCAATTCAAAATACAATACTTACAAATATTCATTTTGAAAATTGTTCTTTAGCATCTCCAGCTACCGTTCCTTACGTAAATATTTTAGGCGGCGCTGGTAATAGACTTTGGGATACAAACTTTAATCAATGTACCTTTGCAACACCCCCTACAGGGCTTGTTAGATATGTATACGTCAGCCAACCTTCTGGTTCTTCTGTAAGAAATGTAAATTTTAACGGCGGCGCTGTAGAAGGAAATGTATATTTAGCGAATGATACTTCTGCTGTATTTAGTAATACCATAATATATAATAATGACCCCCCTTATGGTGTTCAACCCACAAATATCGTTCCTTTATTAACTCCTAAAGCTTATAGTTTGTTTTTAGGGGCAACGCAAACAATCGGTGTAGCAGGTGGAAGTGGCGCTGTTCAAGCATCCATAGCACCCCCACCAGGTGCTACATTAGCAATTATCTATGCTCAAGGTACAAGCTATAACGGAACGCCTAATTTAAATTCTGCTTTTTTAAATACAGCTTGGGCGGCTTCGGGCGCAAGGTTTACAACAATAGTTGACGTTAATAATGGAACTGGAAGTAATCAAGGTTTTGTGGCTACTTGGGACGCTTATCTTGGACAAATTGTTGTTTCAAATAAAGCTGCAATGACAGCCAATCAATCTGGAACTGTAAATATAGTGTTTTATGGCGATTACCCATACTACGGATAATAAATAATGGCACAACCAGGTAACTTTACCCCCATTCTGTTGTATTCAAGCAATACGGCTGCGGCTGTACCGCTTGCGGCTAATTTAACCAATAGCACTAATGGCGCTGAACTTGCTATCAATATTGCAGATAAAAATCTGTTTTTTAAAGATAGTGGTGGTACGGTAAATACTGTACCTATTCGTCAATCAAGCACTAGCTCTAATGGTTGGCTATCTAGCACAGATTGGAATACGTTTAATGGCAAAGCGCCAGCAACTAGCGGTACATCGCTTTTGTACGGCAATGGCTCAGGTGGGTTTAGCAACGTAACTATTGGTACAGGCATTACTTTTGCAGGCGGTACATTATCTGCTACGGGTTCAGGCGGTACAGTTACAAGCGTAACAGGCACAAGCCCCGTAGTATCGTCAGGCGGTACAACACCAGCTATTAGTTTAGCCACAGCTTATGGCGATACGCTTAATCCCTACGCTTCTAAAACAGCTAATTACATATTGGCTGCGCCTAATGGGTCTGCTGGCGTTCCTACATTTAGGGCATTAGTAGCTGCCGATCTTCCATCTCTTTCAAGCGTTTATATACCGTATACAGGCGCAAGTAGCGCAATAGACTTAAATGCACAAACAGTTACCAATATTGCTCATTTAGGCGTTAATACCACTAGCGTACCTGACATTCTTTTACGGGCTTTTGGCGATAACAATTCAACATCAAGAATTGCTATTCGTGGATATTCTAGTAACGCTAGCAGTTCATCTATGCGTGTGGCTAAGTTTCGTGGCACTTATGCTGCACCGCAAGCACCGCTTAGTGGAGATAGTTTAGGTAAATTTGAATTAGCTGGATATGGCACGACTTCTGCAAATGGCTACCCACAAGCTTCGTATGAAGGTGTAGCTACAGAAAATTGGGGCGCTACCGCTAGGGGTGCAAAAGCTTTATTTTATGTAACCCCTAATACTACGATTATTCAGGCTGTTGCCCTTACACTTGACCAAGATAAATCGGCTACTTTTGCTAGTTCTGTAACAGCAACTTCATTTAGTGGTTCAGGTTCAAGTTTAACTGGCGTAGTTACTAGTGTAGGCGCTACATCACCCGTTACTTCTACAGGCGGTCAAACGCCTACTATTGCTATGCCAGCCGCTACAACTAGCGTAAATGGTTATTTAACATCTACCGATTGGAATACGTTTAACAATAAAGGTAGCGGAACCGTTACTTCTGTTACAGGTACGGCTCCCGTTGTATCTAGTGGCGGTGCTACGCCAGCTATCAGCATGGCCGCAGCTACTAGCAGTGTAAATGGCTACCTTACAAGCACTGATTGGACAACCTTTAATAATAAAGGGTCAGGTACAGTTACGTCTGTAGCTGCTTTAACTTTAGGCACAACTGGTACAGACCTTAGCTCTACTGTAGCTAATGGCACTACAACCCCTGTAATTACCTTAAATGTGCCTACAGCTTCAGCAACTAATCGAGGCGCGTTATCTTCTGCCGATTGGTCTACTTTTAACGGCAAACAAGCAGCGTTAGTAAGCGGCACCAACATTAAAACCGTTGGTGGCGTGTCTTTGCTTGGTTCAGGCGATGTAGGCACAATTGGTATTGGCTACGGTGGTACAGGACAAACTAGTTTTACCGCAGGATATGTACATTTTGGTTCTTTTAGTACAGATTCAAATTTCTTTTGGGATAACACCAATAAGCGTTTAGGAATTGCTACTACTTCACCTTTAAGCCCTTTACAAATTACTGGAAACGCAGGGCTTTATTCTTCAGGCGCAACAAGCGTAGGAAGTCCATTAGGCGCGCAAATTTATCTTGGTGATAGCAATTATGCCAATGCTTCTTATTACAACGCTGGCCCTGGTATTGGCGCCGTATATGACGCGTCTAAAGCTTCTGCGGCTGCTTTAGCTCTTTATGCTTTATCTGGCGTAAACGCTAGAGCCGAAGTTATGCGTGTATGGGCTTCTACTGGTGTTTCAATTGGCAACACTACAGACCCAGGCGCTACTAATTTATCGGTTACTGGTAAAGTAACTGCGGCGAATTTAAACGGCCCATCATTTAGCGCATACGGTAGCGCAGCGCAAACCGTTTCAAATACAACTTACACAGCATTAGTTGCAAACACAGAAGAATTTGACATCGGTGGTTGCTATAACAACACTGGTAGCACCGTTACGTTAAATGGTCTTTCTGTACCTGCTTATTCTTTCTGCCCTAACGTAGCTGGTTATTATCAAGTTAGTTTTGGTTTAGTTCCTAGCACAACAACATTGATTTCAAGATACATCATGTTGATGTATAAAAATGGAGCAAACTTTAAATTTTTACAAGACGCTAATTCAACAGGTAATAGGTCTAATGGTTCTTGTTTAATTTATTTAAACGGAACTGGCGACTATATTACTGCGTATGGTTGGATTAATGGAACTGGTACATTAAGCTTTGGTGGTAATTCATCCGCAGATGACTATTTCCAAGCTGTATTTGTAAGGGGCGTGTAATGACTTTATATGAAAAAATTATTGCTATTTATCCTGATTTAACGAATAAAGATTTTGAACCTGAAGGCACTATTGTTCTTCAAAACGATGGTCAAGAAGATTACATTGCTTCTTGGAATAATTCAAACCCACAGCCAACTGCTGACCAATTAGAAGCAATAGGAAAATAACATGACTACATTAATACCAAAATTTGATCTTAAAGATGGCGGTTCTACACCGGCGGGCGCTGTTAATCGTCCTATTAATGAAAAGCTACAAGAAATTGTAAGCGTCAAAGATTTTGGTGCAGTAGGCGACGGCGTTGCTGATGATTCTGCGGCTATTCAAGCGGCGCTAGATACAGGTGGCCAAGTTTACTTTCCTGTTGGAACTTATCTTTGTAACGTAACAGCAACTAAAGGCACTTTTTTACAAGGTGCTGGCAACGGCGTAACTATACTTAAGCCTTTTGTTGCGGCTAACCCTGTATTAACTATTAATAATTTCCCACAACCAAGTTATTATTACGAATATGTTAACGATATTGGCTTTGTAGGCCCTACCTTTGGTTCTGCTATTAATCAAGTAATTACTGGCGTAGGTATTCAATTAGGCTCTGCAAGCGTAGGTCGTATTGTATTTACCCGTGTATCAATAACAGGCTTTGGTAAAGGCTTTTATAAGCCCAACGGCAATCTTGGCAATACCTTTTACGATTGTAATTTCTCTGGTAACAGCTATGGTTACTACGTAGCTAACTCAGCTATGCAGCCAGGTAATGACCGGTTTGAAGGCGGTCAGTTTGCTTCAAATACATTTTGTGGCGCTTATGTTATTAGCAACGCGGCGGGTGTTGGTGGGTTTGTATTTAACGAAACCATTTTTCAACAAAACTATGGCTACGGCGTTTACATAGATATTGTAGATAGTTTAGGGGATGAACGCTATCCAGCTATTATTTTTAATAATACTTATGAAGAACAAAACGGTCAATTTAAAACAGGTTGGCCTAGCACTCAAGTAACCCTTACTACTATTGCTGGAACGCTTACCGCCAATCCAGTTCCTTATCGCGTTGATGGAACAACGCGTATTGTATCTATTGGTAGTTATGGTTCGCAATTGCTTTTAGGTACTGTACCTACTATTCAGCCTTCTTCAACTGGGCCAATTATTTCATCGCCAAAAATGATTACGACCTTGCAGTATTTTGGTACAGGCGCGTCTTTAGCTACTTTGCGTGGCGATGGTTCAGGCAACTTGCTTATGGACAATGGTACAGGCGGTGATTTCTTGCCTGATACACCAGACGCTATTAACTTTGGTCGTGCTGCTAATCGTTGGCTTGGTATTTATGCTATTACCTTTTACCCTGGTGCTGGTACAGTTAAATGGACTAGCGGTGCAGGAACACCTGAAGCTTCATTAACCGCGCCCGTTGGATCTATGTACACAAGAACTGATGGCGGCGCTGGAACTACGCTTTACGTTAAAGAAACTGGAACAGGCAATACAGGTTGGGTTGCTAAATAATGACCCAACTGCTCTATACCGAACAAAAGGAACAACACGTGAACTTTGCTGAACAATTTAAAGAAAAAGAAGGTCAATTTGATATAGACCTTGGCACAACACACCATTTCTCATCTGGCGTATACGCCAAGGAGATGCACTTGCCTAAAGGCTATGTAGCTATGAGCCACGCTCATAATTACGATCACTTGAGTATTCTTGGCAAAGGACGCGTTATTGTCCGTACGGATAACGATGCTGTTGAATATATTGCGCCTGCTTGTCTTACGGTTAAAGCTAAAACATACCATCAAATTGAAGCATTAGAAGATGCGGTATGGTTTTGTATCCATGCGGCTGAAGAAACCGATGCCGATAAGATTGATGAAGTTTTGATCTGTAGGGATTGCTAATGCACAAATCTGTCAGACTTTTACTTAGGGGGCTAAACGTAGAACCTTTGGTTCAAGCAATTACCCGTCAACCTTGGCTTTGGGATAAGTACACCCAAAGAACCGAAGTGTACGGTGGCCCACATAAAAACATTAGCGATATCTGGGTGCGCTACGCGCCAATTGAGATGCTTAAAGAACCAGCCGATTTTGCCAAAGAACATGATTCAGTATGGTATGAAGCTGGGTATGCGTTGCCACAAATCAGGCCAATTGCTATGGCTTTAATGGCATTAGTTGAAGGCGAACGTCTAGGCGGTATCTTGATTACTAAGATCCCACCTGGTGGTTGTGTTAAACCACACATTGACGAAGGTTGGCACGCAGATTATTATGACAAATATGCCGTACAATTGCAGGGAAACTGCGACCAAGCGTTTTGTTTTGAGAATGAACAATTATCTGCGTTACCCGGCGATGTCTATTGGTTTAATAACAAAAATAGCCATTGGGTTGTTAATAACAGTACCGAAGATCGGATGACAATGATTATCTGTATTCGGTCAGATCGTAAAGGAGTTTGATATGCCATGGGGAGCCGCCGCAGTAGCCGTAGGTACGGTAGCAGCAGGATATATGTCGTCGGAAGCGTCAAAAAGCGCCGCACAAACGCAAGCAGACGCAGCAAATAACGCAACCGCCGCTAATACAGCCGCTACACAACAACAAATTGCTTTAAGTGAACCGTGGCGCACGGCGGGTACAACTGCTGTCAATCAGTTATCTACCATGACTCAACCAGGCGGTACGCTAACTAAAGACTTTAGCTACGCCCCTTTTGACTATAACGCTAATACCGATCCTGGCACTCAATTTAGGTTACAGCAAGGTCTTAAGGCCATGAACGCTACGGCGGCTGCTAGAGGTGGTTTGATTTCTGGTAACGCGTTAAAAGCTGGTCAAGATTATGGTCAAGCCCAAGGGTCACAAGAGTATGGCGCTGCGTTTAACCGTTATTTAAGTAATTATGGCAATGCGCAAAATACGTTCCAATTGAATCGTAATAACTTGCTTGGGCCATTGCAATTTTTAAGTGGTCAAGGTCAAGCGGCAGCCGCAGGACAAGCTTCTAGTATTGGTGCTGGCGCTGCAAATAACGCTGCCTTGTCTACAGGAGCCGCTAACGCTGCTGCCGCAGGGCAAGTTGGATCTGCTAATGCTTATAGCAATGCTATTAGCCAAGGTATTGGTCAGTATAATTACAATAGTATGCTTAATCGTTTTGCACCTCAAACACAATCTGCGTATAGCACACCTACTAGCTCTACACCCGCACCCGTTTATGATTACAGCACCCCTTACCAAGGTTAAGGAATAAATATGCCAATCGACGCAAGTATCCCCCTTCAAGTACAGCCTTTAAAGCTTGAATCGCCAATGAATCAATTGGCGATGATGAGTGACGCCATGAAAATTGGTGAAATGCAACGCGGTATTGGTGTTCAAAATGAATTACGCAATCTATACGCGCAAGGCGTCGACGTTAGTACGCCTGAAGGTTTTAAACAAATTGCGACGATTGACCCTATGGGGGCGATAAAGCTTAGAACAACGGCTATGGAAGGTCGTAAACTTCAAGCCGAAACAGGGCTTAAAGAGTATGAATTAAAAAATAACAAAATTAATACAGCTATTACACGCCTTGCTAATTTACATTCCCCGCAAGAAGCGGCAGCTAGTATTGCAGAGCAAGTTCAAAGTGGCGATATTCCCCCTGAACGTGGTCAGCAATTAATGCGTGAATTGCAAACAATGCCTTTTCAGCAATTCAAAACAAGTCAATTAACAGGTATTTTATCGGCTAAAGATAATTTAGCTAATCAACAAGACGTTAAACGTACAAATATTGCAGGCGGTAATTTAGCTGTAAATCAGCAAACATTAGCTAATGCTAATAATCCAGAATTACAAGCAAGACTTTCAGCTGCTAAGGCTGGTGGTACTGAAACAGGTAAAGCTACAGCGCAAGCTGCTATTGCATTACCAGGCGCTGTTGCTACGGGTGAAGAAGCAATCCGTAAGATTGATGCTTTAGTTGGCGCACTTCCAGTTAAAAACGATGAAGGTAAAATTATACAAGCAGGTACTAAACCTCATGCGGGTTTTGGTCAATCTGTTGGCTTTGGTATCCCAGGGCTTAAATATATTCCCGGCACAAGCGCTGCTGACTTTAATGCGCGTCTTAATGAAGTTCAAGGAGGCGCATTTTTGCAAGCATTTAACACGCTTAAAGGTGGTGGTTCTATTACTGAAACTGAAGGCACCAAAGCAACTCAAGCTATTAATCGCATGAGTACAGCGCAAAGCGAAAAAGAATTTAATACAGCTGCTAGAGAATACCAAGATGTTATTCGTACCGGTATTGCAAGAGCTAAAGCTAAAGCGGCTAATGCAGGTGGCAGCGGCGTTCCTGTGGGACGCGGTGGTTCAGCTCCAGCAGCAGGCGGTGAAATCGACTTTAACAGCTTGAAATAAAGGATCCGTCATGGATGTCCGTTTACCTGATGGTACTTTGCTAAGAAACGTGCCTGATGGCATGAGCAAAGCTGATTTAACTTCTAAATTAGCATCTAATGGCTACGATATTGGTAAGTTAGGCGCGCCCGCGCCTGAGCCTAAAGCATCGGTGTCTGTTGAAGCCGCACCACCCCAAGAATCTAATTTCTTTCCTAGAAGCATAGAAGAAGCCAAAGGTCAGTTACGTCAAGACCCGCTTATTGGCGTTGGTGCAGGTCTTTATAAAGGCTTTAAAGACATTACTGATACGGGCATGAAGTTAGCGGCTAGCGCCGTTGACTATGCGCTGCCTAAGCCCCCCGGCGAAATGACCCGCCGTGAAAAAATTAACGCTTTAGCAGAAATACAAAATAGACAATACGAAGCTACTTATGGCGAAAATATAACTGCGCCGTCTTCACGTATTGTTGGTAACGCTTTAGCTACATTACCGGCTGGCGGTGCTATTGCAGCTCCTATTAAAGCCATTGGCAACGCTATTCCAGCCGTAGCTAGATTTACGGCGCCTGTAGCTGAATCTATTGCTTCTGGTGGATTTAGAACAGGTTTGCCAACTGCTACTACTCTTGGTGAAAAAGCAATTGAAACAGGTGTTAGAGCTGCTGGCGGTGCTACATTAGGCGGTGCTTCGGCAGCTGCAATTAATCCTGAAGATGCTAGTACCGGCGCCATTGTAGGTGCAGCCGTTCCTACCGTTGTAGCCCCTGTAGCTAAAGGATTGGCTAAAGTTGGCGGTAAACTTTATGACCTGGCGACAGGTCAATTGCCTACAGTTCATGCTGGCAAATTAGCCCGTGAAATGGCTGGAGAGCAGATCAATGCTATTCGCGCTGCCAACGGCGCAGCTCCTTTAGACATTACCGCTGCACAAGCTACCTATAACATCGACAACGACGTTTGGCAGGCATTTAATGATGTCATCCAAGGCAAAGATAAAAAGGCCGTATTTAGCACTTTAAAGACTAAACAAGCCCAAGAACAATTTGACATCTTGGCTAACTTAGCGGGCGGTGCTAACCAAGCTGAAGCTAAAGGAAGCCGTGAAGCAACCAATAAGCTATTAAACCAAGTTACTACGCCAATGCGTGAACAGAACCTATTGGCTGCCAACGTAGGCGGTCAAGTCGGTATTCCATTACAAGCTGAAGCTAATGCGGCTCGTCAGGCCGCAGCAGGTAACGTAGCTGAAGTACGCCGCTTAGAAGCGCTTAAAGGCCGTGCTATTAACCCTCAGCCGGGCAATTTGATGAATGATTACCCATTAAGCAATATGCCTGAAAAGGCTGATCAATTGGCTAATCAAGCAGCTGCCGAATCATTGGCGCAAGGTGAAGCCGCAAGGATCGCTGAAGCTAAAGTAGCTGATTTAAAAGCACAAGGTTTAAACCCATTAAATGTCAATGGGGTAACCGGCAAACTGCGTAGTTTGGCTACGGCTCCTGGCACCCGTGCTGACCCTGTTCAAGTACGCGTGTTGTCTAGTATTGAGCAACAAATTAAAGATTTAGCAGAGCGTAACGGCGGCGTTATTGACGCTAATGACTTGTATCAGATTCGTAAAACAGGTATCAATGACGCTATTGAAAAGCAACTTACTTCTGAAGGTTTAGACCCTAAAACTCAAAGCAAACGTATCGCTGAGATGCTTGGACAGGTTCGTCCTTTGGTTGATGATGCTATTGAAGCAGCTGGTGGCAAAGGGTGGCGTGATTACTTGTCTACCCATGCTGCTGGTATGCGTCAAATTGAGCAAAAAGAACTAGCGGCTAAAGCGATGGACTTGTACAAGTCATCTCCTAAGCAATTTATTGACCTTATTAAAGGCAACGACGTTAAAGCTATTGAAGAAATCTTTGGCCCGGGTAATTACGATATCGCTAAAGCGATGGGCGATAAAATGGTTAAATTGCAAAAAGTCGCTGGTGAAGTTGAGCGTGATGTTATTGATATCCCTAAACGTATTGCAGCTGGTCGCAAAGCTTTAGAAATTACAGAGCCAAGCGTATCAGGCAAGATCCCAGGCTTCGTAGGCTATAAAACTGCGTTGGCTAAGAAGTTTGTTCAAATTGCTGAAGGCAAAGTTAATCAAAAGACAATGGATGCGCTGATTAAAGGCGCTGAAAACGGCAAGAACATGAATGACTTGCTCAATACGCTGCCAGCTGAGGAGCGTGTTAGAGTTTTAAAAGTATTAGGTAATAGTAAAGAGTGGAACGCTTGGGTGACCCGCGCTGCTGGGGCTGCTGCAACTGAACCGGTTAATAACTTGGCTCCAAGTGAGCAAAATCAAAACGCCCTTGCGAGGTAGTAATGGATCAAACTTTATTCAACATAGCCGTTACCATAACTGGCTTTCTGGGCGGCTGGTGGCTTAAGGTACTTTGGGACGCTGTTAAAGACCTACAAGCAGCGGATAAGGTATTGGTAGAAAAAGTTAACTCTATTGAGATTTTGGTAGCGGGTAACTATATGTCTAAGCTAGATTTTGACAAGATTGCGGCGGCTATATTCGCCAAGTTAGACAAGATTGAAGATAAGCTAGATCGAAAGGTAGACAAGTGATCTACGCTCTGTATCTCCTTCTTGTACCTCTTAGCCTATTATTGACTCTATTAGCTGTTTTAATAGCGCCTGTACTGCCTTTATTAGCGTCTAATCAAGAAGGATGGCTTGATAATCATAGCTCTTGGGGCTTGGGGCCACGCTTACCAACTTGGCTATCTTGGTTTCAAACACCTGACAACTCACTAGATGGCGACGCTACTTTTCAGACCATGTTTCCCCCTGGTCAATGGTGGTCACAAGTTCATTGGTTATGGCGTAACCCTTGCTATGCTTTTGCAATCCGCTATCTAACCAATCCCTATTACACCCAAGTGTTAGGGGATAAAACCATAAAGGACAATGACAATGCAAAAGCAGGCTGGTGCTTGGTTCACGCTAATGGACTATTTCAATTTACTCTTGTTGCCCCTATTGGTTATAGTCGTTGTATTTATATCAATTTGGGTTGGAATGTGCGTGGTTTGGTCGATGATAATGTCCAGCCAAAGCCTAATCCGTATCAAGCCACGTTCGTGTTTTCGCCAAGAATAAGCGGTTTTAGATGAAAATGCACAAGTCAAAAACGATGTGGTTCTCGTTGGCGCTTGTAATTTTTGGTGCTTTATTTGATAACTTATCTTATGTCCAAAACAGTATTGATCCAAAATATTATGGCTTTATCCTTATTGGGGTTGGGATTATTGTTGCTGTACTTCGCTTTGTGACTTCCAAACCTATTGAGTAATGTTTCCTTTACCAATCCTTACTTATGTCAAACTTGGAGCTATTGCTCTCGCTCTACTCTTTTCTGCTTACCTTGGGTATAGTTTTGAACATAGCCGATTCGTGGCTTTTAAAGCGGCAATTGCAGAAGAAACAAGGCAAAAGGAAATAGAACACCAAATAGCTACCGATGAGATAAGAAAGGTCAAAGATGCTCAAATCCGTGATATTAACTCTAAGCTTGTCGATGCTATTAGCGAGTTGCGTAAACGTCCCAGTCGCCCCGAAAGCCCCCTCCCTGGACAAATTGGAACTGGGGCCAGCCTTTTCGCCGAGGATGCAATCTTTCTTAGACGGGAAGCTGCCAGAGCAGACGAACTCCGTGCAGGGCTTGAAGCCTGCTATGCCCAATACGACGCGGTAAGTAAATGACGCTTGAACAATTACACGCGCTTGGCATTGACGCCAAATGGCTAGACCCCCTAAATAAGGCTTTTGAAAAATATGATATTTCAAACCCTAAAAGACAAGCTAACTTCATTGGTCAATGTGGCCATGAATCTAATTCATTCCGTACCTTGGAAGAAAATTTACATTACAGCGCAGCAGCGCTTATGCGTACTTGGCCAAGCCGTTTCCCAGATATGGATACGGCTGAAAAGTATGCTAACAACCCTGAAAAGATAGCCAACAAAGTTTATGCCGGGCGCATGGGTAACACCGAAGAAGGCGATGGGTGGCGTTATCACGGGCGTGGTCTTATACAACTTACTGGTAAAGACAACTATGCCAACTGCGGATCTAGTATGGGTTTGGATCTTGTTGGGAATCCTGATTGGTTGCTTGATCCTACGTATGCGGCTCTAAGCGCAGCATGGTTTTTTAATAAAAAAGGCTTAAACCAACTGTCTGACATCGGCGATGTAGTCAATCTAACCAAGCGTATCAATGGCGGTACGCTAGGATTAGATGACCGCATGGCGCGTACTAGTCAAGCTTTACGGGTTCTTCAAGGTACTTCTCAAGCCTAGTAATCCGTTGCGTTTCAAACGAGCATAGCGTTGAGTAATACTCAGCGTGGGTTTTATGCTCCAAAAAGCTACGTTTAGCGCTTTCTAGCTCCTTAGCTGCGATGCTTTTTGCTGATGGTGGGTTGGTTAATAGCATCCAAAATCTTTTTAATACGTTCATTTTCATTCCTTTTCGTGATGCAGTCCTGGCAAAACCATTTATAGGTTAGACCGCTAGGGTTGTTAACATTAGCGCCAGTGATATTGTTCTTGCGTTGCTGACAGTTGTTGCAGATGCGTAACATTAACGTCCAAATATTGAGTCGTAAATAGGCGTCATAGACGATGGATTAGGCGCATACATAGGTATAGGGGCTACAGGAGCCATCACAGTGCCTACAGACTGCCCTTGCGCGCCATAGACGTAGGTTGTATTGCCTGACTGCATAGCAGTCCCTCTGCTCTCACCCTGTGGGCCGTAGAAGTATTGCGTATTGCCTGACTGCTGAACTGTACCTAAGCTTTGCCCTTGAGCGCCATAAAGGTAAGTTGTTTGAGCTTGTCCTTTGCTAATGCCACAAAAATAGCCAAGGGTAAAGC
>Ga0208248_1000238_pt1 | contig 17744 bp, 11 predicted proteins | sample CryBogmetaGMA5M_FD_184545 | JGI IMG/M metagenome (GOLD analysis project Ga0208248, IMG submission 184545) | Freshwater microbial communities from Crystal Bog, Wisconsin, USA - MA5M (SPAdes) | ecosystem: Environmental > Aquatic > Freshwater > Lake | place: Crystal Bog, Wisconsin, USA | collected...
GCAGACCCGCGAGCAAGACCTGCGCAGCTTTTTGGGCACCTTCAACTTTGGCGGCGACATGGTCAAGCAGGCCGTGGGCAGCATGAGCGGTGGCGAAAAAGCCCGGCTGGTGCTGTGCATGATCGTCTGGCAGCGCCCCAACCTGTTGCTGCTCGATGAGCCTACCAATCACCTGGACTTGGCCACCCGAGAAGCGCTGGCCATGGCGCTCAATGAATTTGAAGGCACCGTGATGCTGGTCAGCCACGACCGGGCACTTCTTCGCGCCGTGTGCGACGAGTTCTGGATGGTGTCACGCGGTGGCGTCGAGCCGTTTGACGGCGATCTGGACGACTACCAGCGCTACCTGCTTGATGAAGCCAAGCGCCAGCGCGAGGCCATCAAGGAAGCCAACAACGCCGCCGCCAAGGCCGAGCGTAAAGCCCAGCTGGAGGCCGCTGCCGCCCCCAAAGTCAAGGTCAAGGTCAATTCCACCGGCCTCAAGCGAGAGCTTGAAGTGATCGAAGCCCGCATGACCGTGCTCAACGGCGAAGGTGCCGCGCTGGAAGGCCACCTCAACAAGGCCGTGCATGCGCACGACATCGCCGAGTTTGGCAAGGGCCTGAAACTGGTCAACGACGAACTGCAGACGCTGGAAGAGCAGTGGCTCACGGTGTCGGGCAAGATGGAAGCGTAACCCTAACGAGACAAAATCTCCGACCGTTAAAAAGCCCGCAACTGCGGGCTTTTTAACGGGTCTTGAGGAGCAGTTACGCTGCTGCTGGCGCGTTCTCCAGCGGACGGAACGAGCGGTCGCGGTGGTCGGGCACATCTTCCTGCATCACTTCCAGCACATCAATGTGAACATGGTTGTTGTTGTTCAAAACAGCGGTCATGCGGTTGGTATCGAGCTCACCGGTCCACTTGGCCACCACCAGGGTCGCAACGCCATTGCCCACCAGATTGGTCAGGGCACGCGCTTCGGACATGAAACGGTCAATGCCCAAGATCAACGCCAAACCAGCGACGGGCACCGTGCCCACGGCCGACAGCGTGGCCGCCAGCACAATAAAGCCACTGCCGGTGATGCCCGCAGCGCCCTTGGAGGTGAGCAGCAGCACGCCCAGGAGCGTGATTTCTTGCATCAGGGTCATCGGCGTGTTGGTGGCTTGGGCAATAAATACCGCCGCCATCGTCAGGTAAATCGAGGTGCCATCCAGGTTAAACGAATAGCCGGTGGGTATCACCAAGCCCACGCAGGTCTTCTTGGCGCCCAGTTTTTCCATCTTCTCCATCATGCGGGGCAACACCGACTCTGAGGACGACGTGCCCAGCACAATCAGCAACTCTTCGCGGATGTATTTGACGAACTTCCAGATGCTGAAGCCGTGCAACTTCGAGATGGTGCCCAGCACCCCAAAAACGAAGATGAAGCAGGTCAGGTAAAACACAGCCATCAGCTTGCCCAACGAGAACAAAGAGCCCACGCCGTACTTGCCAATGGTGAACGCCATCGCACCAAACGCACCCACCGGGGCCACCTTCATGATGATGCCGACGATTTCAAACAGCACATGAGACAACTTCTCGACGAAATCAAACACCATGGTGCCGCGCCCACCAAACCGGTGCAAGGCAAAACCAAACAACACAGAGAACAGCAGCACCTGCAAGATTTCGCCCTTGGCAAAGGCATCCACCACCGAAGTCGGAATGATGTTCAGCAGGAAATCGACCGTACCCACCATCTTGCCGGGACCGGTGTAGGCCGCAATGCCCTTGGTGTCGAGCGTGGCGGCGTTGATGTTCATGCCCGCACCGGGCTCAAACAGGTTGACGATGACCAAGCCCACAATCAGGGCCAGCGTGCTCACCACCTCAAAATACAGCAGGGCCAAGCCGCCGGTTTTACCGACCTTTTTCATATCTTCCATGCCGGCTATGCCGATCACCACGGTACAGAAAATGATCGGGGCAATGATCATCTTGATCAGCTTGATAAAGCCGTCGCCCAGGGGCTTCATGTCGGCGCCCACTTGGGGGTAAAAGTGGCCCAGCAAGACGCCGATGGTCACGGCTGTCAGCACCTGGACATACAGGGATTTGTATAGCGGCTTCTTTTTTGCCGCGAGAGATGTGTTCATGTTCAAGTCCGGTTAGGTTGATGAATCTACGCTGGACCTGACTTTAATCAAGATAAATCCGGATGACTATTGTGGGAAACCACATCCAAACGAAATATTTGACAAGAAAAAACCCGCCGAAGCGGGTTTTTTAAAAGCTTTTAAAAAGCATCAGCCCATGTGCAGGCCGCCATTGACCGAGAAGTCGGCACCGGTGGAGTAACCACCTTCGTCCGATGCCACCCAGGCAATGATGGAAGCAATTTCGCTAGGCTCACCCAGACGCTTGACGGGCACGGTGGCAATGATCTTGTCGAGCACGTCCTGGCTCCACGCTGTATTGGGATACCGGTTGGCGCGACTTGCAGGTCAAGGATCGGCGGCCAACCAATTGACGAGCAAGGCAACAGCAGCTTCAACGGCTTAACAGCAGCGCCACGCAGTCGGGTTTTCCGTCCAACCACATGGCCATCGCCTTTGCCGTGGTGGCGAACTGGTCGTTTAAGTGATCTGGGCTTAGGGGTACTGCGTATTCCAAGGGTTGATGACAGTCAGGCCGGCGGCTTCAAAAGGGCCAGTGTCTCGCGTAGCAACAATGTAGCCGTCTGCGGGCGCAATAGCTTTCCCTTGGGCTCGCGCACAGGCACGTAGCAGAGGGCACAGTCGTCTTTCGCCATCGCGAGGGCCAAGGGCAGTGCAGGAGGTAGACCGCCTGCACTGAAACCCGAGCAACTGATCGAGGAAAAAAAATAGTCCTTTCATCCATGCCGGTGCGAGAAACCGTAAAAATGCTCGGCAGCAACCAAGTCCCAATTTATGCACATTGCGCCCCAAACCCCAAAGTCGTTTTGAGGGCCAGCAGTTTCGCCACCAGATTCAAATCATCTAGCGTATCAATGTCGATCACGGTGCCTGCGTCTGATACTACTAATTTAATAGCAGCATACGCAAGAACCACGGGGGCAGCACCCTGATTTCCTTTCAACCTCATGAGATCGTCACGGCACGCCCCGGAAAACCCGACCGGGTGTCCGCGTTGACCTTCGAACACAGGAAGCACCACGGCATGGAACGCCAAAGCGCGTGCGACGGCCCACAGTGTGTCAGGCTGAATCAGCGGCAAATCACCGGGCAGGATCAGCCAGCCGGCGGCCTCCTGGGTCGCGCGCACTGCCGCTGCAATGGAGTCGCCCATGCCAAGGTGAAGTCCAGATTCCAGGTGATAGGGTAAACCGCTGGCCCGCACTGCATCCAGTGTGTGCTGTAGCACAGTTTTACTTTGCAGTTGAGCCTCCAACTTGCTGCCCTGGCCACCGGAAGCCTTGAAGCGCTCTCCGCGCCCACTGGCCAGTATCAGGACCGTGGGTTGTTGAGCTAGCAAGCGCTAAGCTCCGTAACTGACTGAACACAGAGCGCCGCGTTTTTGACTTGGACAATGTGAGCCATTACCGAAACCGCGATTTCCGCCGGTGTCTTGGCCCCAATGAACAAACCTACAGGGCCGTGCAGACGGGCCAACTCCTCAGGCGTCAGGCCAAAGTGCTCGGCGAGACGCTTCTTTCGCGATGCCTGATTGCGCCGGGAACCCAACGCACCGACGTAAAACGCCTCAGATACCAGCGCTTCCAGCAACGCCATGTCGTCCAGCTTGGGGTCATGCGTGAGCGCCACGATGGCGGTGTGTGCATCAGGCACCAGCGAGCGCACCACATCGTCGGGCATGCCCATCACCCGTTTCACGCCGTCCAGACGCAGCGTCGCGGCAAATTCTTCCCGTGGATCACATACCAGCACCTCGAAATCCAGCATTAACGCGATTTGCGCTACCGCCTGCGACAACTGGCCCGCACCGATCAACAGCAGTCGCCAAGTGGGGCCGAACACGCAGGTGAGCACGCTGCCATCAAAGTGCATGGCCTGCCCCCGCACGGCCGACAGCAAACGCACCTCCCCGGTGGCCAGGGTCAGCTGCCGCGCAACCAGTTCGTGCCGGGCGGTGCGGTCCAGTAGCGATTCGACCCAGGTCGTGTCCACCAGCGGTTCGCGCACCAGGCGCAGGCTGCCGCCACAGGGCAAACCAAAGCGCGCTGCTTCCTCCTGACTGACGCCATAAGCCAGCATGGAAGGCCGATCAAGCGCTGGGGGCTTTGCGACAGAGCGGTCTTGCATGGCAGTCTGGGTTTGTGCAATCAGGTCGTCCTCGACACACCCCCCGGACACCGAACCACTCACGACGCCATCGTCGCGCACGGCCAGTAGCGCGCCGGGCGGGCGGGGTGCGCTGCCCCAAGTTTCGACCACAGTGACCAGCGTGACCGCATGGCCGTCGCGGCGCCATTGCAAGGCGTCAGCCAACACGCGCAGGTCGAGGCTTTCCATGGGTCAAGCCAGCTTGAAGGGCAAACCGCGTGGCGTCTTGCCGGTCAGTTTGGCGATGGCGTTGGCGAAGGCCGGTGCCAACGGTGGCAGCCCCGGCTCGCCCATGCCGGTGGGCGCCTCCGCGCTGGGGACAATGTGCACCGCCATACGGGGCATATCGGGCATACGCGCCACCACATAGTCGCCGAAATTACTTTGCTCGACCACGCCATCCTTGAAAGTGATGGCGGCACCGGGCAGGCAGGTGCCCAGCCCCATCAGCGCCGCGCCCTGAACCTGGGCCTCAATGGTTTTGGGATTGACCGCCAGGTTACAGTGCACGCCGGCTGTGACCGCGTGCAACTTGGGCACACCTTGGGTGACCGAGGCCTCAGCCACATAGGCCACGACGGTATCAAACGATTCATGCACTGCCACGCCCCAGGCTTGACCAGCGGGCAGCTTGCGCTTGCCATAGCCGGATTGTTCGACCGCCAGCATCAACGCCGCTTTGTGCCGCGGGTGCTTGTCGCCCAGCAGTTGCAACCGGTAGGCCACCGGGTCCTGTTGGGTCGCGCGGGCAATTTCGTCGATCAGCGTCTCCATCACATACGCGGTATGGGTGGAGCCGACACTGCGCCACCACAGCACCGGCACATTGACCTTGGGATGGTGTACCGAGAGGCGCATGGGTACATCGTAGGGATCACGCATGCCTTCGAGCGCCGTGTTGTCGATGCCGTCCTTGATCAAGAACCCTTCAAAGGGCGTGCCTTGGGCAATGGATTGCCCCACCACCACATGGTCCCAGGCCAGCACCTTACCGTTGGCGTCGAAGCCGATCTCGGCGCGGTGCACATGCATGGGGCGGTAGTAGCCCCCTTTGATGTCGTCCTCACGGCTCCACATCACCCGCACGGGCACGTCCAGGCCGGCCGCACGGGAAAGTTTGGCCACGGTGCAGGCTTCGACCACGTAGTCGGCGGTGGGCACAGCACGCCGGCCAAAACCGCCGCCGGCCATCTGCACGTTGACCTTGACGTTTTTAGGTGCCACGTCCAGTACCTTAGCCGCAGCCATGGCATCAAAACCCGGCATCTGAGTGCCCAGCCATAAATTAACTTTGGTGTCGGCCCCCTGGCCGGTGACGTGTACGGTGCAATTGAGCGGTTCCATGGGGGCATGGGCCAGATACGGAAAAGTGAACTCCGCGCTAATTTTTTTCGGCGCCGTGGCCATGGCGCTCATGTCCGCATTGAATTTCACAAGCCCGGTTTTTTTAGCCAACGCCTGGTAGCTGGCCAATTGCGCCACGCTGTCAACCTTCTCCACGGCCGCGGTGTCCCATTCCAGTTTGAGGGCATCGCGGCCTTGGCTTGCAGCCCAATAACCTTCTGCCACCACCACAACCCCTTCGCCACCGCGGTCGGTCGGCATGCGCAGCACGGCTTTGACGCCCGGAATGGCTTTGGCCGCACTGTCGTTGACTGATTTGAGTCTGGCGCCAAACACTGGCGGGTGCATGACCACGGCGGTGAGCATGCCAGGCAACTGCACATCGACGCCAAAGCTTTGCGTGCCCGTCGATTTGGCCCGCGCATCCAGCCGGGGTGTGGCCTTGCCGATAATGCGGAAATTTTTTGGATCCTTGAGCGTCACTTTTTGCGGCACAGAAATTTTCATGGCCGCTTCGGCCAAATCCCCATATGCCAACGACTTGCCGCCTGGCCCCATTACGTTGCCGTTTTCGGTGCGCAGACTGGTGGGCTCGACACCCCATTGCGCCGCTGCCGCTGACAACAACATAGCGCGGGCCCGCGCGCCCAGCTCTCGGTACTGGGTGAAGGAATGCTTGATCGAGCCGGAACCACCGGTCAGGTGCATGCCAAAAACCGGGTCGACATAAGCCGCATTGGCGTCACCATGCACGCCGCGAACGCTTGCCCAGTCAGCGTCGAGTTCTTCCGCCAGAATCATTGGGAGTGCCGTCAGCACACCCTGGCCGAATTCCAAGCGGTTGACCGTCACGGTGACCGTACCGTCTTTGTCAATGCGCACAAACGCAGCGGGTTGCTCAAATGGTTTCAGCCCGGCCGCAGGGGCTGAGGTCGCACCATCTTGTGCGCCGGCCACGAGCGGGTAGGCCCCCAGTGCGAAGCCCGAGGCCACGCTCATTTTCAGAAAAGTGCGTCGTGGCAATGTGTCACTTGCTATTGATATAGAAGTGCCTTGCGCAGATTCCATGCGGGCTAGCAGCCCTTTTGGCAATTGATGGGCGAACTCATTGAAGGAGGAGTCGAAATGCATGATGTGGTCCTCGCGTGGGGTTAAACCAAGGTCGCCGCAGCGGCGTGGATGGCGCTGCGAACACGAGCGTACGTGCCGCAACGGCAGATGTTGCCGGCCATGGCCGTATCAATATCAGCATCGCTGGGCTTTTGGTTGTCTTTGAGCAAGGCGGTGGCGCTCATGACCTGCCCGCTTTGGCAATAACCGCACTGTGCTACATCGTGCGCAATCCAGGCGTTTTGCACGGCCAGACCGACCTTGTCGTTGACAAGGGCTTCAATGGTGGTGATCTTTTTGCCCACCGCAGCGGAGATCGGCGTGACGCAGGATCGTGTTGCCACCCCATCCACATGCACGGTACAGGCGCCACACAAGGCCACGCCGCAGCCGAATTTGGTGCCGGTCATGCCGAGCGTGTCGCGCAGGGCCCACAGAATGGGTGTATTGACATTGGCTTCGACCAGCGTGTCTTTTCCGTTGATATTGAGAGTTGGCATGGGTGCCTCCAAGGTCATGGCCACAGGGACCGGGTCGGCAGACTCTAATCTAACTACATAAATGTTGCTGACCAAGTGTTAATGCCCAACCATCGGTTTGGAAAAGCCGTCAGGGGGCTTCTTGCACGTTTCCTAATTTCATGACTTCCCCGTAGACCTTCAGTCCAGTTGAACCCAGGATGACCAAGCTGCCAGGTTCAGCCACCACTGTCACCCGTCATTAGAAGCAAGACTGCTAGGGAAGCGCGGATTTAATCAACTTTGACCGATAGCCTTGGCGGGATATGAATTTTTGGCTATCCGTATTTTGTTGTGGATAACGCCTAAATCTCACGGCATGGTTCTGATTGAGGTGCACCATGGCAGCCTGTGCACGTGGGCCATAGTGCACAGTCGCATTCACACCAACCGGGAACTTTCCCGTATGGACACGCCCGCTACTGCAGATGGACTGCGTGGCGTGATGCTCGGCAACCTCAAATTGAAGTGATGGTAAATCGAGGACTTGGCATGTTTCGCCCACATACGCAAAGACTTCGGCGCAGGTTTGTTCAAGCCATCGCTTGAAGGTGGCTTGCTGGAGTTGCGGCTGTTCATGTTGAGTTGCGATTGCACTTGCTTGACGGCCTCTTGCAGCGCCGCTATCTGCTCCTGCTGCATCAAAATCAACGCATTCTTTTCTGCATGACTTATCTGCGAATTTCCTCTTGCCCCGAAACCCGATGCCGTGGCGCTGCCTGTTTTTTCTGTCACGCTCGTTGCCGATCATTTGGAATTATCGAGAAGTCCCTACACGAACAATACATAACGCCCTATAGGCGGCCTCAATATAACTACTTAGACTTAACTGCTGCATATGACACATAGACCGGTTGCACAGGCCTAGGAATATTCATGGTAACGACCTGTGTTTATAGGATTGGCTATATTTATGCATTCGAAATGAGATCATTTCGTCGTCGGAAACTGAGACAAATAATTTAACACCTTGTCGGTATAAACAAGTTACAGCGGCTTCAACTATCAAAGTTTTCAAGTCGAAGATTTTGTTGAAAATTGGTCAATCAGCCAGGGAGATTTCAAATGAGTCAATCTAAGAGCGGTTCAATTTTGCTAATGGCCATTATTCTGGCCGGTTGCGGCGGGGGCGACAGCGATGTGCCTGCCAAACCAAAATTTACCACGCAAGTTTCGTTCGGCGACAGTTTGAGTGACGTCGGCACTTACAACGTGGGGTTCGTTGCTGCAGCGGGTGGTGGGCAATTCAGCATCAATGGTCCCAATGCCAATGGCAGGGCCGCCAATGGCAACAGTATCGTAAACTGGACTGAAGTTGTTGCTATTAATTTGGGACTGCCTGCGCCTTGTGCTGCTGTGACGGGATTGATTGATACGGCTGGCGCGCAAGCACTGTCCGTTCCGGTGGTATCGCACACTGGATGCAATGGTTATGCCCAAGGCGGCGCTCTTGTGACTAATCCGTACGGCATTCACAACACTTATTACGGAACCTACGCCGCCGCATCAGGTTTAGGAGGCGCTGAGCTGACTTATCCAGTGGTTACGCAAATCAATAACTACCTGACTGACCATGGCGGCAGTTTCAGCGGCAATGAATTGGTGTCTGTGGTGGTTGGCGGAAATGAGGTGCAACTTCAATTAACTCTGTTGGTAGGTGGTGCGACAGCTGCAGCCACCGCAGCAGTGACAGCAGCCGTGCCGACGCAAATACAAGCTGACATTGTGGCTGGTACTTGTGTTCCAACAGACCCTCAGGCCAGCAATTGTGTTTCAACAGCAGTTGCAGAATTGACCCCGACGGTAGGCGCCGCCGCCGCAAATACCTATCTGTCACCCACCGGTCCGGCGGTCATTGCGGCCGTGACAGCGATGGCGACGGCCGCGTCTGAACTTGTAAATGATGTGAATACACTGATTTTGGCCAAGGGCGCGAAATATGCGATGGTGGCGAATATTCCAGACTTCGCCGATATACCGGCGCTCGCCGCCTACTCAGTGGCGCAAAGAAGCCTCGTAGATTTCATGGTGATTACATTTAATTCGACATTGAAAGCAGGCTTAGCAGCCTTGCCGGGAAGTGCAAATGTCATTTATCTGGATACATATACCTCCATCAAAGACGAAATTAATAACCCGGCGAAATATCGATTGACCAACACAACAGCTCAATCGTGTGATCCAGTTTTGACCCCACAAAATCGGGCACTGCTTTGCAATGCAAACACTTTGATTGCCGGACAAACGGCGGATACCCATTACCTGTTTTCCGATGACACGCATCCGACACCTTACGGCCACCTGCTGTTTGCAACCTATGTTTTGCAGCAGATGACCATCAAGGGCTGGTACTGATTTATCTAGTCGTTGTTACATGAATAGGGAGTGGAAATCATGATAGTCAAACAAACAATGGTAAGTTGCTCGGTAGCCGCTGGGCTGCTTGTATTGTCTGCAAACGCGGCGGCAGCTGGGTTCGCATTGATCGAACAAAGCGCCAGCGGCATGGGCAATGCCTTTGCGGGGGGAGCGGCGATCGCCGATGATGCATCAACAGTGTTCTTCAATCCGGCCGGGATGTCGCGTATGAGCGGCAAGCAAATCGTGATTGCAGCGCATGCGATCACGCCCTCGGCTAAATATACTTCAGCTATCGGCGTCCCCAGCGGAGGCGATGCAGGCAGTACCTCGATCGTCCCGAATGCCTATTTCGTCATGGAGGTGAACCCCGCTCTGAAATTCGGTCTGGGTGTCAATGCACCGTTCGGGTTGCAGACTGAATATGACTCGAACTGGGTTGGCAAACAACAAGCGATCAAGTCCAAGATTGAAACCGTAAATGTGAATCCGTCGCTCTCATACCAGGTTAATGACCGGTTGAGCCTTGGTGGCGGACTGGATTATCAGCACATCACAGGTGAATTGTCTCAAGATCAAGGAGGCGCTATCGGCATTGCAGTCATCAATGGCTCCGACAATACTTGGGGCTACAACCTCGGGGTGTTGTATAGAGTGGATGCCAATACGCGTTTGGGCGTGGCTTATCGTTCCACGATGAGCTATACCTTGAACGGCACGGTGACCACTTCGCTACCCTTCGCCAACGGACCGGTGTCGTTGAATATCAAACTGCCTGATACCTTGTCGATCAGTGGGGTCCATCAATACAGTGATAAATGGGATGTCATGGCCGATGTCACGTTTACCGGATGGAGTTCATTCAAGCAGGTGAAGATTGTGGACGGTACAGGGGCGACCCTATCAAACACGCCTGAGAACTGGAAAGATACCGTGCGGGTAGCCGTTGGCGTTACCCACCATTACAACCCGCAATGGCTAGTCCGCGCCGGACTGGCTTATGACCAGGCGCCAGTTCCAAATGAGTTTCGCACTGCGCGTATTCCGGATAACAACCGTACTTGGCTGTCATTTGGTGGACAGTACAAACCGTCGATGACCAGTGCGATTGATGTCGGATATTCACATTTGTTCGTGAGCGATTCCACGATCAACTCTCCAACGCCGGCACCTTCTCTGATAGGAACATACAAGAACTCGGTCGATATTCTCAGTGTGCAATATAACTATAGTTTTTGAGAACCGACTGGTGCAAATGGAAATGGTGTGTGGGTCACTCATTACTAGGCGAAGTAGATGTCAAGCGTAAAAAAAATTTGAATCACTGAAAGTACCCAAACCCTGGTTGTCACGGCGATTTCCTGCCTTAAGGTTGAGGGGGACTATCCATCGCATCCTTACCATGGTCCTACAACTACGCATCGAACCACTAGTACATTGACACGTAAATAACGAAACATTAATATACTCCGTAAGCCGCTTACCAGCATACCTTGGAGTAGTCATGCGTCAAACAGAACTGAACTTGAGCGCCCGGGTTCGACAGTTAAATGAAAAAGAACGTTGATTCATATAGGTTTACGACTTTGTCGCGCCACTACAAGAGGGTCAACTGGGCTGGAAGGGTCGGTTTTTTGACTGTCAGTGCCTGCAAGATATCCGTATGTTCCTGGGTCATGTTCGAGAGCGCTGCGACCGGCTCCAGATCATTTACCTTTACCTTTTGATGCTGAATGCGGCGCAACTTTGCCAGTGCCCGCTCTGGGGAGATTTTTGTATTGCTGTCTCGAAGTCGTGCACGCATCACCCGGTACAGGATCAGCGCCATAAAGCAAATGGCCGCATGGGCATGGATCCGACTGGGCAGTCGGTGATAGATCGGGCCAATCTCAATCTCGGATTTGAGTACCCGAAACCCACGCTCAATATCCGCCAGTGATTTGTAGCGCTTCACCACTTCATCCGGTTTGAGGTCTTGGGTATTGGTCACCAGCAGCAGCTTTCCATCCATGAGGCGCGCATGCTTCAAGGCGCGCTCGTCAATGTCGTAGCTGAACAGTTCGCTCTTGAGGTTCACCTTCACGATGCGTGCCAAATGGGATTCGCACACCTCGTGGTAAAACTTGGCCCGCGCCCCGCCATCGGAGAGCTTGCGCCCGCGCTGCTTCTTGCCATCGTCTTGTGAATCCAATTTGCCAACCCACTGGTCTGCTTGCTTTATTAACTCAGCAATACGCGCATCGCGCTTGGCTCCGGCATCAAGCGCTACCTGCGGATCATGCGCAATGACCAAGCGTAGTTTGTTCCAAACCACCTCTCCCAGAACTTCGTCCTTTGCCGGTACACACTGAGCTGAATGAAACGGCTCCAGTAGCTCAACAAAGTCGCCATAGCGCCGCCCGGGCACCGCCAGAATGAATTCGAGCTTGTTGCCACCGGGAAGAACAATCTCCTGCAAGTTGGTCAGGTTGTCAGTGGACAGCAGGCCCCGATCCGCCACCGCAATGACGCGCTTGATCGGGAACCTTGCAACAATCTTCTCGATGACACCTTTGATGGTGGTTACCTCTGCCGTGTTGCCATCAAACACCTCATGGTACAGAGGCAACCCTTCGGCCGTCTGAACAACACCCAGCATCACCTGGCGAGCCACCACGCCTTCCTTGGACATGCCGTAGTGGCGCAGGTCACCCTCTTGTTCAGACAAGCCGGCCGCACGAATGGTGGTCATGTCATAGAAGACGATCGCCAAATCTTGATCCACCAGCGGACGCAGCAAACTTGCCATCACGTTATCAACCGCTGCCTTGTGATCGACCAATGCATCCATTGCGCGCAGCAGGTGCTGATGGTCAATTGCTTGCAGGGATGTGCCTGGCAAGGCCACTGTTTCCATCCATCGCAGCACGCCAAGCTTGGAGTCCGGATCACACAGGCGGTTGAACACCATCACACGAATAAGTGCCTCCACATCAATACTGTGGCGGGTGTTGCGAAACACGCGGCGCAGGCCATCAAAGCCCAAAACATTCCATAGCTCAGTCAATGTCCAGACATCGCCAAAGTCGCGCGCAGACTCAAAACTCAAAGTCGGCGGCACCAAGGGGGCCGCCACAACAGGGGTTTGGCCGGTCACGCGTTGCAAGCCGGAGATGACGGATTTGAGTTCGGTATTGAGCTGGTCGATACGTCCCAGCGTAGCCACGGTGCGTTGCTTGGGTCGACCCTCCTCGTCACGGTAGGCGTCAACGAGTTGGACGTATTGATTGGGTCCGCGACGGGTAAGCTTGATAAACACGCCACTACTCTAACATAGTAGTTTGTATGTGAAAAATAAGAACTAAAACATCAAATCGCGCCATTACACAATTCCATTTTTTGGCGATAAGTTCGTTGATTTCATTGAACTTTGTGGCGGTGTTGGTCGATTAGCTGTCGAACCCGGGTTCACATAGTCTAAATCTCATTTATCTTGAAGTCGGATCAACATATGAGTTTGCAGCACTAGACACATTGTCGCCGGAAATTACTGGTGACTCTGCACTAAACTATGTTCGTGTAGATTATAAATATGCACAAATGATTAGGTCACGAGTTGCACAATATTTATACCTCGGTGATATAGAAGACGAAAATAACGACCCTCCATGGATCGGAAGCAAATATTGCCCGTCAACCAATGAATTAATTGAGGACTGGAACGAACAAAGCTCATCCTTCACCAAATCACTGAATGATATTGAGATAGCTTCATCGAAATCTGAAGTGATGCAAGCCTTCAACATAGGAAACGCCGCAAATACAAGAGCATTCCGGGTAGTAACCGCCTCTAGGATGCAACTCACTGCACATCCAACACGCAGAGATTTACTAAGTAATCAAGATTACATCTATGTGTATGACAAAAAAACACAGCCAAGCAGTGCTCGATTGTTAAAGCGGAGCACATACATCGATCAAATAATAAATGCACAGCAGAAGTTAATACAAGTAGCCTACCAACGACTACTTCAGCTAAAGCTCACACTCAATGAGATCCCAAAGTCTATTACATCTCCAGGGCAGCAAGAAGCATTTTTCACGGAACTATATTTTGACAAAAAGGCCAGGCTGAAATCTAGAGCAATTGACATAAAAACAGTAACCCTCCACACGAATACAAGTGGAGAGTTGGCATCAAATTCTTCACGACAGTGGTGGGGATCTGTCTGTGCCAGTCAACCTGAGCCAAGTTGGATAAGCAGAAGTATCTTAGGACATAGCAGAAAGTTGGCCATCGTCGGATCATGGTGCTCATTAGCTGCACCGGCCAATTTAATTCAACAGGCAGGCCAATTGATGACTTCGAAGATCGAGGAAATCGGCTTGTTGAAGTATACACAGTCTGACAACTCGAAAATAGACTTAATCAGTGCGAACTTTTCATTCAAAGGCATGGACAAAACACGCATAAATGGGAAAGGCTTCAATCCAGCCATGCCAAAACATTACTGCGACCATACAACATTGCCTGCCGTAACTATGGCAGAAGAAATTAGAAAATTGATATGTGACAACAAGAAATGCAGCAGTTCAGTAAAAACGTTATTAAGTCTTGTATTTATGGATGGCATAACTAACGTTGATGATATCCAATCAATATGGTTTAAATTAAAGTGCCAAAAACCAAACGAACCATTGATAGAACTCAAATGGCGCCGAGATTCGGGTCAGGAAATTCAAATTCCAGCTCAACCTTCAACACGAAGTCATTTAGGTCTTGCAAACCCATTGAGCGACATTGAGTTTGCAGCCAAGGAATGCATCACATATCTGAGTGACATTTTTCCTGCCGTCACATGGCCGGAAACAGCGAGGGGCCTGATGAGGGCACTAATTTGGATTATGTGCCGCTGGCAACGTGTTCACGTCCCACCATTTCTACTCTATTGTTTTGACGCATCTGTAGTTGCGGCCACTTACTCAAGCAAATCACAGGCACATCTTCTACACGAAGAAAATCACATGCAGGTGAACTCAGATGATATAGCCAATGCAGCAAAGCCCTGCAAGTTAAGTAGTAGAGCAAAACCCAGTTTATCGACTTTGCAAAACAGTTTTTGGAAAATCGCGAACGGAAATTTAAAAAAAGGCGGCGACAAGAAAAGATCGATATTGCTTTTGAAACTTCTCGAAGAAGAATTCACCTTCAACGACTCTGATCCATCTCTAGAAATAATAGTTAATTGGCTTTCCATTGAATTGATGCGATGGATTCAGGGCGAAACCGACCCAATTGAAGTTGATGTCATGTACCAGTACCTTAGTCGTGTCCTGCGCAGAATATCTTGTTATCCAAATACGTATCAGTTTCCAACATATTGGAGCGCAAATGAGTGGAAGAACCTTTGCAATTGGATACTGAATGTCGACGACAAATTGATTGAAAAACAAACAAACATAAGACTGAATCGCGACATCGCACTTAGAAGGATATTAACGACATTGGCCAATGATGGAATATATAAAATTCCATCCGAAACCTTACCCGGACTAATTATTGACAAATCTCGTACATGGTGCGAGTCTGCATCCCGAGTTTATGTAAGCAATGCGAGCACTCAGAATGTTGCAAGTGCATTGGCATATATATACAAAGATTGGGAAATTAAGTCCCTTCAGTCGAAAGTTTTGCACGAACTTTTCATTTCCGGTTGCATGCGGTCTAGAGAAAATAGCGCGTTAATGATTAAACATATCGGCAACGGTATTGCTGTAATGACCGAATGTGGCTTCAGTCATATAAAGACTGTACTCTCTGAACGCTTGGCTATTTTAAGCACTTCTCTTTCAATAGAAATTGAAAACTTGATCAGATTATTATCAAAGCTACCATATCCTCCTGAGCATTTATTTTCTGAGCAGGATACAGTTGTCAATCTCACCATAGGACGAGACAAAGCAGATGTAATAGTTCAACTATATCGATTAGTACTCGGTGACCCGGGATTTGTACTTCATACCCTACGGGGAATCGGTCTTCAACAGCAAATAACACCCGACTTTGAGCACTCAATACGTTCCATTTTTTCGGAAACCTATTTCCCTCTTGAAAACTCCTTGAAATTGGTCTCTGTCTTCAATGCCACTGATCCGAGTTATCTTGCTAAGTGCTTCCTTAAGAGCGGGCACGCATCACAAAGGACGCCAGCAGAAAGCTACTGTTCAATATGGCCTTATTGGTACGCCACTTTCATGAGGTCTACCCAGATCGGACAATGCCTCACAAGATCTTTAGCAAACTCTCTCATTGGCAAGTCAGATGAAGTTCTAAGAACTGAGCGCAGGCGATTCGGATCAGTGGATGAATGGAATTGGGCAATTCTTCCTAATAGAAGAGACCGAAAAAACCGAGTCACACTCAATCCAACATCGGATTCAGTCAACATATCTGAATTTTCTGCAAAAGACATACCAACGCAAGATGATTCTTCACAATATCGTTATCTCGTTTATCGTCATTTTGAATTGGATAAGGCTAGCTCTGAGCATGAAGCGAAGTGTGGACGATCTAGCTCTGATCTGATTGATTCAAATCTACATTTCGCGCCATCATTTAAACATTTACACAAACGCACTCCTGGTCGAATCGACAAGATCGGTCGTCCAAAATTGTCTGCACTAAGGCGAGTTAAAAGTGAAGGCAATGAAAATCTAATTGAATTCATTCGCGTTTCTAGTGCAAGGAGCGCCCTAGTACTTGACGATTTGTTATCAAACAAGTGCCTTCGCTTAAGTCCGAATGACATCATATCTGCATTGTCTGCAATTCCACTTGATTTTTCACTACAAATATGTTGGCCAAAGGGAAGCATAGATACGCACGTAGCTTCTCTATTGGTATCCAATAAAAGAATTACCGGACTGGATGAGCGAAAGCATATTAGCAGAGGTATTCGTGTTCGAGTAGTTCCTCCTGGCGAAAGGCCTTCAGAGTTTGAAATCACTCATACCACCACGCTAATTCGTACTGCCTTATCCGTTCGAAAAAGTTTTTACTAGCAAATCAAAAGGGTTCTAATATGAAAAATCATGAAATCTGGGCGCTCTGTCGAAAAGGGCAGGTGGATCTTGACGCAATAGGCTCATATTCCGCAACGGTTGATCTGAGACGCATTTGTATTACTCATCACAACGCAGTTCTTTTACGAGACTATATAGCGAACCTTCAAGTCTTAGCGAATGAATTTGAACGCACTCATGAGGAAAATACTCTTTGGGTACCAGTGATTGAGCCTTCTTCACACTTAATCACAGTGAAAACAATTCTTGTTAATCCACCAAATATCAATCTGGCCAAAGCTGTCGAAATTGTTGTACCTCCAGCTCCGCCGTCCAGTACTGAGACTTCGATCGAGGTCAATTCTGATACACAGGCTGAGGTTATTTCTACGAGCCCGTCCGCAACCGAGGTTATTATTTGTGCTTCTCCCGATGCCGATGCCGATGCCGATAATAAGACTAACTCAGAGATTCGGCATGAAGGCAACCATCTCCCTGTTGCTCCAGAATTAAGTTCGGATGCGCAAAATGCGATTGACCCAGCTTGTGTAACTGTCATCGCCACCGATCCTCCAGATTACTTCCCTCAGCTTGGCCTGGGACTGGTCCGCAAGTTTCCTCCTGACGAAAGGGATGCTTCACTACGAGCAGCACACAATATTCTTCTTGATTACTATCGTGGAGAAATTACGACTTTTCAGCAAGTCGATAATTTGATTAGAAATAGTCCGATACCTGAGATTACACGCAGCACCGTTAATAACGCTTCATCAAAATGGCATCCACTTGTTACTCCGATTGGAGTACTTCACTGGCCAACTCCTGGTGGTATTCAACATAAGCTTCCCTATGAGGATTCCGTCGGGCTCATTGTAAGAGTTCACAGTTTAGACGAACTTAATGGAAATTCACTATCTAGTAGAGTAAGCATTATTAGAGTTCCGAAGATTAGCAATGTTAATCTCATAGATGAAAGTGTAAGAAAGAGCGACAGAACTCTTAATGTCGATGTAGTTAATGCGGATCTCATGGCATTACTTAGTCTTTCTTGGTCGCTAAATGTCAGCTTGAATATCGCGGT
>Ga0208248_1000239_pt1 | contig 17714 bp, 13 predicted proteins | sample CryBogmetaGMA5M_FD_184545 | JGI IMG/M metagenome (GOLD analysis project Ga0208248, IMG submission 184545) | Freshwater microbial communities from Crystal Bog, Wisconsin, USA - MA5M (SPAdes) | ecosystem: Environmental > Aquatic > Freshwater > Lake | place: Crystal Bog, Wisconsin, USA | collected...
TCTTGGAGGTGTACTCGGGGGTCCCCCCTGGGAAGGCCGCATAGATGCTCTCCGGGAAGGCCACATCCCGCCAGGTGCCGCTCTTGATGTCCTGGATCCGGAACTGGGTCAGGCCCTCGCGCTGCTGCACCACCACCAGGAAGTCGCGGAAGAGGTCGACGCCCTGGATGAGTGCGTCGGGACGATGCGCCACGAAGGGCTTCCAGTGGGAGGGGTCCGGCGTTGCCGCCGGGGCGGTGACCAGACGGAAGTTCTTGGCGTCCCGGTTGGTGCGGATGTAGAAGATGCCCTCCCGGTGGTCGAAGTCGTACTTGTGGCCCTTCTGACGGGGCAACAGCACCTTGAAGGCACCCAGGGGCTTGGCGGCCGCCAGATAGCGCGCCTCCCAGGTGTCCGTGGACTGGAGCTCCACCTGCAGGTACTTGCGGTCCCGGGTGCGGTCAATCCTGACTTCGAACAGCTCGTCTTTCTCCTCGAAGACCAGGACCGGCTTGCCGGCCTTCAGGTCCAGGCGCCAGAGTTGGTTCGAGCGCTTGGTGACATCGTCCTCGGTGACGAAGAAGACGTGATTGGCGTCCGCGGCCCAGGTGAAGCCGGTCACCCGCTCAGCCAGGGGGCCACTCACCTTGCCCGTGGCCAGGTCCTTGGTGAAGAGGCGGTACTGGCGGAAGCCCGTGTCGTCCGTGCTGTAGAGGAGGGTGCGCTCATCATCGCTGACCGACATGCCACCGAGGCTGAGGAACGCCAGGCCCTTGGCCAGCTCATTCTGGTCCAGCAGGACCTCCTCGGCAGCCTTGGGGTCATCGGCGCCGCTCTTGGCGGCCTTACGCCGGCACTGGATGGGGTACTGCTTCCCCTCCTCGGTGCGCGAGTAGTAGAAGTAGGCGCCGCGGCGCACCGGGACGCTCAGGTCCGTCTGCTTGATGCGCCCCAGCATCTCCTTGTAGAGGGCCTCGGAGAAGGGTTTGAGGTCGGCGGTCATGGCCTCGGTGTAGGCGTTCTCGGCGTTCAGGTAGGCCACCACCTCGGGGCTGGTCTTTTCCCGGAGCCAGAACCAGGGATCGCTCATGGACTCACCGTGCCAGACGCTCACATGGGGCTTCTGGGGGGCGACGGGAGGCTGGGGTTTGGAATCAGTGGCCATGAGACTCACGCAGGCAAAAAAGACAGATGCGACTGGAAAGAATCGATATGACATAGAACCTCCAGGAGCCAAATTAGCACAAAAAGAGGGACCCCGAAGGGTCCCTCTTTGGTCGTGCCGCAGGGTCCGGCGACGCGGTCTAGTCGATGGCCGCAGTGGGGATGCGCATGCCGTAGAAGGAGCGCCACACGAAGACCATGGAGATGACGAAGAAGATCAGGGCAGCGACATGGGCCGTGACCGGATTCAGCTCGATGGCCAGCTCAACAGCCAGGAGGCCGAAGAGGGTGGTGAACTTGATGACGGGGTTCAGGGCCACCGAGGAGGTGTCCTTGAAGGGATCGCCCACGGTATCGCCCACGACGCAGGCGTCATGGAGCTCCGTGCCCTTGGCCTTCAGTTCCGTCTCCACGAGCTTCTTCGCGTTGTCCCAGGCGCCACCAGCATTGGCCATGAAGATGGCCTGGTAGAGGCCGAAGACGGCGATGGAGATCAGGTAGCCGATGAAGAAGTAGTGGTTGGCGCAGGCAAAGGCCAGCGTCGAGAAGAAGACGGCCAGGAAGATGTTGAGCATGCCCTTCTGGGCGTACTGGGTGCAGATCTCCACGACCTTCTTGGAGTCTTCCACGGAGGCCTTGGTGGCACCCGAGTCAAGGTTGATGTTCTGCTTGATGAACTCCACCGCGCGGTAGGCGCCCGTGGCCACAGCCTGGCAGGCCGCACCGGAGAACCAGAAGATGATGGCGCCGCCGGTGATGAGGCCGAGCAGGAACAGGGGATTGATGATGGAGAGACCCTGCTGGACCGGCATCTGGCCAGGGATCAGGGCGACCACTTCACCGAACTTGCTGTTGAGCAGCTGGATGATGGAGAAGATCAGGGTAGTGGCGCCCACGACCGCAGTGCCGATGAGCACGGGCTTGGCTGTGGCCTTGAAGGTGTTGCCGGCGCCGTCGTTCTCTTCGAGGTACATCTTGCCGTTCTCGAAGTCGGGGGTGAAGCCGAAGTCCTTCTTGATCTCCGCCTCGATGCCAGGGATGGCTTCGATGGTGGAGAGCTCATAGACGGACTGGGCGTTGTCGGTCACGGGGCCGTAGGAGTCGACCGCGATGGTGACGGGACCCATGCCCAGGAAGCCGAAGGCCACGAGGCCGAAGGAGAAGATCGCCGGGGCGGCCATGAAGCTGCCGAGGCCGAAGGTGGAGACGTAGTAGGCGGCACCCATGAGGGCCACGATGGTGAGACCCATCCAGTAGGCGGAGAAGTAGCCCGCCACCAGGCCGGAGATGATGTTGAGGGAGGCGCCGCCCTCCTTGGAGGCCGTGACCACTTCCCGCACGTGACCGGAGTTGGTGGAGGTAAAGGCCTTGACCAGCTCAGGGATCAGGGCGCCGGCAAGAGTGCCGCAGGTGATGATGGACGAGAGCTTCCACCAGAGGCCGGCGGGCAGGTTCCCGATCAGCAGGTAGGACAGGACGTAGGTGATTCCGATGGAGAGGATCGAGGTCAGCCAGACCAGGGTGGTCAGGGGGGTCTCGAAGTCGAACTTGAGGAGGTCACCGAACTTCGCCTTCGACCAGAGGCCGTTGATCCAGTAGGAGGCCGCAGAAGTCACGACCATGCCCACGCGCATGACGAAGATCCAGACCAGCAGGGCAACCTGGATGTCCTGGTACTTGGGACCGGCAGTCAGGGGATTGACGGCCAGCAGGATGAAGGTGATCAGGGCAACGCCGGTCACACCGTAGGTCTCGAAGCCGTCTGCCGTGGGGCCGACGGAATCACCCGCGTTGTCGCCGACGCAGTCAGCGATGACACCGGGGTTGCGGGCATCGTCTTCCTTGATCTTGAAGACGATCTTCATGAGGTCGGAGCCAATGTCGGCGATCTTGGTGAAGATGCCACCCGCGATGCGGAGGGCGGCGGCACCCAGGGACTCGCCGATAGCGAAGCCGATGAAGCAGGGGCCGGCAGCATCACCGGGGATGAAGAGCAGGATCGCGAGCATCAGGAACAGCTCGACGGAGATCAGCAGCATGCCGATGGACATGCCCGCCTTGAGGGGGATCTCCATGGTGGGGTAGGGCTTGCCACCCAGGCTGGCAAAGGCCGTGCGGGAGTTGGCAAAGGTGTTGATGCGGATGCCGAACCAGGCCACCGCCACGGAGCCCAGGATGCCGATGATCGAGAAGATGAGCACCACGACCACCTGCCCCCAGCCCATGGGCGTGTGGGAGAGGTACTTGAAGTAGGCGATCATGATGACCGCGATGAAGGCCCAGAGGAGCGAGATGAACTTGATCTGGGTGATCAGGTAGGTCTTGCAGGTCTCATAGATCAGCTCGGAGATCTCGAGCATGGACTTGTGCACCGGGAGGTCCCGGATCTGGGCGTACTGGACGAGGCCGAAGCCGACGCCGAGTAGGCAGATGACCAGCCCGATCAGCAGCAGGTTATGGCCCGTCATGCCCAGGAAGCTGCCCTGCAGGGCAGGGATCTTCAGGTCGGCCTCACCGGCAAAGGCCGGGCTCGCCATCGCTAGGGCAATGAACGCAGTCATCGCCCCCTTGAAAAGTCTGGTCTGTGCCAGCGAGTCAAGGAGACGCTTCATCGTCGCCATGGGTTTCCTCCAGGAAAGCAATTGGGGTTGGGGGGAATCAGTGGTGCGGGAATGAGCCGGTTGGGACCCCTAGACGGCTGGTGTTCTGCGCCTAAGCGCAGAGCCCCCTATCTGGAGGCAATTCACCAAAGATCATGTCAAGGTCAACACTCACCATACCCCAGGACAGGCTTTTCGGCAAGGTCGCATATGGCATGTCAGGGCGTGCCACCCGACTGCGAGTCGGGATGGAGTGTGACCTGCGTCCGAAGGCAGGCCCTTGGAATCTGGGGGCATAGGACGATAATCAGGTCTCATATGCCACCGCTCTTCGAGACCGGCCCCGGGCATGCCCCGGGACCCCTGTTCCACCCACTCGCCTCTATGAAGGAGTCCACCCATGTCTGTCGCTGAACAGAGCATCGCGGGCGCGGAAGCTCGCGGTCACGGTTTCCTGGCCTCATCGGTCGGCCGCAAGGTCATCATGGCGGCCACGGGGGTCGTCCTCTTCGGGTTCGTCACCGTCCACATGATCGGTAACACCCAGGCCTACATGGGCGCCAAGTCGCTCAACGGGTATGCCGAGTTCCTCCACAGCATGCTCCACGGAGCCGGCATCTGGATCTTCCGGACCGTGCTGCTCGCCGCCTCTGGCCTGCACGCCTGGGCCGCCATCAGCCTCACGCTGGACAATCAGGCCGCCCGCCCGGTGGGCTACCGCGAGACCCAGAGCGTGGCCTCCACCTGGTCCTCCCGGACCATGCGCTGGAGCGGCTTCATCCTGGTGGTCTTCATCGTCTACCATCTGCTGCACCTGACCACCGGCCAGCTGCACCCCGCCTTCAAGGCGCCCCAGGGCCACGAGTACTTCGCCTACGACAACTTCGTGAGCGCCTTCAAGGTCCCCGCTGTAGCCGGCTTCTACGTCGTCGCCCAGCTCTGCCTGGGCCTGCACATGTGGCACGGCGTGTGGAGCTTCACCCAGACCCTGGGCCTCTCCCACCCCCGCTACGACGGGCTCCGCAGGAACTTCGCCACGGGCCTCACCCTCCTGGTGGTCGGCGTGAACATCTCCTATCCCATCGCCGTCCTCACCGGCTGCATTCACTGATCCCAGGGAGCCCATCATGGAACTCAATGCCCATATCCCAGACGGCCCGATCCAGCAGAAGTGGGAGAAGCACAAGTTCGATTCCAAGCTGGTGAATCCGGCCAACAAGCGGAAGTACCGGATCATCATGGTCGGCTCCGGTCTTGCCGGCGGTGCCGGCGCCGCCAGCCTGGCCGAGCTTGGCTACAACGTCGACTGCTTCTGCTACCAGGACTCGCCCCGGCGCGCCCACTCCATCGCGGCCCAGGGCGGCATCAACGCCGCCAAGAACTACCGCAACGATGGCGACAGCGTCTTCCGCCTCTTCTATGACACGGTCAAGGGCGGCGACTTCCGCGCTCGCGAAGCCAACGTCTACCGCCTGGCGGAGGTCAGCAACAACATCATCGACCAGAGCGTGGCGAACGGCGTGCCCTTCGCCCGGGAGTACGGCGGACTGCTGGACAACCGCTCCTTCGGCGGCGCCCAGGTGAGCCGCACCTTCTACGCCCGCGGCCAGACCGGCCAGCAGCTCCTCATCGGTGCCTACCAGGCCCTGGAGCGTCAGGTGGGTCTCGGCACCGTGAAGATGTACAACCGCCACGAGATGCTCGAGCTGATCATGGTGGACGGCATCGCCAAGGGCATCGTCACCCGGGACATGGTCACCGGTGCGATCGAGTCCCACATTGCCGATGCGGTCATCCTCTCCACCGGCGGCTACGGCAACGTGTTCTACCTCTCCACCAACGCCATGGGCTGCAACGGCACGGCGGTCTGGCGGGCTTACAAGAAGGGTGCCGCTTTCGGCAACCCCTGCTTCACGCAGATCCACCCCACCTGCATCCCCGTCACCGGCGACCACCAGAGCAAGCTCACGCTCATGTCCGAGTCGCTGCGCAACGATGGCCGCGTGTGGGTGCCGAAGAAGAAGGAGGACTGCAAGCGGGTCCCCAGCGAGATCAAGGAAGACGACCGCGACTACTACCTGGAGCGGAAGTACCCCTCCTTCGGGAACCTCGCCCCCCGCGACATCTCCAGCCGCGCCGCCAAGCAGGTGTGTGACGAGGGCCGGGGCGTGGGCGAGACCGGTCTCGGTGTCTACCTCGACTTCTCGGACGCCATCCGGCGCCTGGGCAAGAACAAGATCGAGGAGAAGTACGGCAACCTCTTTGAGATGTATGAGCGCATCACGGATGAGAATCCGTACGAGACGCCCATGCGCATCTACCCTGCCGTGCACTACACCATGGGCGGCCTGTGGGTGGACTACAACCTGATGAGCACCATCCCCGGCCTGTTCGTGGCCGGTGAAGCGAACTTCAGCGACCACGGTGCCAACCGCCTGGGGGCCTCCGCCCTCATGCAGGGCCTGGCGGACGGCTACTTCGTCCTGCCCGCCACCGTCAGCAACTACCTGGCCGGTCTCAAGCCCGGTGTCCGGCCTGCCGCCGACCATCCCGCTGTGGTGGAGACCGAGACCGCCGTGAAGACCCGCGTGGAGAAGCTGCTGTCCATCAAGGGCAGCAAGAGCCCCACCCACTTCCACCGTGAGCTGGGAAAGATCATGTGGGAGTACTGCGGCATGGCCCGCAACGAGGCCGGCCTCAAGAAGGCCCTCGAGCTGATCCCCAAGCTCCGCGAGGAGTTCTGGAAGGATGTCCGGGTCGTGGGCGAGAACGAGAGCCTGAACCAGAGCCTGGAGATGGCCGCCCGGGTGGCGGACTTCCTGGAGCTGGGCGAGCTGATGTGCCTGGATGCCCTGGAGCGCCGCGAGAGCTGCGGCGGCCACTTCCGCGAGGAGTTCCAGACGGAGGACGGCGAGGCGCTGCGCGACGACGAGAACTTCTGCCACACCGCCGTCTGGGAATACAAGGGCGAGGGGCAGAATCCCGTGCGCCACATCGAGTCCCTCACCTTCGAGTACGTCCACCTCGCCACCCGCAGCTATAAGTGAGGAGCTGACCAATGTCCCATAAGTCCATGAACCTCACCCTCCATGTCTGGCGCCAGAAGAATGCCAAGTGCGACGGCAAGTTCGTCGAATACAAGGCCGATGGCGTCAGCCCCGACATGTCCTTCCTGGAGATGCTCGACGTTGTGAACGAAGGCCTCATCGCCAAGGGCGAGGAGCCCGTCGAGTTCGACCACGACTGCCGCGAAGGCATCTGTGGCACGTGCAGCATGGTCATCAACGGCCGCCCCCACGGCCCCAAGGAGCGCACCACCACCTGTCAGCTGCACATGCGCAGCTTCAAGGACGGTGACAGCATCACCCTGGAGCCCTGGCGCGCCGAGGCCTTCCCCGTGGTCCGCGATCTCGTGGTGGACCGCAGTGCCTTTGATCGCATCATCGCCGTGGGCGGCTTCATCACCGCCCCTGCGGGCTCACCCCAGGATTCGAACTCCCTACCCATCTCCAAGGAGAACGCCGACCTCTCCATGGACGCTGCCTCCTGCATCGGCTGCGGAGCCTGCGTGGCCGCCTGCCCCAACGCCAGCGCCATGCTCTTCGTCTCCGCGAAGATCAGCCACCTGGGCCTCCTGCCCCAGGGCCAGCCCGAGCGCTACCTCCGGGTGCGCGACATGATCGCCCAGATGGACGCCGAAGCGTTCGGCACCTGCACCAACCACGGCGAGTGCGAGACGGCCTGCCCCAAGGGCATCAAGATGGAGAACATCGCCCGCATGAACCGGGACTTCATCAAGGCCAGCCTCACCTTCCGTCACGCCACCATTGGTGGTGGTGGCGCCTGAGCCAGGCCGTTTGCATAGAAAACGCCCGGCAGTCGCCGGGCGTTTCCTTTGGTGTGTAAAAAGAAACTGCTTATATACGCAGAGGAAGACGGAGGAGCGGAGGAAAGCGGAGGGAACTGATTTCAGGCAGTGCTTTTCTCCGCGCTCCTCAGCTCCTCGGCAGTCCTCCGCTTACCTTTCTTCACTCCCTGGACCCCCAGCAAGCAGCTGCAACACCAGCGCCGCGAGCCGCTCCGGGGTGTTGGCGGTGGGGTCGTCCAGGACGGCTTCCAGGAGCTGCCTCTGGAGGTCGCCCAGCCAGGGGCCACCGCCCTTCCCGGCCAGCTTCATGAGGGCCGCACCATCCAGGGCCAGGCCTCTGACGGAGAGGGGCGGCGCTGTGGCCGCCAGGGCCTCCAGGCGGGCCAGCATGGCCCGGTAGTCCCCTTCCCAGGCCTCGGGGGCCAGGCCCTTGCCCTGGTGGTCTGCGAGACGGAAAGCGGCCCAGCGCGCCAGGGGTAGGCTCGCCTCCGCCAGACGGCGGAGGAAGCGGCGGCAGGCCGGGTCGCCCCAGGCATCCGTGGGGTGGATGCCGTGGAGGCCGATGAGGGCCGCGACCTCCTGGCGCAGGGCGTGGCTGGCCTTCAGGCGGGTCAGGAGGGCATCCGCCAGGTCCAGGGAGAGGGCCTCGTGCCCGTAGAAGTGAGTCTCCCCGCGCTCATCCACGGTGCGGGTGCCGGGCTTGCCCGCATCGTGCAGCAGGGCGGCCCAGCGCAGGCCTGGGTCGGCGGGGGCCTGGGCCACAACCCGCAGGGTGTGCTCCCACACGTCGTAGCGATGGTGCCGGTTCTGGCCGCAGCCCACCATGGGCCGCAGCTCCGGCAGCCAGAGGTCCAGCAGGCCCGTACTCTCCAGGAGCCGCAGCCCCCGCTCCGGCTCGGCCCCGTGCAGCAGCTTGTCCAGCTCCGTGAAGACCCGCTCCTGGGCGACCTTGCGGGCCACCTCCAGCCGGGCCGGGATGGCGGCACCGGTGGCGGCAGCCACCTCGAAGCCCAGCTGAGCGGCAAACCGGCAGGCCCGCAGGGGCCGCAGGCCATCCTCGGCGAAGCGCTGGAGGGGATCGCCCACAGCCCGAATGAGGCGAGCGGCCAGGTCCGCCTGGCCGCCGAAGGGGTCCACCAGGTCTCCCCCACCCACGGGCAGGGCCATGGCGTTGATGGTGAAGTCGCGCCGGGCCAGGTCCTCATGGAGACCGACCCCCAGACGCACGGACTCGGGCCGCCGGCCATCCCGGTAGTCGCCATCGGTGCGGAAGGTGGTCACCTCCACGGGGCGATCCTCCAGGATCACGGTGACGGTGCCATGCTGCAGGCCCGTGGGGATCACCTTCAGGCCAGCGGCCCGGGCCCGACCCATGACCACCTCTGGCAGCAGGTCCGTGGCCAGGTCCCAGTCCGTATGGGGCCGACCCAGCAGCTCATCCCGCACCGCACCACCCACCACCACCAGCTCCGCAGCGGGGCCCAGGGCCTCCTTCAGGCGGAGCAGCGGTGGCCAGGTCATAGCACCACCGAAGAATTCAGGGAGAAGGACCACTGATCACCGCCAAGGCGCCAAGACGCCAAGAAGGACAGGATTCCAGAGGACGCCTTTTCAGCTCTCGGCGCACCCGGTGTGCGCTTGCCTATCGTAGACATTGCCATGTTTTCCTTGGCGTCTTGGCGTCTTGGCGGTGGATCTTTTCCCTTTGAGAGCATCCACCTCACTCCCCTGATCCGGCGAGTTTCTGTAGCGCCGCACCATCCATCCGGCAGGGCAGCCACTCGCGCAGCACCTTGGCACCATGGGCCTCGTAGAACTCGATGGAGGGCGTGTTCCAGTCCAGCACCTGCCAGACAAAGCGTGTCCAGCCTTCCTTGACGGCCAGCGCCGCCAGGTGCTGCAGCAGGGCCTTGCCGATGCCATGGCCCCGGAAGGCCGGGCGCACGAAGAGATCCTCCAGATAGATCCCAGGCTTGCCCTCCCAGGTGCTGAAGTTGAGGAACCAGAGGGCAAACCCCGCGGGCTGCCCCTCCCAGTTGGCCATGACCACCTTCACCAGCGGGTGCTCGGAGAAGACGTAGCGCTGGATGTCCGCCTCGGTGGCGACGGCCGCATCGGGCTCCCGCTCATATTCCGCCAGCTCTCGGATGAACTGGAGGATGAGGGACGCATCGTCAGGAACGGCGGGGCGAAGGGTCAGCATGGGTCTATGCTAACCGGATGGATCAGGCCACTGCCCTCCGCCTTCACGAGGCCATGCTGCTCACCCGGCTGACGGAAGAGCGGATCGTGAAGCTGTTCCGCCAGGGCCAGACCCTGGGCAGCGTCTACCGCAGCCTGGGCCAGGAGGCCACCGCCTGCGCCACGGCCCTGGCCCTGGGCCCCGACGATGTGATCGCCCCCCTGATCCGCAACCTGGGCGCCATGCTGGTGCGCGGGGCCACCCCCCTGGAGGTCTTCCTCCAGTATCTGGGCCGCGCCACGGGCCCCAGCGGCGGCCGGGAGCACAACAACCACTTCGGGTCCGTGGCCCGGGGCATCATCGCCCCCACGTCCATGCTGGGGGCCCTTATTCCCATCATGGCCGGGGTGGCCCTCTCCTTCCGCCAGAGGGGCGAGCAGCGGGTGGCCATGACCTGGATCGGCGATGGGGGCAGCTCCACCGGTGCGTTCTACGAGGGCCTCAACCTGGCCGTGGTCCAGCGCCTGCCCCTCATCGTGGTGGGCGAGGCCAACGGCTTTGCCTTCTCCACCCCCCCCGAGCGCCAGATGGCGGGCCACCTCTCCGAGCGGGCCCAGGGCGCCCACACCCTCACGGTGGACGGCAACGACGCCGCCGCGGTCTACGAGGCGGCCACCGCCGCCCGGAACCACTGCCTGGCTGGCCTGGGGCCGGTCTTCCTGGTCTGCGAGACCTTCCGCCTGTCCGGCCATGCCGAGCACGACGACCAGCGCTACGTGGACCCGGAGCTCCTGGCCCAGTGGGCCGAGCGGGATCCCCTCCCCCGCTTCGAGGCCTGGCTGGCGGCCCGGGACTGGCGGCCGGAGCCGGGCCTGGCGCAGCGCCTGGAGGCGGAACTCCTGGCCACCGCCGAGGCCGCCCTGACCGCCCCCTGGCCCGATCCAGCCACCCTCACACAGGGGCTCTTTACCCAGCAATAGCAGTCATCTTGGCCCAATGATGACCACAAAGTAAACTTTGAGACTCTGGTCACCGATGAACCGGAATAGACTGTGACCGTCATGGGGGAAACCGTGCTTGTACTCGTTCTAAATGCCGGCTCATCGAGCCTCAAGTTCAATCTCTTCGACATGGGGAAAGAAGTCTCCGTCGCCGAGGGCAACGCCGAGCGGATTGGCCTGGCTGAGGCCAGCCTCTCCTGCACCATCGATGGGGAGAAGCGCAAGGAGTCCCTGCCTCTGCCCAGCCATCTGGAGGCCCTGGAAGCCATCCTGGAGCGCCTGCGCACCGGAGTCCTGCACGACACCCCCATCCACGCCGTGGGGCATCGCGTCGTCCATGGGGGACCGAAGTACGGCGACTCCGTCCTGGTCACGGAAGAGGTCATCCAGGACATCGAGCACTTCGCCATGTACGCTCCCCTCCACAATCCCGCCAATGCCCTGGGCATCCGCACGGCCATCAAGGCCTTCCCCGGAGTTCCGCACGTGGCAGTCTTCGACACGGCCTTCCACCACAACATCCCGGACCACGCCCGCACCTACGGCATACCCTACGAGCTGAGCCAGAAGTACGGCATCCGGCGCTACGGCTTCCACGGCACCAGCCACGCCTTCGTGGCCGCCCGCACCGCCATCCTGCTCTGCCGGCCCCTCCGCTCCCTGCGCATCGTCACCTGCCACATCGGCAACGGCACCAGCATCTGCGCCGTGGACCACGGCAAGAGCGTGGACACCAGCATGGGCATGACCCCCCTCCAGGGCGTCATCATGGGCACCCGCTGCGGCACCATCGATCCCAGCGTGGTGGAGATGCTCATGGAATACGAGCACCTGGACTACAACGCCATCACCGATCTGCTGAACAAGAAGTCCGGCCTGCTGGGTATCTCCGGCGTCTCCTCGGACTTCCGCGAGATCGAGCTGGCCGCCGACGCCGGCAATGACCGGGCCCGCCTGGCCCGGGACCTCCTGACCTACAACGTCCGGCAGTACATCGGCGCCTACGCCACCGTGCTCAACGGCGTGGATGCCATCACCTTCACCGCAGGCATCGGCACCCACAGCACCTATGTCCGCTCCAAGGTCTGCAGCAAGCTGGCCTTCCTCGGCGTCGAGCTGGACCACGAGGCCAACGAGCACGGCACCGGGGAGCGCATCATCACCACCCCCAGCTCCCGCGTGGTGGTCACCGTGGTGCCCACCAACGAAGAGCTCATGATCGCGCGGGAGACGGTGCGCTGATCCTGCTGTCCCGCCATGAAAACGGCCCCCAACCGGGGGCCGTTTTCATGGTCAGGAAAGCCCTATAGGCCCTTCTTCTCCATGGCCTCGCCCTTCTTTTCAAGGCGCTCGCCCCGGACCTCCTTGCGCTCGCCCTGCCGGACGCTCTTGGCGCCCTTGGCCACCTGCTTGGCCCCCTTGCGCTCCTGGACCGCTCCCGCCTGGGCCTTCTGGGCACCCTTCTGGGCCAGGGCCTCGCCCTTGGCCACCTGACCCTGGGCAGCGAGGGCCTCCCCGCGGTGCTCCAGCTGGGCGCCCCGGAGCTGCTTGCGCTCGCCCTGGACCAGGTTCTTGACGCCCCGGGCCTCCTGGCGCTCGCCCTTGCGCTCCTGGACCTCGCCGCGGGCCTCGAGGCGCTCGCCCTTCCGCTCCACCTGCTGACCGGTGGGGGCCTGGGCCACGAGGGAGGCGCTGACAAGGCCCGCCGCCACGAGGAATGCGAAACGCTTGGAGAGGGTCAGCATGGTTGCTCCTGGTGCGGCAGGGCCGCGAAAGGGATTCGTCCCAGGAGCCCTGTAGCGTGGGCTATGCCAGTTCTCTTAGCCAAGCCATTGCTGCTTATGGAAAAGGTTTAAGGGTCCGATATGAGGAAAGTCGCCACGGAGGTGAGGTGACTTGCAACAGCGCCATCCGCCGACCCCAGAGTGCGCTCACCGCTCCGTAGCCACCGGCCACCGATGCGCCCCTGCCCCGGACGCTAAACGGCCCAAGACTGTGACTCGTAGTCCACTCACCACCCCGGTTCACCCGGTGTCTTTCATAACAGGGAGTTCCATGAAGAAGCGATGGCTCATCGCATCGGTCGCAGGGGTGGCCCTGGCATCGGGGCTGTTCTTCACCATGAAGGGCAGCGAGGGCAAGGACAAGAAGGCCGAAGCCAGCACCCCCTTCCGGCTCGGGAAGGTGCAGGCGGAGGATCTCCAGGTCAGCGTCCGCGAGGTGGGGGTGGTGGATCCCCTCACCAAGGTGGATGTGAAGTCCACGGTTTCGGGCCGCATTGTCAGCCTGAAGGTTCGGGAGGGGGCCACGGTTCGCTCCGGCGAGGTGCTGGCCGAGGTGGAGCCCGATGTGAACCAGGCGCAGACCCTGTCGGATGTGCAGGGCAGCGTGTCCCAGGCCAAGGTGAGCTTCAAGAACGCCGAGCGGGACTTCGCCCAGCAGGCCGAGCTCTTCCGCCTGGGGCTCATCTCGGAGCAGGCCTACCGCAGCGCCCGGACCACCCGGGACCTGACCGAGGAGACTTACAAGAGCGCCCAGACCCGCTACCAGATCGTCGAGGACCGCGGCATTCCCATCAGCGGGAATGCCTCCACCCAGCTGGCCCGGGTCACGGCCCCGCTGAACGGCGTGGTCATCAAGAAGGGCGTGGAGCTGGGTGACACCATCACCTCCGGCGTCAGCTCCTTCAGCGCCGGCACGGTGGTCTTCACTGTGGCGGACCTGGCCTCGCTCATCGTGCGGGTGAACCTCAACGAGGTGGACATCGCCAAGATCCGGGTCGGCCAGCCTGTGCGCATCAGCCTGGACGCCTATCCCCAGCGGGCCTTCACCGGCAAGGTGCGCTTCGTGGCGCCCGCGGCGGACCTGGTGGAGAAGATCAAGGTCTTCAAGGTGGAGGTGGCCCTGGACGAGCTCACGGAGTCCTTCCGCACCGGCATGAGCGCCAACGTGGAGATCCTGGGCGAGAAGCGGGACAAGGCTGTGAGCGTACCCCTGGAGGCCCTGCAGCGCCGCAATGGCCAGACCGTGGTCTACCGCCTGAAGGCGGACCTGCCCCCCAAGGACCTGGCCAAGGCCAAGGAGGGCCTCACGGGCCGCGGCAAGTTCATCTGGCTGGCGGACCACTGGCAGGAGTACTTCGAGGTGGTCGAGGTCACGGCTGGCATCGCCACCCTGGAGCGGGTGGAGATCCTCGCCGGGCTCAAGGCCGGCGATCAGGTGAGCCTCGAGGACCCCAGCAAGAAGAAGGTCGAGAAAGACGATGAAAACAACTAGGGGCACCGACGCCCCCATCATCGAGACCCTGGGCCTCACCAAGGTCTACGGCGCCAACGGTGCGGCCGTGCATGCCCTGCGTGGCGTGGACCTGACCGTCCAGCAGGGTGAGTTCGTGGCCCTGGTCGGTCCCTCCGGGTCGGGCAAGTCCACCCTCATGGCCATCCTGGGCTGCCTGGACCTGCCCACGGCGGGCACCTACACCCTGGATGGGCACCAGGTGCAGGGCCTCTCTGGGGGCGAGCTGGCCCGCATCCGCAACGAGAAGGTGGGCTTCGTCTTCCAGAGCTACAACCTGCTGCCCAAGGCGAGCATCGTCCGCAACGTGGAGCTGCCCATGCTCTACGCCGGCGTGGGGCGCAAGGAGCGGCGCGAGCGGGCCCTGGTTCTGCTGGAGAAGGTGGGCATCGCCGACAAAGCCGACAAGCTCCCCGCCACCCTCTCTGGAGGCCAAAAACAGCGGGTGGCCGTCGCCCGGGCCCTGGCCAACGGACCTGCCCTCCTGCTGGCGGACGAGCCCACAGGCGCCCTCGACTCCAAGACCGGGGCCGAGGTCCTGGAGCTCTTCCAGGAGCTGCACCGCCAGGGCAACACCCTGCTGCTGGTCACCCACGACCCCCACATCGCCGCCCTGGCCCAGCGCCGGGTCGAAATAAGAGACGGCAAGGTCGCGGCGGGTGGCGAGTGGGAGGCCTTGATGGCCTCCCAAGAGCCGGGCACCCGCCTGACCGCGCATCATCCGGGAGCGGCGGGTGACGGGCTCGAGGCGTCCCTCGCCGAAGCGGGCTTCCAGGCGGAGCGATGAAAGCTTCCGGCGCCTTCCGCGAGCGGCTGCTGGAGGCCTGGACTGAGCTGCGGGAGAACCTCGGCCGCTCCATCCTCCAGGCTCTCGGGGTGCTGCTTGGCGTGGCGTCGGTGCTCGGCGGCTTCTCCATCTCGGACAGCCAGCGGAAGCGGGCCGACGAGATGTTCATCAAGATGGGCGGTCTGGACAAGCTTAACGTCATGCCCCGGGCCGCCATGAAGGACGGCCAGCCCACGGCGCTGCAGACAGCCAACCTGGGGCTCCGCGATGCAGATGCCCTCGGCGGCGAGGCCCTCAAGGCCGACGCCATCCAGGGGGTCAGCCGCCAGAAGAGCGCCCGGGCCCGCATTGTCTCGACCTTCATGGACCAGGACCGGCAGGTCAGCGGCATCGGGGGCGACTACATCCCGGCCAACGGCTACGGCCTTGCGGAGGGACGCAGCTTCTCCGTCTCCGAGATGGAAGATGGCGCCCCCGTGGTCATTCTCGGCACGGAAGCCGCCGCCACCTTCTTCCCCAAGGGCGACGCCCTCGGCCAGTCCCTGCGCATCGGCACCATCCCCGTCACGGTCATCGGCACCTTCCAGGAGCGGGTGTTCCACTTCCGGGAGGGCGGCGGCAACCAGTTCTGGTGGCGCAACCGCATCATCGCTGTGCCCGCCAACCTGGTGCAGCGGCGCATGAACGGCGACGCCTACCGCCGCGTGGACCGGGTCACCTTCCGCATCCCCGACATGGCCGCCATGAGCGGGTTTGCCCAGCAGCTGAAGGGCCTCGTGTCCGCCAACCACCGGCTGCAGGATGACTTCCGCCTGGACGATGTGGCGGCCCGCATGCGCCGCCGCCAGAGCCAGGGCAGCGTCTACGACATCGTCTTCCTGCTGTCCGGCGTGCTGGCCCTGGTAGGGGGTGGCATCGTCAACGTGAACATCCAGATGGCCGGCCTCAAGGAGCGGGTCCGGGAGGTGGGCGTGAAGATGGCCATCGGCGCTTCTGGCCGTGAGATCTTCAAGGGCTTCATGACCGAGGCCCTGCTGGTCACGGCCCTGGGCGGGGCCGCAGGCCTGGTGCTGGGCGTGGGCTTCTCCTGGGGCATCACCTACAGCATCGGCGTCCCCCTCCACATGACGGTGGCCAGCTTCCTCTGGGCCTACGGCATGGCCGCGGCCTTCGGGTTCCTCTTCGCCCTTTACCCGGCCTGGAAGGCCAGCAGGTTATCCCCCATGGAAGCTCTCCGCTATGAGTAGCGTGCGTCCTCCTGCCGGTATTACGGCCCGCGGCTTCGGCCTGGGCATGTTCTGGGAGGTGATCCGCACCGGCCTGGTGGAGCTCTGGGCCCACAAGCTGCGCAGCCTGCTGACCCTCACCCTGCTCATGCTCGGCGTCTTCGCCCTGGTGGTCATGACCTCGGTGCTGGACGGCCTCATGGACAAGATCAGCACCGGCTTCGCCGGCATGAGCTGGGACGGCACGGTCCGCATCGCCCCCAAGACCCCGGAGAGTGGCGAGGACCGGAAGCGCTTCGCCATGAGCCCCGGGCTGCGCTACGAAGACCTCAGCCGCCTGAACGCACCCAATGCCAAGGTCCTGGCCTTCCTGCCCCGGGCCCAGAAGTCCGCTACCGTGAGGACCACGAGCGGTGCCGAGCGCATCTTTGTCATGGGCGTGAGCCCGGACTACGCCCAGTGGATGAACCGGCCCATCGGCCTCGGCCGCGGCCTCACTGAGGATGACCAGCGGCGCCGCTCCACCGTGGCCGTGGTGGGCGCCAGCCTGGCGGCAAAGCTCTTTGGGGGCGCGGACCCCGTGGGCCGCGACCTGGTGGTCGACGGTGTCCCCTTCCGCCTGGTGGGCGTCCAGGCGCCGGGGCAGATCTTCAATGACGAGAACTACTTCGACGCCAATGGGATCCTCATCCCCCTGGAGACCTACATGGACCGCCTGGACTCGAGCCACAAGCTGGCCCAGGTCACGGTCAAGCTCCGCAACCCCAAGGATGCTGGGGAGATCTCGGCCATGCTCCTGGGTCGCGTGCGCCAGGCGCACCACGGCATCGAGGATGCGGAGGTGGTGGACCTGGATGCCGAGGCCGCCAAGGGCTACCGGAACTTCCTGGAGCAGATGCGCGGCTGGAAGGTCGTCCTCCTGAGCCTGGCTGGCACCGTGCTGCTGGTGGGCGGCGTGGGGGTGCTGTCGGTGATGCTCATCAGCTTCAGCGACCGCCGCTTCGAGATCGGGCTCCGCAAGGCGCTGGGGGCCTCGGACCAGGAGATCTTCATCCAGTTCCTGCTGGAGGCCCTGGTGCTGGCGGCCCTGGGGGCGTTGCTCGGCACCCTGTCCGGCGCCCTGCTCTGCCAGGCCCTCTCCTCCAACTTCCCCTACGGCCTCGTGGTCAACCCGCTGGGTCTGGTCACCGCCTGGATCGTGGCCCTGACCCTGGCCCTGCTGTTCGGCCTCTACCCGGCATTTCGCGCCATGCGGCTCAGCCCCATGGAGGCGATGCGCTAGGCTGGTGGCATGGCCGATCCCATCCTCATCACCGAGTCCATCCGGGTTCCCGCTGATGCCATCCGCTTCAAGGCGGTGCGCGCCGGCGGCGCCGGGGGGCAGAACGTCAACAAGGTGTCCTCCAAGGTGGAGCTGCGCATCGACCTGACAGCCATCGAGGGCCTGCCGGAGGATGCCCTGGCGCGCCTGCAGGCGGCCCAGCGCAACCGGCTGGATGGCGAGGGGCTCTGGATGGTGGTCAGTGACCGCACCCGGGACCAGCTCAAGAACCTCGACGATGCCCGGGAGAAGGTCGCCGAGGGCATCCGCGCGGCCCTGGTGCGCCCCATCC
>Ga0208248_1000240_pt1 | contig 17659 bp, 17 predicted proteins | sample CryBogmetaGMA5M_FD_184545 | JGI IMG/M metagenome (GOLD analysis project Ga0208248, IMG submission 184545) | Freshwater microbial communities from Crystal Bog, Wisconsin, USA - MA5M (SPAdes) | ecosystem: Environmental > Aquatic > Freshwater > Lake | place: Crystal Bog, Wisconsin, USA | collected...
GTCTGGGATGGCTTGCCTTTCTGTACGTCAAATAGAGCAGATTGAAAATGGCGAAAGCAGTTCTTATTACGGTGCACAAGTCAAAGTGACTGCCGCGAAAAAAGTGGCAGGGCTATTAAAACTAAAACCAGAAGATGCATTTGATTTTGGCGGGCTTTTCCCCCCTCAGACAACTGCCGCAGAAATGCCTGCTGAACAAGTTACAAAGGTGGCGGAGACTACAAAGTCAACCCTGCAGGCTAAGCAATCAAAAACAGTCAATGTTCAAAAGTTTGTAGTTGATCGCGGATTCAACAAGGCGAAGACACCAAGCAGTTCAAGCAAAAAATTATTTCTCTTATTAAGTGTCGCTGCAGCAGGTGTATTCGCAGTAATTAATTTGCGCCCATTATTTTTTCCTGAGCCCGTTAAGGAAGAAGTCGTAGTGGTAGAAGAGGTCATGGTAGAAGCAGTGCCACCCAACACACCGAGTACCCCAGAAAACGCGCAAGATATCAAGCCTGGTTCACCAGTGGCAGTTGCTGGGTCTATGCCATCAGTAGTGGCAAGTGCCTCCCAGACACCCTCTACTGAATGCCCTAGCGCTGATTTGTCGGTTGCAAGCTATAAGTCTGAAGCCCCTAAAAAGGCGGGCGACATGGTTTACGTTCAATCAAAGACAACCCAGACTGTTTGCGTAATTGATGCGACTGGAAAAACCCAAAATAAAACCTTAGAACCTGGGGTGGGTGTAAATATTTACGGTAAACCCCCCTTTAAGATCTTAACGTCAGGCTTAAATCAGGTGGATTTGTATTTCCAGGGCACTAAGGTGCGCACCGGTAATGCTGGCGGGAAAACAATTATTTTGGAGGCAACTGAGCTCAGTCAGTCTGTGCCTGCAACAGATTCTCAGCGCAACTGAGAATCTGTATTAGTTCAAGCAGTAATCAAACTGCAGATTCGTTTGTTTCGCCGGTGCGAATACGAATGACTTGCTCAACTGCAGTGACGAAAATTTTCCCGTCACCAATTTTTCCAGTGCGAGCTGCTTTAGTAATGGCTTCGATAGCAGCCTCAACGCGGTCACCAGGTACCACGGCTTCTACTTTTACCTTGGGCAGGAAGTCAACTACATACTCTGCACCACGATACAGTTCTGTGTGTCCCTTTTGGCGGCCAAAACCTTTTACTTCAGTAACGGTTAAGCCAGTAACGCCCACTTCAGCCAATGCTTCACGCACTTCATCGAGCTTGAACGGTTTAATAATTGATGTAATTAATTTCATATGTTCTCCCTAATGCAGTAATCATACCTAGAACTCGAGCTTACCTGCAAAATAGCCCTAAATTGGCAGTTTTAGGCTCTAAATTGTGAAGTAATGGGGTAGCGCCAGTCGCGGCCAAAAGCACGGGTAGTCACGCGAACTCCTGGAGGCGCTTGGCGGCGCTTATATTCATTTAGCTTGATGAGGCGGGTGACCTTTTCAACGCTCTCCGGATTAAAGCCGGCAGCAATGATTTCTGCGATGGACTGGTTTTGCTCCATATACCGCTCCACAATTCCGTCCAAAACTTCATAAGAAGGCAAGCTATCTTGGTCAGTTTGATCAGGGCGCAATTCCGCTGATGGGGCGCGGGTTAGGATGCGTTCTGGAATAACTGGGCTAATGCTATTGCGATACGCGCATAAGCGATAAACCAAAGTCTTAGCGATATCTTTAATCACAGCAAATCCACCGGCCATGTCGCCATAGAGCGTGCAATAACCCACCGCCATCTCACTCTTATTACCTGTGGTTAAAACTAAACGACCGGTTTTATTTGATAGAGCCATTAGTAGGGTGCCACGGACCCGAGCCTGAATATTCTCTTCGGTAGCGTCGGTCTTTAGACCCTTAAATTGCTCCGCCAATGATTCTTCTAAAGCATCTACCGGACCACTGATGGGGATCTCGTCGTATTGAACGCCTAAATTTTGGGCCATTTCACAAGCATCTATCCAGGAGATGTCAGCGGTATAGCGCGAAGCCATCATTACGGTACGCACTTTGTCAGGACCTAAAGCATCCACTGCAATTGCCAATACCAAAGCGGAATCCACTCCACCGGATAGACCAATAATGACGCCTGGAAAGCGATTCTTGTTCACGTAGTCACGCACCCCCAGAACCAGCGCCTGATAGGCTTGTGCTTCAACGCTTTGGGGTGGAGTGATGGGACCTGTTTCTAGATCGCCTGACGAACGAATTTCTACGAAACCTAAGTCAGCGATAAATTGAGGCATAGCCATGACGACTTCGCCCTGAGAATTGAGAGCAAAAGATCCGCCATCGAATACCAATTCATCTTGGCCACCAACAGCATTGACATAGACCAAGGGCATATTGGTTTGCGCGATATGTCCCCGCAGTACTTCTATGCGCAGCGCTTCTTTCTTCAAGTGATAAGGCGATGCATTCGGTACGAGCAATACTTGCGCACCAGCAGCATGTGCTTGTTTAGCTGGACCAGCATGCCAGGCATCTTCACAGAGAATTAAACCGTAGCGAATACCTTCGCATGCAAAAACACAGGCTTGATTGCCGGGAACGAAGTAGCGTACTTCATCAAACACTTCATGATTGGGCAATTCTTGTTTGGCATAGCCTGCAATTACTTTGCCATTTTGCAAAACAGATGCAAAGTTTTGCAGACCAACGGGGGTCTTTTTGGGGTGACCGACAACCACTGTCAGGTCCTGATATTGTGCCAATTCTTTCGTTAAGAGATCGAGCTGCTGCTGCGTTGCTTCAATGAAAGCAGGGCGCAGTAAGAGATCTTCGGGAGGGTATCCAGTGAGCGAAAGCTCAGGAGTGACTACCAGTTTGGCGCCTTGTTTAAAGGCGTCTAAAGCGGCTTTGTGAATCAGTTGCGCATTGCCAGCCAGATCGCCCAGTAATGGGTTCATTTGGGCTAAGGCAATTTTCTGCGCACTCACTCCGACTCACAAAGCCTTTGCTGATTACTGATGTTCTTTGTTGTAACGCTCGATGCCTGCCAAAATTTCTTGATGGGCATCGGCAACACCACCCCAACCACTGACTTTTACCCACTTGCCTGGCTCGAGATCTTTGTAATGCTCGAAGAAGTGTTGAATTTGATTCAAACGGAGTGGGTTGATATCTTCTGGTTTTTGCCAATGCGTGTAGATCGGCAAAATTTTGTCTTCAGGAACGGCTAATAATTTGGCGTCTTGTCCAGCTTCGTCTTCCATCTTCAGTAGGCCAATTGCACGGCAGCTTACTACAACGCCTGGGATGAGTGGAAATGGGGTGATTACGAGAACGTCAACCGGGTCACCATCACCAGCGATTGTTTTATTAATGTAGCCATAGTTACATGGATAGTGCATTGCAGTACCCATGAAACGGTCAACGAAAATTGCGCCACTTTCCTTATCCACTTCATACTTGATTGGATCAGCGTTCATTGGGATTTCAATAATGACGTTGAAGCTCTCAGGGATCTTTTTGCCTGGCTTGACGTTGTCGAGACTCATAAATACTCCGAATAGTGATTAGTAAATACCCTGATTCCACCAAAGGGTCGCAGGGGTGATTCTGTTACATACTGATGTAGCTTAAAGATCGTAGTTTAAAGCTTTCCAAAACTGGGTCGGCCTAAGCACTAGATATAAAACATTAAAGATCAACTTTAGGGAGTTCAAGCATGAGTAATGTCACTTTAGGCTTGTATTTTGCCTTGGCATGCGGTGTCCTGGCCGTAATTTACGGTTTTGTGATGCGCAGCTGGATTTTGAAGCAGAGTACAGGTAATGCCAAAATGCAAGAGATTGCAGAGGCGATTCAGCAGGGCGCCGCAGCGTATTTGTCGCGCCAATACAAAACAATCGCTGTGGTCGGGGTAGTTCTGACTATTCTGATGGCGCTCTTCTTAGACTTCGCTACTGCTATCGGCTTTGTAGTTGGTGCGGTTTTATCTGGAGCATGCGGCTTTATTGGCATGAACGTATCGGTGCGTGCCAACGTTCGAACCGCTGAAGCAGCTACCAAGGGAATGAATGAAGCCCTGAATGTCGCATTTAAGGGTGGTGCCATTACCGGAATGTTGGTAGTTGGCCTTGGCCTTTTGGGGGTTGGTCTTTTCTTCATGTTCCTCGTCTCCATTGGCTCAGGTCAAGATCTCTCCGCTGTATTGCATCCATTGATTGGTTTGGCATTCGGCTCCTCATTAATTTCCATCTTTGCCCGTCTTGGCGGCGGTATCTTTACTAAAGGTGCTGACGTTGGCGCTGACTTAGTCGGCAAAGTAGAAGCCGGAATTCCGGAAGATGATCCCCGTAATCCTGCAGTGATTGCAGATAACGTTGGTGATAACGTCGGAGATTGCGCAGGTATGGCAGCTGACTTATTTGAAACTTATGCAGTAACTCTCATTGCAACAATGGTGCTGGGATCATTAATAATTTCAAGCGCACCAGTGGCTGCAATTGTTTACCCATTGGTCTTAGGCGGTGTCTCTATTATTGCTTCTATCATTGGGTGCTCATTTGTTAAAGCAACGCCTGGGATGAAGAATGTGATGCCTGCTTTGTATAAGGGCTTGATCATTGCTGGCGGTTTATCTTTGATTGCCTTCTATTTTGTAACTAACTTCATCATGCCTGATGATGCACTCGGTATTCCTGGCAGTCAGTGGCGCTTGTTTGGATCAACAATAGTGGGTCTACTGTTGACTGCAGGTTTGGTTTGGATCACTGAGTACTACACCGGTACACAATTCAAGCCAGTGCAACATATTGCAGAAGCCTCTACTAAAGGTCATGGCACCAACATCATTGCTGGCTTAGGTATTTCCATGAAGTCCACTGCTTATCCTGTGCTGTTTGTATGCGCCGCGATTTACGCAGCATATTGGTTAGCAGGCTTGTATGGTATTGCGATTGCAGCAACGGCCATGTTGTCCATGGCCGGTATTGTGGTTGCGCTAGATGCTTATGGCCCTATCACTGATAATGCGGGTGGTATTGCAGAGATGGCCGGTTTGCCACAAGCAGTTCGCGATATTACTGATCCATTGGATGCGGTTGGTAACACCACTAAAGCAGTTACTAAGGGTTATGCCATTGGATCTGCTGGTTTAGCATCACTCGTGCTCTTTGCTGACTACACCCATGCGCTAGAAGGCATTGGTCAACAAGTCTCTTTCGATTTGTCTAACCATATGGTGATTATTGGCCTCTTTATTGGCGGCATGATTCCTTACTTGTTTGGTGCGATGGCAATGGAAGCAGTTGGTCGTTGTGCTGGTGCGGTAGTTGAAGAGGTACGTCGTCAGTTCCGCGATATTCCTGGAATCATGGAAGGCACTGCAAAGCCTGAGTACGGCAAAGCAGTGGACATGCTCACCTCTGCTGCAATTAAAGAGATGATTGTCCCTTCACTATTGCCAGTAGTTGCGCCGATTGTTGTTGGTCTTGTATTGGGACCTGCTGCGTTGGGCGGTTTGTTGATGGGTACCATCGTGACTGGCTTATTTGTAGCGATCTCAATGTGTACAGGTGGTGGCGCTTGGGATAATGCCAAGAAATATATCGAAGAGGGTAATTTCGGTGGTAAAGGTTCTGATGCACATAAAGCTGCAGTGACTGGTGATACCGTAGGCGATCCCTACAAAGATACTGCCGGCCCTGCAGTAAACCCACTCATCAAAATCATCAACATTGTGGCGCTACTCATCGTGCCACTGTTACCGATGGTAAGTCGTTAAGAAACAGTAATCAAAGCAACAAACAAAAACGCCTAGCATTGCTAGGCGTTTTGCATTACCAAATCTTTTAAAGCTTAATCCAAAGTTTCTAAATAACGCTGGGCATCCAATGCAGCCATACAGCCCGTACCAGCACTAGTAATGGCTTGGCGATAGATGTGATCTTGCACATCGCCTGCTGCAAACACGCCAGGGATATTGGTGGCAGTAGCATTACCTTCTAGACCGGAGTGGGTCTTGATGTAGCCATTATTCATATCGAGCTGACCAACGAAGAGCTCCGTATTTGGCTTATGACCGATGGCAATGAAAGCGCCTGTAACAGCAATGTCTTCTGTACTGCCATCTTGTTTCTTGATGCGCACACCGGTAACACCTTTTTCATCACCAAGCACTTCTTCGAGTGTGGAGTTAAGTTTGAGCTCTACTTTGCCTTCAGCAACTTTAGCCATTAACCGATCATTCAAAATGGGCTCTGCGCGGAATTTATCGCGACGGTGAATGACGGTGACTTTTTTCGCGATGCCGGTAAGGTAGAGCGCCTCTTCCACTGCAGTGTTACCACCACCAACTACACAGACATCTTGATTGCGGTAGAAAAAACCATCGCACGTTGCACAACCAGAAACGCCGCGACCCATAAATGCTTCTTCACTTGGTAGGCCAATGTATTGAGCAGAAGCCCCAGTAGAAATAATCAGTGCATCGCAGGTATAGGTTCCAGAGTCGCCTACCAGACGAATGGGTTTCTCAGTAAGGGCTGCAGTATGAATATGGTCAAAAATGATCTCCGTATTGAAGCGTTCCGCATGCTTTAAAAAGCGCTCCATGAGCTCGGGTCCTTGGACGCCATCTGCGTCAGCAGGCCAGTTTTCGACGTCTGTAGTGGTCATTAATTGACCGCCCTGAGCCAAGCCAGTAATGAGGGTGGGGTTTAAATTGGCTCTGGCGGCATAGACGGCAGCGGTATAGCCAGCAGGGCCAGAACCGAGGATAAGAACTTTGGAGTGTTTTGGGGTATTTGTAGTCATCCCCAAATTATAGATTTGCTTGTTTACAATCAGCAGAACATGGCGAGAACTGTATACCCGAAGTCCCCAATGACCCAGCCACCGGAAAACGGTAGTCCGGGCCGGATGCCTCGCCTGCTACTTGAGGCTCGGTGGTTTATCTCTTTAGGCCTCTGTCTCGGTTTATTTGCTATTTTGCTGACCTATTCCAAGGCAGATCCAGCTTGGTCCCATGCCAGTTTTGAGACCCCCAGGAACCTAGGTGGTCGTTTTGGTGCTTATTTAGCGGATTTAATGCTCTATATCTTCGGACTCTCTGCCTTTTGGTGGGTGGTTCTATTTGGGCGCCGTGTGCTCAATGGTTGGCGGGAACTTTGGAGTATTCCGCTTCCTCCAGACCCTGATGCTAAGCCGGACTCGCTCTTAGTGCGCTGGTTGGGCTTTGGGCTGACTTTAATCTGCAGCATGGGTCTTGAGTCTATTCGGATGCATTCATTGTCCTGGGAGCTCCCTAGACCTCCTGGTGGCATTTTGGGGGAGTTGATCGGCGATCCCCTCCAGATGTCCTTGGGTTTTACTGGCGCGACGCTCATTCTTCTATTTGGTCTCTGTGCTGGCTTGTCTTTGTTCCTGCACTTTTCATGGTTGGATGTTGCTGAGAAAGTAGGGCGTTTTTTAGAAGTGTCCTATCATCGCATTCGTGAGCGGCGCGATAGCGAAGAAGATCGTAAGCTAGGCGAAGCTGCTGCTGAAGAGCGTGAAGAATTTGTGGAAGAATTCCGCGGACGTGTGGAAGTTGCAGCCCCCGTACAAATTGTGCGTGCACCAGCAGAAATTCCAAAGAGTGCACGTGTCGAGCGTGAGAAACAACAACCATTGTTCGTGGATATCCCCGATTCAGAATTACCACCACTGGCATTATTGGATCCAGTACCAGAAGTAAAAGAAACCATTTCTGCTGATGTATTGGAATTCACATCCCGTTTAATTGAACGCAAGCTCGCAGAATTCAATGTGCAGGTAACAGTGATTGCTGCTTACCCTGGCCCTGTTGTTACCCGCTACGAGATTGATCCAGCTGTGGGTGTGAAGGGTAGTCAAATCGTTAATCTCTCACGTGACCTTGCTCGTGCGCTCGGTGTAGTCAGCATGCGTGTAGTAGAAACTATTCCTGGCAAGACCTGTATGGCTCTGGAATTGCCAAACCCAAGCCGTCAGTCGGTATACCTCTCCGAGATTCTGACTTCGCAGGTCTACAACGATAACCATTCATTGCTGACTTTGGCTTTAGGCAAAGACATCTCTGGTAGCCCAATGGTGGCAGACTTGGCGAAGATGCCACACTGCTTAGTAGCAGGTACCACTGGCGCTGGTAAATCAGTCGGTATTAATGCCATGATTCTTTCACTGCTTTTCAAAGCTAAGCCCGATGAAGTAAGACTCATCATGATTGATCCGAAAATGCTCGAGATGGCAATGTACGACAAGATCCCTCATTTGTTGTGTCCTGTAGTAACGGATATGAAGCAGGCTTATAACGCGCTTAATTGGGCGGTAAATGAGATGGAGCGCCGTTACAAGCTCATGAGTAAGTTTGGTGTACGAAACTTAGCTGGCTTTAATAAGAAAATTTTAGAAGCAGAAGAAAAAGGTGAGAAGCTCACTAATCCATTTAGCTTGACTCCCGATGATCCTGAGCCAATCTACAAAGCGCCCGTAATCGTGATCGTGATCGATGAGTTGGCTGACTTGATGATGGTGTCAGGTAAAAAGATCGAAGAACTCATTGCGCGTATTGCACAAAAAGCGCGTGCTGCTGGCATCCATTTAGTTTTAGCAACCCAACGTCCAAGCGTAGACGTAATCACGGGTTTGATTAAAGCAAACGTGCCAACCCGCATCTCATATCAAGTGAGTAGTAAGATCGACAGCCGCACGATTCTGGATCAACAAGGCGCAGAAGCGCTACTCGGAATGGGTGACATGCTGTATATGGCACCAGGTACCGGTTTACCAGTTCGTGTTCACGGCGCCTTTGTGTCGGATGATGAAGTGCATCGTGTGGTCGAATGGCTTAAAGAGAAGGGTGAGGCCAATTACATTGATGGCGTCCTCGAAGGTGTAGATGAATCGAATGGCGATGCCTTAACCGGCGAGAGTGGTGGTGAAGCAGATCCACTATATGATCAGGCGGTTGCGATTGTTCTAGAAAACAAGCGTCCATCGATCTCTTTGGTGCAACGTCATTTGCGGATTGGTTATAACCGCGCTGCACGCTTACTTGAAGATATGGAAAAAGCGGGACTGGTATCCAAAATGGGTAACGGTGGTAATCGCGAGATTCTGCATCGCCCCTCAGAGTAAGGCTTTATTTTGCAAAGATTCTTATTAGCATTTGCGATTCAATTTACAGTTCTGATTTCCGCAGTATTTTCAATCAGCGTATTTGCTGCGGATAGCGAAAGCGGCGCAGAGCAGCTTCGCCAATTTGTGCGGAACTCTAAGACTGCAGAAGGTGATTTTGTGCAACAACAGTTGCGTGCACCCAAAGCAAATGAGTCCCAAGAGAAGGGTTTGAAGGTAGTGCGCCAGACTCAGGGCCATTTCGTATTTCAACGTCCTGGCCGCTTTATTTGGGATACGCAAAAACCTTACGAACAAAAGCTGATTGCAGATGGCAAGCAACTGATATTGTGGGACAAGGATTTAAATCAAGCCACTTTTCGTCCTGCGGGACAGGCTTTATCAGCATCTCCAGCAGCAATTTTATTTGGCGAGGCTTCCTTGGATCAGAGTTTTGATCTAGTTGAAGGTGAAGAACGTTTGGGCATGAAGTGGGTTGCCTTATCTCCCAAGAAGAATCCCAATGCCACGAATGGCAATGACATTCCATATACCAAGATTTCCGTAGGTATGGTCAATGGCTTGCCTAAAGCTTTAGAGTTGATTGACGGGCTCGGCAGTGTGGTACTTGTTACCTTGGATAGAATCCAATTAAACGTCAATTTGCCGCCAAATCGCTTTACTTTCACGCCACCTGCCGGCGCTGAAGTCTTACGCTTAAACTAGAGCCTCATTAGTACCCATAACCTCATTCCGCATAGAGCATTAGATGATTGATCCGCAATTACTTCGTAAAGATATCGCTGCAGTTCAAGCGCGCTTAGCTACTCGTAAATTTCAACTTGATGTTGAGAAATTCAATAACTTGGAGTCAGAGCGCAAATCTTTACAAACTCGCACTGAAGAATTGCAAGCTAAGCGCAATCAATTGGCAAAAGCCATTGGCATGAAAAAAGGTAAGGGCGAAGATGCTTCTGCTGAAATGGCCGAGGCAAGTCAGATTAATATTGACATGGAATCTGGCTCAGCAAGATTGGTAATTCTTCAAGCAGAGATATCCGATTTCTTAATGGGAATTCCCAATCTTCCTGATGAGTCTGTGCCTACTGGTAAAGATGAGACTGAGAACCAAGAAGTCAAGCGTTGGGGTGAAGAGCCAGTCTTTGATTTTGAGATTAAAGATCACGTTGATCTCGGCGGACCATTGGGTTTAGATTTTGAAGTGGCAGCCAAGATTAGTGGCTCGCGATTTGTAGTACTCAAAGGACCGATTGCTCGATTGCATCGGGCATTAGCGCAATTCATGATTGATACTCACGCAACAAATCATGGTTATCAAGAAGTCTATACGCCTTATATGGTGAATGCTGCATCTATGCGTGGTACTGGTCAATTACCTAAATTTGAAGAAGATCTCTTTAAGGTGCCTCGTCAGATGGGTGGGGAGGATGGAAATGGGGAAGCCAAAACTGAAAATTTTTACCTGATTCCAACTGCTGAAGTTCCGGTAACTAATCTAGTGCGTGATGAGATTGTCAATGCTGATAATCTGCCTTTGAAATTCGTGGCGCATACCCCATGCTTTCGTTCTGAAGCGGGTAGCTATGGGCGCGATGTACGAGGCATGATTCGCCAGCATCAGTTTGACAAAGTGGAGTTAGTACAAATTACAAAGCCAGAACACTCTATGCAAGCCCTTGAGGAACTAACAGGTCATGCGGAAAGAATTTTGGAATTGCTCGAGCTGCCTTACAGAAAAGTATTGCTCTGTACTGGTGACATGGGATTCGGTAGCACCAAGACCTACGACTTAGAGGTTTGGGTACCATCGCAAAAGGCATATCGCGAAATCAGCTCTTGCTCGAGTATGGGTGACTTTCAAGCAAGACGAATGCAGGCTAGATTCAAAGCCGGGCAAGGGAAGCCAGAATTGGTGCACACCCTAAATGGTTCTGGTTTGGCAGTAGGTAGGGCATTAGTTGCCTTAATCGAAAACAAGCAACAAGTTGACGGCAGTATTGCTATTCCGAAGGCATTGCAATCCTATTTAGGTGGTTTAGAAGTGCTTAAGCCTCTTTAAAACGCATTCCCCTTTCTGAATTTAAATACGATTGCTTGATTGTGGGGGTACTGTTACAGGCGTTGACTTATTGAAGGGACACGCTTGTAGACATTTTTTTAGGCCATCCGCACAGCTCTGATTTTGTTGGTCCTGGAAAAAGAAGGTGAAATTACTTAAACAGTTAGATTGGTCGGCACGACACTGTTGATTACAGACAGCACCATCTGCAAAGGTACTGTAGTCAGGAATGTTAGTGCTACACCCTATAAGTAAGGTGGTATTCAATATTAAAAGAATGATGAGTTTATTCATATCTAATGAGCTTATTAATCATCGTTTATGATATGTCAAGACTAGGACTTACTAGAAAATAAAATTCATTAGGCCCGCTTGTATAAGCAAGAAGACCAAGGCAATCAGTGTTAACAGCAGTCTTTGAGTAATAAATCAGGTTCGGAGAGGTGGCAGAGTGGTCGAATGTACCTGACTCGAAATCAGGCGTACTGTCAAAGGTACCGAGGGTTCGAATCCCTCCCTCTCCGCCATTACTAATTCAAATTCGAAAGAATTCAAAATGAATTTCTCGAAACAAATCTTTATAACCATTGCTACGATCACGGCTTTAAGTTGCTCAACCCCTCAAAGCGAATTCGGGGTTTATCTGCAATCTGATGGGGCTATCGGAGTACATGCGCCTAAGAATGCAAAAGAAGATGAGGCACAAGCTGCTGCTCTGGCAGAGTGCAAGAAATCAGGAAAGCAAACTGTCAGGATTCTGGAAAGTCGGAAAACGGTCAATGACCGTTTTCCTTTGACTTATATCTATTCCTGTAGATAAGGCTGTTATTAGCTAAGTAGCCACTTCTTAATCGCTTTATTGACACACATTGCATCTAAAGCAAGACCAAAAAACTCAGAACCATTGGTTACCATGCTTTCGATGGCTTCAACTTTTCCTAACTTAATGCCACGTAGGTAGGTTGCTGCACGATAGCGTAAGAAATGCTCAGTTTCGCCTTCTTCGTTTTCAGTAGAGCAAAGTTCTAAGCTGCCATAACGGGTTTCTGGGTTGATATTGAGTATCGCCAAACCTAAGGCACCAATTAACTTTTCCGGAACGGGGATTGGTACATAGGAATAGAGAGAGATCAACATTTCTATCTCGTCTACCTCAATGATGTGGTCAATATCCAGAACATCTTTTTCGGTTAACTCAGTTTCGCCAGAATCACCACCACCAAATGTAGATTCAAACTGCAGCATTGCAGTGTTGCTACCTTTAGAGATCTCGATCATGTCAGGGTAGCCAAGTAAACCTTTCCACCAATACATCAATGAGAAAGTGCAAGGCTTCACTTCAACTAAACCTTTATTGGTCGATTTAGCAAAATACAGACCATGAAATTCATCATCTTGCTCTAAACCATATTGGTCTACTTTAGGCGACTTAGATGAAGCCTTTTTAGTTGCTACTTTCTTTGCAACCGGTTTTTTGGCAGCAGGCTTTTTAGCTACTACCTTTTTAACAGTGGATTTTTTTGCAGGTGCCTTCTTGGCAACTACTTTTTTCACTACCTTTTTGGCTGTCTTTTTAATTGCTACTTTCTTGGCAGCAACTTTCTTGACGGCTTTCTTTGCAGGGGCTTTTTTTACCACCTTAGTAGCTACTTTCTTTTTTGCTGGGGACTTCTTTGTAGCCATGGTTTATTACCCTTCTTTTCGGTTTTATTGTGTTTAATACACTTGTTGATATTACTTCAATTTCTGTAAGTAAATAACCAGTGTTATATGGGGTTTCTCCTGCTATTTGCAAGGGTAAGGGATAAATATAAATATTTACTGAATTCATTGTCCTAAGGCAGGAGCATTGATAAACTCAAAAGGTAGTTTTATACAAATCTAACGTGAAGAGAATCTATGTTCCCCGAATATCGTGAATTAATTACTCAGCTGAAAACTTCAGATCGTCACTTTTCTCATTTATTCGATAAGCACAATCATTTGGATCAGAAAATTCAAAGAATGGAGGCTTTTACTGAACCTGCCACTCCAGAGGAAATTGAAACCTTGAAGAAGGAAAAATTGCTGCTGAAGGACCAGATTTACGCAGTATTGAAAAAGGCGAGCACCTAAGTCAGTACGTTTAAGCTTTCTTCAGGAAGCAGGCTTTAAGCAACATATTGCCTGCTTCTGTTTTACAGTCCACCTCATGGTCGCCTGAGACTAAGCGAATTCCTTTAATCTTGGTGCCCACCTTTAACGTGGTTGAGGAGCCTTTCACTTTAAGGTCCTTAATCAGGGTTACTGTGTCACCATCAGCTAATAGATTGCCATTGGCATCTTTCACAATCAGGCCAACTTCTGTTTCTTCGGCTGCTGTAGCCATGGGCCATTCGTGGCCACATTGGGCGCAGACATAGTTATCTGCATCAGGGTAAGTCATATCTTCCTGACAGGCAGGGCATTGAGGTAGCTTATCTGTGCTCATGCCATGTATTTTAGTCTAAGCCTGACCGCCTTCTTTGCTCCGATATAGAATGAATACATCATGAGTAAACCCTTGAAAATCTTCCTCATCGTTCTGATCTCTATAGTGGGTATAGGGAGTCTCATTTCTTGGTATGCCGTTTCTTCGATTAATACTGTGGCATTAACAAAGTTTTTGAGCTCTTCTGTGAAAGAGGCTAGTGGGCGGGATTTAACCATTTCCGGCCCCGTAAGCCTGACTTTCTTTCCTTCAATTGGATTAAAGGCTGAGCAAGTAAGCTTAAGTAATGCTGATTGGGCAAGCGACCCCCAGATGCTTAGCTTAAAACAGGTTGAGCTTGATATTAAGTTATTACCTCTTTTTGCAAAGCGCGTTGAAATTGGCAGCATTAGTGTTCATGGGCTGATACTTCATTTGCAGTCCAATAAAGCGGGGCAGGATAACTGGGATTTAAGTTCGCCAGTTATCGTGCCAAGTAGTCCAAAAGAATCCGTTAATGTAAAAAATACCAACACTACAAATGCTGCCACCTCAACTACACAGGCTACATCTGATGAAAGTAATTTTGTAGCCATTACATCGATTCATATTTCTGATGCGCGCATCAGTTACCAGGATGCTAGTAATTCTGTGAAACTGATTACAGTTCCTCAATTTGCATTAGAAGGTGGTGGGAGTAAAACAACTGTCTTATTGGATCTTCAATACGCAAATTACAAATTAGGCTTGAAGGGCAAGACTAGCGCATTGCGTCAGGCCATCATCGACTGGGATCAATCTCCGGTAAACATGAAGCTTGACTTCAACCTCTCCTTAAACGGCAAATCCATGGATATTGAGGGGCAGATTAATAAAAGCCCACAGAAGTTACCGCAATTTGACATCAAAATGAGCTCTAAATCGTTTGATTTGATCCCTTTGGTGGCTGCTACCGCTGCCTCCGGCTCTGCCAATGCCAAAGCACCAGTTGCCCCTAAAACTTCGCAGGGCAAGTATTTCTTTAGCGACCAACCCCTACCGTTCGACTTGATCCCGGAGGCTAGCGGGAAAGTAAGCATCAATATTGCTGAGTTAAATATTCCAGATCAAGCCCCATGGAAAAACTTACAAGCCGGCGTGCTTTTTAAGGGCGATATGCTTGAGGTAAATGGTGTGAGCTTTGATCTTGGTAAAGGTCAGGCCCAAGCTCAGGGTGTAATTTCTCAAATCAATAGCGCAAGCCCTCTGGTCAGCATGAAGGGTATAGCCAAAGGATTTACTCTAGAGCAAATTTATGTCGGCACTGATTCAAATGCAAAAGTGAGCGGTGGTAATACTCAGATTGCATTTAACTTATCGGGGAAAGGCAAAAGCTTGCATCAGTTGGCTGCTTCTTCTAACGGTGCTCTGCAGATCTCCATCAACAATGCCAATCTCGATTCAAAATTGCTCAATAAAGGCGGAGATTTTGTCATCACTCTTTTGGATACCATCAACCCCACGCGTAAAAAAACCAATACTACGATTCTGGAATGTGCTGTAGCGTATTTACCGGTTACCAATGGGATGATTTCTTTAAAGAACTCCGTTGGGGTGGAGACCGATCGATTAGATATTGCTTTATCGGGCAGTGTGAACCTCAATACTGAAGCAATTAATATAAAAATCGATCCTCAAGAGAAGTCTGGCCTTACAACGGGATTTGATTTAGGCGGCTTAGTGCAGTTGGTGGGAACTCTCCAAAACCCTCAAGTAGGAGTGAATAAAGAGGGTGTTGTTAGCAGTGCAGTCTCTATTGGACTTGGGTTTTTAACTGGGGGTGTCAGTATTGCTGCCGAGAATGCAAAATCACTCACAAGCAAGAGGCAGTCCTGTGCTACGGCACTGCACTCCTGGTCGAGTATTTATCCCGGATCGAATTAATCCAGAAGTTTTATTAAAAAACCAAGCCGCTGATAAAGAGGCTGAATAAGGAAATAAAGATACTGGCAAATAATGCAGTCCAGAAGCTAGAGATCGAAAATCCACTGACTACTGCAGATACCAGCATCAGCACCAAAGCATTGACCACTAGTAAAAATAGACCCATGGTCAGAACTGTTAGCGGTAGCGTAAAGAGTATTAACAGTGGTTTAACAATGGCATTCGCAAAGCCTAAGACTAGAGCGGCAATCAGAAGTGAGCCGCCATCTGCAAAGCGTAAGCCGCTAAAAATATAGCTAGCCACCCAAAGAGATAAAGAAGTTAAGCCCCACTGGATTAGAAATAGCGTTAAGTTACCCATGGTTATCTTTCTATAAAAGTTGTAGAAAATGACACGTGCAGCACAATCTTATCAGTGGTTTAGTAGTGAGGTGGAATTTCATCTTTGAGGCTGCCACCACCAGATCCTGGGCTACTAGCTTGCTCTTTAATGTCCTTTAGCTCCCGATAGAGAAACTCGATTTGTTGCTGTTGCTTATAGACGATCTCATTCAGTTTTTCGATCAGGTCCTCGGTAAAGCTCAGCTGGATTTCTAGGTTGGTGATTCTGTCTTCAGTCATATTTTGATCTCTTTTAGGAGGAAATGAGTACAAAGCGCCCATCTTCCATTTCCGCCTTTGGTCTAATCCAAAAGTCATTTGACTGCATGGATTCGTAAACATAAGCAGGTTCGAGAGTGGCTTCAATATTGGCTAGCAACAGCACTTTATAAAAACCCCCCGTTTTGATGTGTTTCAATTTGCTACCTGGTTTAAATAGGCCATCGTCAGGATCAGCCATTTTCTGCTTCATCATGTCAATAATGTACTTTCTCAGTATGATCTTGTGATGGCAAATCCCATCCCGTACTCCATTCTAGATATATCTCCGATTCCGCAAGGATTTACTGCAGGGGATGCCTTGCGTAATTCTTTGGATGTGGCTAGGCACGCTGAGAAGTGGGGTTATACGCGCTACTGGGTGGCCGAGCACCACAATATGACCGGTAATGCTAGCTCAGCAACAGCAGTACTGATAGCCTACTTAGCAGGGGGAACCTCCCGAATTCGAGTAGGCTCGGGAGGGGTAATGCTCCCAAATCATGCCCCCTTGGTGATTGCAGAGCAATTTGGCACTCTTGAGACCTTATACCCCGGTCGAATTGACTTGGGTTTAGGGAGGGCGCCTGGTACCGATCAAATGACCGCCAGAGCTTTACGTCGAGATCTCCTGGGAAGTGAAGATCGCTTTCCGCAGGATGTTCGAGAATTGCAGCATTACTTTGGACCCATTTCTGAGGGGCAGGCTGTAAAAGCAATACCGGGGGCAAATACGGAAGTACCTATTTGGATTTTAGGATCGAGCCTCTATGGCGCTCAACTCGCTGCCCATTTTGGATTGCCTTATGCCTTTGCTTCCCACTTTGCGCCGGAGCAATTATTGGAGGCGATGAAGATCTATCGTGAACTTTTTAAACCCTCCGATACATTAGATAAGCCATATTCAGCATTTGTCATGAATGTAGTGGCTGCGGATAGCGATGAAGAAGCGCAACATCTATACACCACATTACAGCAGAACGTTGTTCGGATGAGACGTAACACACGGGGCCAATTGCCACCGCCAATTGCTGATCTTGATGAATTCTGTGAGCCTCATGAAAAAGCTGCCGCTGCTCATACCTTGCAAGTTTCCGTGGTGGGTTCACTAGAAACTATTCGAAAGGGGATGCGTCAATGGCTAGAGGTAACTGGTGCAAGTGAAATGATTTTCACTGGGCAAATATTTGATCATCAGGCCCGTCTGAAATCTTTTGAAATAGCTGCGCAAGCTGCTCAGAGTCTTTAAGATTTCTCTTGCTGCTGCTTAGACTGTGTAGTCGGCGGTAATCTGGATTCCTTCATTGGCCGCTCTATTAGCTAGCTTTAATATTTCATTATCTTTGCTAATGAGAGTACACGGCTTTGCGGTATAGGCCAGATCTAGAAAGACTTGATCATCGGCATCTTGGCATTGCCAAGGGGCAGATAAGAGGTTTTGATCCTCCAATACTCTTGCAAGTA
>Ga0208248_1000246_pt1 | contig 17469 bp, 7 predicted proteins | sample CryBogmetaGMA5M_FD_184545 | JGI IMG/M metagenome (GOLD analysis project Ga0208248, IMG submission 184545) | Freshwater microbial communities from Crystal Bog, Wisconsin, USA - MA5M (SPAdes) | ecosystem: Environmental > Aquatic > Freshwater > Lake | place: Crystal Bog, Wisconsin, USA | collected...
AGGACGGTGTGCGCACTGTCGAGCCGGGTAAATACATCATTGGAATAGGCGGAAGCCAGGTGCCGGCGGTGTCTGCAACGGTGAAGATTGCCGAACGGATTATCGATCCCCCGTATGTTCACAACAGTCTGATACTCAAGTGAGGGGATATAAAGGTTAAGTTCCAGCCAGTTCTTGGTTCGTCAGGAATGAGCGTGATCTTCAGTCCTTTTTCCTGGCCGCCCGGCGAATTTCGCTCGGGCTAAGGCCGCAGGTGCGGCGGATGAACTTGTTGAAATGATGAGGGTCGCCCAAGCCCACTGAGGAACCGACCACGCTGACCGGAATGGAGGTCTCCTCGAGCAACTGTCTGGCCCGTGCAAGCCGCTGTTCCCGGATCCAGAAGCCGACGGGATGTCCGACGGACTTTGTGAACAGTTGGTCCAGCCTGCGCCGGGACATCCCGGCTGTGCCCGCCAGTGCCTCCGGGGTAAGATCCGCATCAGCCAGATACCTCCGGATACGGTCCAGGACGGATTGAACCACGGGGATAGAGGTGTTGCCGCCGCCCCGCAGCTCGCGCGTGAGACGCGCCAGGCGCCTCAGTATCAGCCACACCAGCAGATCGCTTTCGGCCCGGTCGGAGTCACGCAGGGCGATGGCGGCGGAAAAGTCGCGCTCCATGGCGGCCGCCTCGATCCCGAGGGGGATGACTGGCGCCAGGTCTGAGTCGCCTTCCCTGCCTTCACCCGCTGAGAGGAACTCAAAGGCCGCGTAATAGTGCATGATGCGGCGCGGTGTGGTGTAGACGCGTGTGCTCTCCGGCGGGATGACAAACATCGTCCGCGGACCGACCGGCCATCGCCATGTGTGCGCCCCCACCTCAAGGTCAACGGTCGTCTCACCCTCGAAGAGTCCGATCTGCCAGAACGGCACGGGGTGGTAGCGCTCGACCGGCAGGATCCCGATCGACGCTGTCCCCACTGCGCTCACACGCGGTGCCAAGGATAAGGGTAGTGTCCAGGTCGGATAGGAGGATGTTTCCATAATAAACCAACAATCGTTCTAAAATTACCAATTGTTGCGACAGCCTGTAAACACTATTGTCGCGAAAGAGTACCAAATGTTTACAGGATCCGGCGACCGTGGGGTTGCGCGGGCAGGGGTATAGAGGGTAACAACAACGAGGTGCACAGATGATTAGAATCATGATGGTTTGTCTGGTGTGGTTGACGATGGCGGCGAGTGGATTGGCGGCAGACTCAGGGTTTGCCCTGCGGGGAGGGGATCGCGTCCTGTTTCTCGGGGACAGCATCACCGAGCAGAAGCTTTACACCACCTTTATCGAAGCCTACACGGTTACCCGTTTTCCGAAGCAGGAGTTCCACTTCTGGAATTCAGGTTGGGGTGGTGATACCGCGTGGTTCCGGATGCGCTCCTTCCCGGACGAGAAGGCGATATTCGCCGCCGAAGGGGATGCGCAGCAGAAACTCATCGAAGCCTCCGTGGATGGTCCTTTCAAGCGCGACGTGCTGGCATTCAAGCCGACCGTGGTGACGATCAACTTCGGCATGAATGACCATAATTACGAGGCGTTTCGTGAAGATATCTTCAAGGCTTATATCCGTGGCCAGACGCACATGACCCGGACGCTCACCACCAACGGCGTGCGTGTGGTGCTGATGACGCCGCAGCCGATTGAACCCCGCAGTGGAGATCCGTCCGCCGACAAGCGAAACATGGCGATTCGTAAATTCGCCGACGGCCTCAAGCAGGTTGCGGCCAAAGAAGGGGCGCTGTTCCTCGACCAGTTCGATCCCTACATGGCGATCATGCGGCGCGAACATGCACTCAATGTGGGCGCCAGCATCGGCGGTGGCGACGAAATCCACCCCGCTCCCTCCGGGCACACCCTCATGGCCGCGATCATCCTGAAGAAGCTCAATGCTCCCGCGCTTGTTTCAAGCGCTGCGTTTGTCGTGTCCCCGGACCAGGGCAGCGCCACCGTGGCCGCAACACAATGCGTCGTGTCCAATATCACGGTCAAGGATGGTGCGCTCAGTTTTGACCGTATTGATGACTCCCTTCCCATGCCCGTGGACAGCCGCGCGCAGGAGGCGCTGAAGCTTGCCCCGGTCCTGGACGAATTGAGCCGCTATGAGTTGACGGTTACGGGCTTGAATGACGGCCGGTACGACCTCTTTATCGACGGCGAATGGGTGACGACGGCCACCCGGGACGAATTGGCCCGGGGGCGGAACCTGACGACCCTGGCCGGTCCCATTACCCGGCAGGCCCAGGATGTTCTGGCGCTTATCTTCAAGAAGAACCTGATTGTCCAGAACCTGTGGGAAGCCAAGCTGCGTCCCTGGCGGAAAGCGGAGCGGCCCGGCATTCAGAAGCAGATTGATGACATGGAAGTGGAGATCACCGCTGCCTGCCAACCCAAAGCGCATCGTTTCGAGCTGAAGCCCGCGACAGGGGGCTGAGGTTATCCGGGTCCTTAGTCGTTGGCAACGCCATGAGTGCAGTCACATATCGTGACCCTTCTATGCCGGTCGAGCGGCGTGTTGCCGACTTGCTGGCCCGGATGACGCTGAAGGAGAAAGTCGGACAGCTCAACCAGCGGCTGTTCGGCTGGAAAATCTTCCGTCGCATGGGACAGGAGTTCGAGCTTACCGATGACTTCCGCCGGGAGGTTGATGCAAGGCAGGGGTTGGGCGCCTTGTACGGCTTGTTCCGGGCTGATCCATGGTCTGGCATGACATGGGAGCGGGGCATTGCACCCGAACGCAGCGCCCGGGTGGCTAATGCCATTCAGCGTTACGTGATCGAAAACACCCGGCTGGGAATCCCCGTCCTGCTTTCCGAAGAATGTCCTCACGGTCACCAGGCGCTTGGCGGGCCGTTGCTGCCGACCAATATCGGGGTCGGTTGCTCCTGGAATCCCGCCTTGCTGGAAGAGGCGACGGCGATGGTGGCGGCTTCCATTCGGGCGCGCGGGGCGACCCTGGGCTTGATGTCGTGCCTCGACATGATGCGGGATCCCCGCTGGGGTCGCGCCGAGGAATGCTACAGCGAGGACCCCTGCCTGGCCTCACACCTCGTGGCGGCGGCGACGCGCGGCCTGCAGGGTTCGTCGCTGGAGGACCTGAAGCGACCTGACAAGCTTGCTGCGGTGCTCAAGCATTTCTGCGCCCAGGGCGGCCGCGAAGGCGGATACAATTCCGCGGCGGTAATCATTGGCGAGCGCGAGCTCCGGGAAATCCATCTTCCAGCCTGCCTGGCCGGCGTGCGTGCGGGCGCCCAGGCTTTTATGGCCGCCTACAATGATATCGATGGCGTCCGCTGCTGCGGTAGCTCACGGCTACTCACCGGCCTTCTCCGCGGCGAATGGGGGTTCGAGGGGATTGTCATGGGTGACGGCAGCGCGGTGGACATGCTGGCCGACCAGACTGGGAACTATGAGTCCGCGGGAGTCCTTGGGCTGACCTCCGGCGTTGACCTGAGCCTGTGGGACTTGTCCTTCACAACCCTGGAATCGTCGGTAACCCGGGGGCACTGTCCTGAATCTTTGGTTGATCGTGCGGTGGCGCGGGTGCTACGCCTGAAGTTCCTGCTGGGACTGTTTGAACACCCTTACACGGATGAAGGACTGGCCGCCAAGGTTACCGGCACGGCGCGGGCCCGTGACATCAACCTCAGGCTGGCCCGTGAGACGCTTGTGCTCCTGCGCAATGAAGGCAGTCTTCTGCCCTTGCGCAAGGACGTGCCGCGGATCGCCGTGATCGGGCCGAACGCGGATTCCCTCTACAATCAGCTGGGCGACTACACCGCCCCCCAGGAACCGGGGACCGGTGTGACCCTTCTTGCAGGAATCCGGGCGAAGGTGTCGCCGGCGACCGAGGTTGTGTATGCGCGGGGCTGCAGCATTCGCGGCATGGAGCGGGACGGTATTGACGCGGCAGTCGCCGCGGCCAGAAGCGCCGGCCTGGCCATCGTCGTTGTCGGGGGATCCAGCGCGCGGGATTTTGATGTCACGTTCGATGACCATGGAGCGGCGATTGCCGGGAACTGCCCGACGGACATGGATTGCGGCGAGGGGATGGATGTCTGCGATCTGAACCTGGGCGGCGTGCAGGAGGACCTGATCAAGGCGATTGTGGCCACAGGCGTGCCCACCGTGGTGGTGCTTGTGCAGGGGCGTCCGCACAGCATCCAGTGGGCTGCTGAGCATTGTCCAGCGATCCTCTGCGCCTGGTATCCCGGGCAGGAAGGCGGCACGGCTGTCGCGGAGGCTCTCTTCGGAGACATCAACCCCGGTGGCCGGCTGTCGGTTTCCATTCCCGCTGCCAGCGGGCAGTTGCCGGTTTACTACAATCACAAGCGGCCGGGGAACAGCGCCTACCGCGACCGGACCTGTAATCCCCTCTATCCGTTCGGGTATGGGCTGAGCTATACGACCTTCGCGTTGTCGGAGCTTCGCGCCGGGGCCCCCTGGAGCGTTGCGGAGCTGGAGTGCGGGGGGACGGTGGAGGCGCTGGTGGATGTGACCAACACCGGGGACCGCACAGGCACGGAAACCGTCCAGCTGTACATCCGGGACCTCGAGGCGAGCGTGACGAGCCGCATCCGGGAGCTCAAGGCGTTCCGGAAAATCGAGCTGGAGCCTGGCGAAACACAAACCGTGCGGTTCAGCCTGGACCGTGACGCCCTGGGCGTCTGGAATCCGGAGATGAAGTTTGTGCTTGAGCCGGGCAATATCGAGCTTATGGCTGGCGGTGGCGCCGGCATCGTCTTGACAACAAAAGTTGAATTGGCGTAAACAGGGTTGATCCATCAGGAGACTTCGCGGAGATGAAAACACCATCAGGCATGCCTTTCCAGATTGTCCTTAATCATGTTGGATACGATGTCCGTGGCAGCAAGCGGTTCGTGGTGCAGGGCGCTGCGGACATCGCCTTCCCGGATTTCCGGGTTCTTGACGGCGGGGGGCGGGTGGCCTGGGAAGGTCCGCTTCTGAAGTGCGGGCAGGTTGCGGGCTGGAAGGGTCGTTTTTTCCAGCAGGGCGATTTTACGGCCCTCAACGCGCCCGGCACATACTGCATTCAGGTGGGGGATGTGTGTTCGGCTCCCTTTACCATTCGCGAGCGCCTGCTGCCGGAGAGCTGTCTTGCCGACCTGATCTATTTCTTCAGGATTCAGCGCTGCTCGGGCGCTTATGACAAGGCCGACCGGTCCCTTGTCATTTTCGGTGAGCCAGACCGTCCGCGGGTGGATGTCCATGGCGGCTGGTACGATGCCTCCGGGGATGTGTCGAAATACCTGAGCCATCTCAGTGAGGCGAATTACATGAACCCCCAGCAGACGCCCCTGGCCGTATGGGCGTTTCTGGAAGTCGTGCAGCGGCTGAAGGGGCACAAGGTCGCGAAGTTGCGGTCCCTGGTTCCGATCTTCAGGGAGGAGGCCTTGTATGGCGCCGATTTCCTGGTCCGCATGCAGGACCAGAGCGGGTATTTCCATGCCTCGGTGCATGACGCCTGTACGCACGATCCCGCCAAGCGGGATGTCTGCGGGTACAAGGGGCTGGCCCATGTTAAGCATGGTGAGACCAAGGCGGCATTCCGCGAGGGCGGGGGCCTCGCCATCGCGGCGCTCGCCCGCATGAGCACGATCAACGTGAACGGCGACTATACGCCCGAAGTTTACCGGGCGGCGGCGGAGAAGGGGTTCCAGCACCTGCTGGCCCATAACCTGGAGTATGCCGACGACCATCGCGAGAATATCCTGGACGATTATTGCGTGCTGCTCGCCGCCACGGAGCTTTATAACGCAACGAAGCAGGCCCGATACCTTGAGGCCGCCCGCGGGCGTGCGGAATCGCTGGTCAATCGCCTCTCCAAGGATAACCTTCAGGCGGGATGGTGGCGGGCTGATGAGGATGGCACGCGGCCGTTCTTCCATGCCTGCGATGCCGGTCTTCCCGTGGTCGCCCTGATGCGCTACCTGCAAATCGAGGATGATCCAGGCCGGAAGGCCCCTGTGGAGAAGGCCGTGATGGACTCCATGCGCTTTGAGTTGAAGATAACGGACGAGGTGGTCAATCCCTTCGGCTACGCTCGGCAATACGTGAAGGATGCCGGCGGCGGCAAGCGGTGCGCCTTTTTTATGCCCCACAATAACGAGACGGGATACTGGTGGCAGGGGGAGAATGCCCGGCTGGGCTCCCTGGCGGCGGCCGCGCTGCAGGCAAGTCTGCTCGCTCCCCCCGGTTTTGCCGTGGAACTCCGGGCTTATGCCGTTAATCAAGTCAACTGGATACTGGGTCTGAATCCCCTCGATATGTGCATGATGCAGGGGAAGGGGCGCAATAATCCCGATTCTTACGAGGGGGGCGCCCCCAATCCCCCCGGCGGCATCTGCAACGGGTTTACTTCGGGCGAGGAGGACGAGCAGGATATCGCCTATAAGCCGGGGGAATGGCGCTGGTCAGAGCAGTGGCTGCCACATGCCGCCTGGCTTATCCTGGCACTCGTCTCCGAGGTGATGGTCAGCGACGCCACATGACCGGCCCCGGGGCGAGGTAATCAGCCGCCTGTTTCGCGTTTTGCCGCCGCGACGATGTCCATGATCGCCCGGGACAAAGCCGGCTCGATCGGAGCCGGCGTATGCGTGGCAAGCAGTTCTTCCTTGCTGATACGGCACCGTTCCGCCATGTCGCTGGCCCCGCTGGTTCGCCAGCTCTCGTAGTATTCACGGTCCAGCAGGCGGGGGGTCCACAGCTCCTTGCGGAAATGGGCGACAGTATGCTCGCGGTCGATGAACTGGCCGCCGGGGCCGGCGTCGGCGATCTCGTCCAGTCCGAAGGCGTCATCGCTGAAATCAATATTGCGCATGACGCTCTCGACGTACCTGATGACCTCGTTCTGCATCACCAGGATATCCAGTGAGGTGGCCTGGTCGACGCCGCAGATTCCCATGTGCCCGAAAATGTCGGCGCCGGCGGCGGCTCCCAGGGCGAGGGTGATTCCCGACTCCAGACCGGCCTGTGCATCCGGGGTTTTGGCATCCGTGAGGCCGACATTGATGTAGACGGGCAAGCCGTAGTACTTGCCCATTTGCGTCATCGCCACCCCGAAGATCGCCTGCTCCGGGCCCGAGAAGATCAGCTGAGTTGTCCGCATATCGAAGGCGTGGCAGATGCCGCCGTAGCAGACCGGCATGCCGGGCCTGACCAGTTGTGTGACGCACAGGCCTGCGAGGATCTCGGCGTTCTCCTGGGCGAGGGTTCCCGCGACAGTGGCCGGGGCGGACATTCCCATCTGGGCCATTGGCCCGATGGGGACCGGGAGGTTCAGGCGGGCGGTTTCATAGAGCAGGTCGATGCCCTCGAAGGGGAACCGCAGCGGGCTGATCGGCTCCAGGAAGGGGTAGCAGAGGGGGAATTCAGAGGCGCGTTTCTCGTCGCCCCGCACGGCAATCATGATCTCATTGATGAACCGCGCCGTTGCCCGGTTGTAGTACCAGAAGGTTACCGGCTTGGTGGTGTTGTGCAGCATCGTGGCGAAGACCTCGACGCACCGTCTCGAGACGGGAATCTGGTGGGGATCAGCCATCGCGCCGGGGATCGTGATCCCGTCCAGCGCATCACCCAGACGCGCGGCCACGGCGACATCCTCCAGGGTGGCGTACCGGCGTTCAGCCCCGATGGTGTCGGTCACCATCGCTTCACCGGCGGTGCCGTTGTAGTTCCGGGTGCCCTGCCCGAAGCGGGCGGTCCGGGTCATGTCGCGGCCGTAGAGCGTGAACGTCTTTCCGGCCAGCTTCAGCAGGCGGTCGACGAGGTCCGCCGGGATCCGCACGCGCTGGGCGGGAAAATCCACCTTGGCGCCGGCATCGGCGAAGCGGGTGAGCATGTCGGGATGCGGCACCGTGACGCCCGTATCCCATAGAATGCGGAGCGAGGCCTCGTGAATCTTGCGGATTTGTTCATCGTTGAGCACCGTGGTCTTCATCGTCGATCCTTTCCATGTTGAGCCCTGCCGCAGCCGGACAGGCCTGCGCTGCAGGCCTCATGAGTTACCATAAGCGGGGCGGGGATTGCAACCCGTGAAGTCCGGGTAATCCAGTCTAGGCTTGCTAAACGGGGGCGAAAATGAAACTATTTTCACCTTTTGCAGCAGGATCCATCGATGCAAAGTCGGTGAGGAATGGGCGGGGAATGTCTCGGGAAGGCGCGCGGGGTGTGCAGGGAGTGAAAGCGGCAGGACGGAGACGATTTATGAAATTCTGGCAGTGCAATGCGGCGGCATTGTGGATCACGGTCTTTTCATTTTTTAATAGCTTTCCCGGCGACGCGGGCGGCCAGGAACTCATCATCGATGCCGACGACTACAAGCGGCTGGAAACGTTCGAAAGTCATTCCCTGGCCAAGGCTGATGCGGTGTTCGCCAGGAGGGAGTACAGGCAGGCCGCGGCTGAGTATGATGCCTTTGTCCTCCAGTTCCCGAAATCCAAGGCCACGCCCTACGCCATTTACCGCAAGGCGCGCTGCCTCCAGCAGGACAACAAGCGGTTCGAAGCCATCAAGGCATACCAGGAAATCCTCGACTACTTTCCCAACGCGATCCACTACGCTGCCGCCGCGCTTTATTATACCGGCGAGTGTCACTCCCTGAATGGCGACATCAAGGCGGCCCTGAAGGCGTGGGCCGAGATGGCTTCCGACAAGGACTACCGCCGGCATTACCTGGCCGCCACGGCCATCAACCGGCTGGCGGACAACCTGGTGAAGCTGGGGAAGGCCGACGAGGCGACCGCCTACTATACCCAGGTTGCGGTCGATTTCAGAAACTCCAACAGTGACGAAGCGAACTCGGCGATCGACAAGGCAAAGTATTACTACGTCCGCACGAAGCCCAATGAGGCCGGCCTCCGCCAGCTCTACGAAAAGGTCCGCACCTTCGAGCGCGATCCCCGGCAGCCTGATGACACCAACTACTGGAACCGTGTCTGCGCGGCGGTCAAGGCCAGCGGCAGGTTTGACGACAAGGAGAAGGATGCGGCGAAATCCTATTTCAGCTACTGGGCCGCCACGCTGGACGGCAAGCTGAGTCATGACGGCTTTCTCCTGGATGTCGCGAACCTCTTTTTGGCGGTCGACGGGGATGCCGGGAAGTGGGCCGAGCGGGTTGACCGGGCGTACCTGAAGAACCACACGGAGGGCGATTACGACCGCGTGATGGAATGGATGGCGCTTTATGCGGGGAACAGGAAGAAAGTGTCGGAGTACTACGCCCGGCTGGATTTCGCCAGGATGAGCGTCGCACAGGTGAAGGCTCTCATGTATATGGCGTACGGCACGCTGCGCGACCCCGAGCTGGCCATGAACACCTTCCGCAAGCTCCCGTTCAGCAAGATGCAGGATCCCGAGAAGTGCGAACTCATCAACTGGCTGGTGCGATTCGATGCCGCGCGGGCCGTCGAGTGCTGCGCCCAGCTTGCCGACCGGGAGCTTGCCCAGATGGAGCTCCTCACGATCTATAAGAAGACCGGAAACGTGGAGAAGGGGCTGCCCCAGGCGGATGTCGTTGCCAAAATCGGCAAATATTCCAAGCAAGCCTATTGGATCAAGGCGGGGATGCTCGAGGGACTCAGGAAATACGACGAGGCGATCCTGGCGTACCGGGCTGTCGATGAGCCGCCTCAAAGCCTGTTCCACATCGTTGGGTGCTTGCTCGCTTCCGGCAAGAGAAGTGAAGCCCTGGCCCAGCTCGATGAGATGGAAAGCTTTTTTCCGGACCTTGCGCCCGGGATCGCCATGCGCAAGGCGCAGGTATGGCGCGCGGCCAAGGATGAAAAAATGTATGTCGCCGCACTGCGGGCCGTGATGAAGAAATATCCGAAGAGCGGGGAGTCGAGTGCGGCCCACCAGGAGTTGCAGCGGCTGGGAGTCAAGATCGGTGGCGCCGTGGATGCCGAATGATGGGTGAAGGGAGAATCGATATGATGATCAGGAAAACAATGATTGCAGGTCTGTCCGCGGCCATATTGCTCGGGGCCTGCCTGCAGGCGGGGTTTGCCGCGAGGGAAGTCCGGGAGCGCGGGGATGGCGTGCCGGGGCAGACGGAAGGACTTGAAGCCAATCGCCTCTTTGACAAGGCGAAAGAGCTGATCGAGGCCAGGGAGACGGAGCGCGGAATCAAGTTGCTGGAGTCCATCCTGGACCAGTATCCCGCCAGCCATGCGAAGTACGCCGCGGCCCTGCTGCTGGGGAAGTACTACCTGGACAGCCATGAGCAGACCAAGGCCATTGCCAACCTCAATATGCTGAGGGATTTCGGTCTGCGCGAGAAGGAGTTGAGTCCGGCCGACCGCGAGCTTTACCTGGAAGGCCAGTACCTGCTCGGCGTCACGTATTTCCAGATGAGGCAGTATGGCACGGTGTTCCCGATCCTCCGCAAGATCACCACCAACTATCCCAATACGATCTGGGCGAACCAGGCCTATTATTACATTGGCATGTGCCACTTCGCCCAGCAGAACTGGAGCAAGGCGATTGAGGCGCTTAACATGGTCGGGATGTTTGTTGATACCGACACTCCCAATGCCACCCTGGCCGAGGCGGGACAACGCGTCTACTTCAAGATCAAGGATGCCGACCTGCCGATTCTCCGGAATATCGGCCAGAAGACCTTTGTGACTGTCACCACGGCCCGGGGCGACAAGGAGTCGGCCGAATGCATTCCCGTTTCCGGGCAATCCGATGTCTTCATCGGGTCGCTTCCCACGGAGGTCGGCCTTCCCCGGCTCAACGACGGGATCATCCAGATCGTCGGCGGGGATGCCGTCACCGTTGAATACGTTGATCTGAATACCCTGAGCGGGTCCAACAGCGTCCCGAAAAGGTTTTCCATCAGGATCGTGTCGACGGCCTCGCTGATGTTCACCCTGGGTGACAACGAGACACGGGCCAGCGCGGCTTATCTTGAACAGCCTGTTTCCGTGGTGTTGTCGGACCTGGATATGGACCGTACGGATGACCGTGATTCCACCCAGGTGAAGGTCTTTTCGCGATACAAGGAGGAGGAGCCCGAGGCCCTGGAGGCCTCAAAGGCAGTTGATGTCGAAAAACTGATGCAGGGCGAACAAGCCAAGTTCAAGATCCGCGACGAGATCTTCTTGAAAGTCGATGAACAGGGCGAGCCGCCGGTGCATGGCGGCCGCTTTACGGGAAAGTTCATCGTCGTGCCGCAGAAGTCCGAGAAGCCGGCCTCCACCTCGATCCCGTCCGTGCGGTGTGCCGTTGGGGACGAGATTGTCGTCCAGTATACCGATGAGGTGCATCTTCTCGGCGAGAGCAACCGCGTTATCGAGGCGGTTCTTCCCGTGGTCGGGGAAATCGACAATGCGCCCCGGATCAGCCAGGACGTTGTTGCCGACCCGGTGCTCAAGGCCCGGAAGTATATCGTGGAGGCAACAGCCTACCTGGAGTTGGCGAGGATTTTCCAGGGCATGGGTCTGGCCAAGGGCGCCAGGGAAAAGTCGGTCGAGGGCATACAGCGTGTCAATGAGGTGATCCGGACGCGCACGCCGATCCCCGCGGCGATGCGGCAGGATGCGTTCAAGGTCAAGTGGGAACTGCACATGGCCGCCGATGAGATCGACGAGGCCATCGGGACATGTGCGGCGTTCAACGCGCTGTATCCGGATTCCCCGGTCGTGGATCAGGCGCTGATGGGGATCGCCCGGGCCCGGTTCGAGAACAAGCAGTACCCGGAGGCGGCCCGTATTTTCAGCCAGATCCTCGGGCTGCCCAAGTCGGATGCCAAGGCCGAGGCGGCCTTCCGCATTGCGGAGATATCCGAAATCACAAGCGGGGGGAGTGCCGGGGCCGCCATCGCCAATTACAAGAAATGCGCCGAGCAGTTCCCGGACAGTGAGTATGCCGGCCTGTCGTTGAGCAAGGTCGTGGACTACTATGTTTCGACCAAGGACTACATGCAGGCGGGGAGCCTGCTTGAGCAGGTGTTCCAGGATTATCCGGATGCGAAGTTTCTCGACAGCATGCTGCTCAAGTCAGTCCTGGTGGCCTTTTCGGCCGGCGACTATCAGAAGGCGAAGGAGCGGTGTTCCCAGCTTCTGTTCCAGTACCCGAACAGCCCACATGCGGCTAATGCGAAAAAAATGATGCCGAAGATCGAGGCCCAGCTCAGTGTTGACGGTGGAAAGGTGGATGCTAAAGATGAAAAGAAATAAACAGTTTCCCGCGATTGTTCTGCTTGTGGCAGCGGCCGGGGTCCGTGCCTTTGCGGCAGGGCCGGACAACTCCGCCCTGGATGCCCTGATCGGGAAGGCAGGCAAGAATCCGGACGGGATGGCGGTCAGCGAGCTGGTTGAGCTGGTGAAGCTCGGGCATGACGCCGGACGCCCCAATGCGGTTTCCGTGGCGGTTCGCGCCTATTTTTCCAAGCATCAGGATCTGGATCCGCGGATGCTGTTGCTGGGCGCTGAAAACGCGGAATTGACCGGTGATTACCGGGCCGCGGTGGTCCGCTACAAGCAGTATCTCCGCACGGCCCCGGGCACTGCGGAGTCATCCGACGTCGCCGCCCGCCTGTATCACCTTCTTCTCGATACCATGAATGCCGGCGATGAGCTTTTCCAGTTCATGGGCGACACGGATGGCCGCTTCCGCGGCTCGGTGGCGGCGAAGCGCTATGATACCTGGTTTGTGGACACCGCGGGGGGCAAGGGGGCCTATGTTCCCCTGGCAAAGTGGCTCGGCATCGTGCTGGCCGACCAGGGGCCCCTGGCTTTCGAGCAGCTGTATTTCTGGCAGCATCTCGACTGGCTGATATCGTCAAGCCAGCAGGCCGTGCCCGGCCAGTATGAAGCGCTTCCCTCCCTGAGGAAGCTTGCCCCTCTGGTCCGCGACCCGGCGCGATCCCGGAAGCTTTCGTTCCTGGCCGCGAATATGGCCTTCAAGGCAGCCGCGGCAGGGAAGGACGTGGAGGGCATGGACAAGGAGTTTGAATCCCTTTTTGCCGCGGCGCGGATGTATGTCGAGGCAAGCCCGACCGACGAGACCCTTCGCTTCATCTACACGGTTATCGGTCCCTATCACTGGGAGGACCCCTACAGGATGTCGGGCCTGGTGGCCAAGAAGGTGTTCCTCCCCTACGCCATGGCCAGGCTGGATGATCCGAACCGCATCAAGTTTCTCGACTGGGAGAATGGGAATTTCAAGGCGCGTTGCGCAACGGCAGAAGACTGGTGCCAACTGGCCGTGAAGTATCCGGTCGCGTTCAAGGGGTCTGAGGGCGCCGCCTCGCTTCCCTTGTCATACTTCAGCACCAATGCCGCGGATTACAAGGTGATGGCTCAGGCTCTGGGAGGCATTGCCAATCCCAGCGCGTCCCTGATGATCTCCCTCGGCGCGGGCGACGACCTGCCTGCCTGCGCCCGTCGGTTATTTCTCCAGGAGAGCTGGTACCAGCCACCAGTCGATGTGTTCAGGACCTACAGCGAGGTGGCATCATGGTCCCTCTCCTTGCCCCGGCCGGCCGACAAGCCGCTGGCTCCCCAATACCGGGAGAAGAGCCTGCAATGGGTCGGCGCCGAGCTCGTCTGCAAGACCCCCCTGGCCCTCCTTGTTCCTGACGCCGCGCGGGTGCACGCCCAGTCGGCGTTCGCGAACCCGCTCGCGAAGGACGGCGACAAGGAGGCTGTGGCGCAACAGCTCCACCTGCTCGACTGGGTGCCCTTTACGGAGGCACAGCGGAAGCTTGTCTATGGCCCCGCCTATAATGAGTTCAAGGGCTGGGCAAAGGAAATCCGCAATGATCTCGCGCGGGCGATCCGGAATCCCAAGACCGAGGCGGACAGCCTGGCGGCCCTGAAAGCCCGGGAAAGCCAGATTCAACCCATAGAGGACGCCTTCACCCAGTTGATGGCCTCGCCAGGCGAGCCGGCCAAGGGCCCGGATGTGCTTTGCCAGAATCTGGCCCGCGCGGTCCTGGCGGTCAACCAGAAGAACGGCGAGGCCTATCTGGCCGCCGCTCGTGCCGTTTACCCGCTGGTAAAGGATTATGCTGCAAAAAGAACGCCGTTTGGCAGAGTCATCCTGCAATACCTGGTGGAGCAGACGGGCAAGGACTTCGACCTCTTTGATTTCCAGCGCGAAGTCCTGGCCGACCAGCTGGCCTCGAGCGGGCGGCTGGCTGACCTGGGACTGGTTGTGAACACCATTGCCGGCAACGGGAAACGGTGGGAACTGGGGGGGTATCCTGCAAATGCAAAGGACAAGTCCCTGAAGTTGAGTGCGATTTTCGGGGATGAAGTGGTGAGGCGTCTTGCCCGGAATGATTATATTCCGCAATACCTGGAATGGTTCCGCGCCGCGCGTTCTGGAGGTAACTGGCGTGATCAGGAATCAGGCGCCGCGGTAATTGAAAAACTCATTGCGCTTGATCAGCCGGCGAATACCGGATGGCGTCCCAATGCGTTCTCAGCCCAGCAGTATGCCGCAATGATCCGCATGGAATTCAACAGCCTGCAGGCGAAATATCCGCCAGAGAGCTATTTCGACGACATGTTTGTGGCGGCAATCGCGACCAGGGGGGTGGATACGGGGTACTGGCGGATCAGCAGGGATGAGAAGAAGAAGCTTGTGAACGCCACGGCGAAACACCTGCAGGCGCAGCCGACCCTTCCCCTGGGATATACGCCGGGACTGCCTGTGTATGATCGTGCCACCTATGCGGAACTCATGCAGCGCGCCTTGGGCGCGGATGAGGCCGTGTGCAATGCCATGCTGGTGCAACTGGCCGGCTATTACGGCACCACCCGGTGGGATGGGGAATCCCTGGGCCGCCACATCCTGTGGACCGTGGGCGATGTCACCACTCCCGCGGGCCGGAAGACTTACTTTGAGACACTGGGTCGCTCCCTGGATCGCCTGGCCACCACCCCGGCCAAGCTGGATCCGCCGCATCTTGGCGGGATCGCCAAACTGGGACTTGCAGGCGCCTTTACGCCCGCGGAACTGGAGGTCTTTGTCAAGGTCCTTACGACGGCCTCGCCCTTGCGCTGGTCCGGCGGTGAGGGGTACGAAAGCCTGGTCACGCTCGTGACCGATGGGCTTGTGGCGCAGAAGCGCTACGCCGACCTGCTCCGGCTTGCGCCTGAACTCATGCGTGTAACCCGGGATACCCGTTCCGGCGGGGGCTATGCCGCCCTGCAGAAGGCCGCCACAACGATCGCCGAGGCCGGCGCTCCCGATGCCGGCGCGGCATTGATCAGCATGATGATGCAGATGCCCGGCTTTGACCTTCCCGGTGAGGGCAAGAATATGCTGGCGGCGATTCGCGCCAAGGCGCTCTCAAGTTTGGGGGCGATGATCCTGGTGGAGAAAAACGATCCGCGCTACCCCCTCTTTCAGGCGCAGGCCGAGTTTCAGGCAGGAAGCCTTGAGGCCGCCTGGGCGCACTACGACGACCGGTCAGAGCTTCTGCTCGCGAGCGTGAAGGATCTGGATCTGGGGTTTGTTATATGGGTCATCGGGAAGTACACCGATGCCGGCGAGTTTGCCACGGCTGATGCCACGGCCCAGAAGGTGATTTCATGGGTGGATTCCCTTGCCCAGGGCGTTGATCCCGAGGTCAAGGCCCACCTTCTGGTGTCCTATGCGGACATTGCGTTTGCCCAGAAGGAATACCCGCGGGCAAGGGCGCAGTTTGAGCGGATTGCCCTGGCCAAGGAGTTTGACGGAACGCTCCACAAGCAGGTGGCGGCGTTGCGAGTGGCGGAAGTCGACCGTCTGACGCGCAGTTACGACCGCGCCATCGAGCAGCTTGAAAAGCTGGCATTGAAGGGCGACAAGTTCATGAAGGGGGAGTGCTTCTACCAGCTGGCCCTCATCCGGTTCGACCAGGAACAGTATCCTGAAACCAGGGATTTCCTGGACAAGGCCTTCAATGTTGATCCAGCCCATGTCAATGCCCGCATTCTCGAGGGCAAACTATACCTGAAGATGAAGAAGCTCGTGGAGGCCACCAGTGTCAAGGTTGGCATTTCGTCCGAGCAGAAGACCCTGGTTCCGGGCAGGCCCCTCAAGATCGAGTTGAATGACAGGAACCTGGCCGTTGTCGGCAAGGCGTCGAGTATCGAGGTCAGGATCTGGACGACGCATGGCGACGAAGAGACCGTCTCCCTTACCCCGTTCGGCGATTCTCGGACGAAGTTTGAAGCCTCGGTTCCCACCGCCCTTGGGGCCGTTCAGCAGGGGGACCGGGTGCTTCAGGTCTTTGGCGACGACGAGATCCGGTATGATTTCTCGGAGAAGTTCAAGCAGGCCAACGCGATCAGCGGGGCGACGGCCGAGGGGATCCGCGTGATTTCCGATGCGCAGTTGTCTGCGTCCTCCGGTCGCATCCTGACCCAGGAGGAGCGGGAACGCCGGGAGATCGAGACCCTGATCCGCGCCAGCCAGGAGGCCGCCGGCACCCAGCCATCGACCGCGGTTGCCTTGAGCACGGTTCGGGCCGAGAACGAAATCAAGCCGGGGAACTCCATCCAGGTCCGCCTGACGGATCTCGACATGAACATCAGTTCGAACCGGGATGTGGCGAAGATCAGGGTCAGCAGCACCAGCGGAGATGTGATTGAGCGCTTTGACCTCGTGGAGACACAGCCCTACAGCGGGGTCTTCGAGGGCGAGGTTCCCACACGCTCGGCGCCCGCCACCGCCTTTGCCTCGGATAGCGATGAGGGCTGCCTGCCGAATATGGCCATATCGGGCGGCGACTACAAGGGATGGACGGCCCGGCCGGATACGGTGCGGCCCAAGTGGTTTACGGTGGACCTCAACGAGAAAATTTCACTTGGCCAGATGACGATCATGGCGGACGTTCCCGGGCGGCGCTGCGGAAAAATGCTCATCCAAACCTCTCCCAATGGCAGGGATTATACGACCGTCGGGTCGTGGCCGGTCGGGGTCGGGGCATGGGATGGAAGCCCCCAGGCTGAGGTCGTCAGGCTTGCCGGGCAGAGTTCGCCCCTGACATCCTGCGAACAGATCAAGTCCTATCTGGACTTTGGTTATGCCGTGAAAGGGGCGGAAAAGTCCATCGTCTCCCTTGATCGCCCGGGCCTTTCGTGGGACGCCTCGGCCGGGGGGGTGGCTGACAAGGTGGGCCTGCGAATGGACGGCGCTGACAGCTGGTATATTGCCCATGTTTCCAGCGCGTTCTGGGTGGAGCGCCGCGAGGGGTACGTTTTCCAGGTCGAGCCGCAAGGCAGCTCATCAAACGTCGTGTACTTCATGGAGGTGGACGGAGTCCCTGCCGTTGTAAACATCGACAAGGGAGTTGTTGAATTCAAGGGCTCCCTGGTCAAGGGGGCGCACCGGCTGGATGTCTATATTTGTGCGCAGCGCAAGGAGGGCCCGAAATTCGAAATTCTTCAGAATATCCCGACGCCTCCATATAT